>Ga0209672_100214_pt1 | contig 45404 bp, 40 predicted proteins | sample AraplaCol_mMS_r2_FD_184273 | JGI IMG/M metagenome (GOLD analysis project Ga0209672, IMG submission 184273) | Arabidopsis root microbial communities from North Carolina, USA - plate scrape CL_Col_mMS_r2 (SPAdes) (version 2) | ecosystem: Host-associated > Plants > Roots > Endosphere | place: USA...
GATCCGTCGTGCCGTCGCACAGCACGAGGATTTCGGACGGACCGGCGATCATGTCGATGCCGACCGTGCCGAATACGCGCCGTTTGGCCGACGCCACATAGGCATTGCCCGGACCGCAAATCTTGTCGACAGCCGGCACCGTCTGCGTTCCGAATGCGAGCGCGCCGATCGCCTGCGCGCCGCCGATCGTGAAGACGCGATCGACACCGCCGAGCAGCGCCGCGGCCAGCACGAGCGGGTTGTGCACGCCGTCGGGCGTCGGCACGACCATGACGATCTCACGCACGCCGGCCACGCGCGCCGGCACGGCGTTCATCAACACGGACGACGGATAGGCAGCCTTGCCGCCCGGCACATAGATGCCAGCGCGATCGAGCGGCGTGACCTTCTGGCCCAGCACCGTTCCGTCGGCCTCGGTGTATTGCCAGCTATGGCTGCCGCACTCGATCTTCTGCTTCTCGTGGTAGGCCCGCACGCGCGCGGCCGCTGCTTCGAGCGCGGCGCGCTGTTTCGGCGGCAGGCTTTCGAGGGCCGCTTCGAGCGCGGTGGGCGGCAGCTCCAGCGCGGCCACGCTGGGCGCATCGAGTCGATCGAAGCGGTTCGTGTACTCCAGCACGGCTTCATCGCCGCGCGCTTTCACGTCGGCGAGGATCTGCGCGACGGAGCGCTCGATCGCTTCATCCTCGCTCGCCTCGAAGGCGAGCACCGCCGCGAGCGTCGCGTCGAAATCGGCGGCGCTCGAATCGAGTTTGCGAATCTTTAAAGACATGCTGATATCCGTTCGGTAAGGGCGCGCGTTGCGAAGCCCGCTTGACAAGCACTGTCTATGCGGGCGCCGTGCCGCGTTTCGACGCGCGTTCGAACGCGTCGAGAAACGGCTTGAGCGCCGCGCGCTTGAGCTTGAGCGCTGCCTGGTTCACCACGAGGCGCGAGGAGATCTGCATGATTTCCTCCACCTCGACGAGATTGTTCGCGCGCAGTGTTCCGCCCGAGCTGACGAGGTCGACGATGGCATCGGCCAGCCCGACGAGCGGCGCCAGCTCCATCGAGCCGTACAGCTTGATGAGATCGACGTGCACACCCTTCGCGGCGAAATGCTCGCGGGCCGTTTCCACGTATTTCGTCGCCACGCGCAGTCGCGCGCCCTGGCGCACCGCGTTGGCGTAATCGAAGCCCGCCTTGACGGCGACCGACATGCGGCAGCGCGCGATGTTCAGATCGATCGGCTGGTAAAGACCACCGCCGCCATGCTCGAGCAGGACGTCCTTGCCGGCGACGCCGAAATCGGCCGCGCCATACTCGACGTAGGTCGGCACGTCAGTCGCGCGCACGATAATGACGCGCAAATTGGCCGCGCTCGTCGAGAGGATCAGCTTGCGCGAGCTCTCCGGATCTTCGGACACCTCGACGCCGGCGGCCGCCAAAAGCGGCATCGTCTCTTCGAAAATGCGCCCCTTCGAGAGCGCGAGCGTCAACGGTTCGGCACTCATGCGCGGCCTCCCGAATGCGCCGGGACGCGGCGCACGTTCGCGCCGATGCGCGTGAGTTTGTCTTCCATCCGGTCGTAGCCGCGATCGAGATGGTAGATGCGGTCGACGATCGTTTCGCCTTGCGCCGTCAGCCCTGCGATCACGAGGCTCGCCGAGGCCCGCAGGTCCGTGGCCATCACCGTCGCGCCCGAGAGTTCGGCTACGCCCGTGACGAGCGCCGTATTGCCGTCGATGGCGATATTCGCGCCCAGACGGTTCAGCTCCTGCACATGCATGAAGCGATTTTCGAAGATGGTCTCGATGACCTGCGCGCTACCCTCGGCAATCGCATTGAGCGCCATGAACTGTGCCTGCATGTCGGTGGGGAACGCCGGGTATTCTGATGTGCGCACGCTGACCGCGCTCGGACGCCGGTTCATTCGCACGCGCAGCCAGTCGTCGCCCTCTTCGATCGTCACGCCCGCTTCGCGCAGCTTCGCCGTGACCGCATCGAGCGTAGACGGGCGCACGTCGCGCAGCATGACGTCGCCCCCGGCCGCAGCGACCGCGCAGAGGAAAGTGCCGGCTTCGATGCGATCGGGAATCACCGCATGGCGCGCGCCATGGAGCTTCTCCACACCCTCGATCACGAGCCGATCGGTGCCGATGCCGTCGATTTTGGCCCCCATCGCCACGAGCAGATGCGCCAGGTCACCGACCTCGGGTTCGCGCGCGGCGTTTTCCAGGACTGTCTCGCCTTCGGCCAGCACCGCCGCCATCAGCAGATTTTCGGTTCCGGTCACCGTGATCATGTCGGTCACGATACGCGCGCCCTTCAATCGCCGCGCGCGTGCCTCGATGTAGCCGTGCTCGATGTTGATGTCCGCGCCCATCGCCTGCAAGCCCTTGATGTGCTGATCGACGGGGCGCGCGCCGATGGCGCAGCCGCCGGGCAGCGACACCTTCGCCGTGCCGAAACGGGCCACGAGTGGCCCGAGCACGAGAATCGACGCACGCATCGTTTTCACGAGCTCATAGGGCGCGACGGGATTGTCGACATGCGTCGCGTCGAGCGACACGTCGCCGCCCGACGTGCGTGCGCGCACGCCCATCTGTTCGAGCAGCGTCAAGGTCGTACGGACATCTTTCAGGTCCGGCACATTCGAGAGCTCGAGCGGATCGGCCGCGAGCAGGCTCGCGCAGAGAATCGGCAATGCCGCGTTCTTGGCGCCCGAAACGCTCAATTCGCCGGAAAGCCGCCGTCCGCCTTCGATCGCAAGTTTGTCCATGCCGAGCTGTCCCTCACGAGCGGCGCCGCTGCCGGCTGCCGCCATATCGTCTTGTGTAATGCGCACTACGTTTCCCGAATTATGCGTTTTGCCATTCCGCAGGCGTGAGCGTCTTCATGCTCAGCGCGTGGATTTCCGCCTTCATGCGCTCGCCCAGCGCCGCATACACGAGCTGATGACGCTGGATGGGGCGCTTGCCTTCGAAGGCGCTCGAAACGATCGTCGCAAAAAAATGCTGACCGTCGCCCTCCACTTCGAGATGCGTGCAGGCCAGTCCTGCCGCGATGTATTGCTTGACCTCATCGGGTGTCGGCAACATGGTTCATGACTCCGAAATTCAGTGACGCAGCTTGTAGCCGGACGCGATGAGACGCATCGCGAGCGCGGCGATCAGCGCGAAGAAGACAGCCACGACGGCCAGGCACGCCAGCGGATCGATATCGGACACGCCGAAAAACCCGTAGCGGAAGCCGTCGATCATGTAGAAAAACGGGTTCAGCCGCGACACATGCCGCCACAGTTCGGGCAGCGAATGCGTCGAATAGAACACGCCCGAAAGAAACGTGAGCGGCATGATCAGAAAGTTCTGGAACGCCGCGAGCTGATCGAACTTCTCGGCCCAGATGCCCGCAATGAGGCCGAGCGTGCCGAGAATCGCGGAGCCGAACACGGCGAAAAGCACGATATAAAGCGGCGCCGCGAACGACATCGGCACGAACCAGATCGTCACGACGAACACGCCCGCGCCCACCGCGAGCCCGCGAACGACGGACGCGAGCACGTAAGCGCCGAACATTTCCCAGTGCGTGAGCGGCGGCAGGAGCACGAAGACGAGATTACCCGTGATCTTCGACTGGATCAGCGACGAGGAGCTGTTCGCAAACGCGTTTTGCAGCACGCTCATCATGACGAGCCCCGGGATCAGGAAGCTCGTGTATTCGACGCCGGGATAGACATCGACACGTCCGCGCAACGCATGGCCGAAGATGGTCAGATAGAGCAACGCCGTCACGATGGGCGCGAGCACCGTCTGGAACGAGACCTTCCAGAAACGCAGGATCTCTTTATAGAAGAGGGTCCGGAAGCCAGTCATGGTGCCTCCCGCAGGGCCGCCCCAAGGGAGGCAGCGGCCCCCTCGGGGGGCAGCGAACGAAAGGGAGCGTGGGGGCGCATCATCATGCCAAGCCCTCTACGAGTTCGGGGCCGCTCATGAGCTGGACGAAAACGTCTTCCAGGTCCGCCTTGCGCACGTCGATCTCCTCGAACGCGCAGCCTTGTTCGCGACAGCGCGCGAGGATCGGCTCCAAGTCGTCGTAACTCCCCAGCCGCAATAAATGCTCGCGCGCACCCGGCGCGGGCGCATCGACCTCGAGCGCGCGCAACTCCGCGGGCAACACGCCCGCCGACAACCGCAGAAAAAGCTGCATGCCGGCGAAACGCGCCAGCAGATCGCGCGTGCGATCGAGTGCGACCACTTCCCCGCGCCGCAGCATCGCGATGCGGCCGCACAGCGATTCGGCTTCTTCCAGATAGTGCGTCGTCAACACGATCGTGTGGCCTTCGCGATTCAACCGTGAAATGAACTTCCAGAGTGTCTGCCGCAGCTCGACGTCGACCCCCGCCGTCGGCTCGTCGAGCACGATCACGGGCGGCCGGTGCACGAGCGCTTGCGCCACGAGCACGCGCCGCTTCATGCCGCCCGAGAGCGAGCGCATATTGGCGTCAGCCTTTTCGGTCAGATCGAGATTGGCCATCACCTCGTCGATCCAGTCGTCGTTGCGATGCAAACCGTAGTAGCCGGATTGGATACGCAACGTCTCACGCACCGTGAAGAACGGATCGAACACGAGTTCCTGCGGCACGACGCCGAGCGAGCGGCGCGCACCGCGAAAATCCGACACGACATCGTGTCCGAGCACGGACACGCTGCCTTCGTCGGCCCGGGCCAATCCGGCGAGGATGCTGATGAGCGTGGTCTTGCCTGCGCCATTGGGGCCGAGCAGGCCGAAAAATTCGCCTTCATCGATCGTCAAGCTGACGCCCTTGAGCGCTTGCAGCGCCTTGTAGCGCTTCTTGACGTTGCGGATTTCTATCGCTGACATGGATGTGCGCGGCCGTTCGCGAGTGGCGCGCCTTTTGTTGGACGTGACTGGACCTGAACGTCGGGCCGGCGCCGCGGCAGCTGCCGGCTAAACCGGGGCCGATCGCATGCCCGGAAAAACGGTTGATTATAGGCCAAGTCGAGGCGCCCCACTTGGCGGGCGCACTTACGCGGAACTTTGCCATTGTCAGCCTCGCAACTGTCGGCCGCCGTGCAGCACGAGGTGCCGGTTGGGCAGCGCCCTTTTTCCACTATGTCCGACAAACCACCTATTGCGGAAGCGCCATGGTTAGGGCCGCCCAAGTAACGGAGACGAGCTGAATCGGCGAAACGTGCTCGGTTACACTGAGCACATTGCGCGCAATGCGCGTAACCGACATTAAAGGAAGTAAATGGAACGGTTAAGCGATGAGGAGCTGATGCGTCTGCTTGACGACATCGAAACGGACCGTGCGGAGCGCAAGCGAGCATGGGCCGGCAATGCACCTGACTCCGCAAGGCAAGCCGTCTGCGCCTTCGCGAACGACCTGCCGAATCACGGGCAACCGGGGATCGTGTTCATCGGCGCAAATGATGACGGAACAATCGCTGGCATCGAGGTCACCGACCAATTGCTTCAAACGCTGTCGGACATGAAGACTGATGGCCGTATCGTGCCGCCTCCCACGCTGACAGTCGAGCAACGCACACTGCGCGGCGGCGCGGTCGCGATCGTCACCGTATGGCCTGCAGACTCGCCGCCGGTGCGCCTGGACGGACGTACCTGGATTCGAATTGGGCCACGCCGTGGCCTCGCTAGCGCACAGGATGAACGAATACTCAACGAGAAGCGTCGTCATCGCGACCGAGCCTTTGACACTCATCCGGTGGCTGGCTGCCCACTAACCGAGTTAAACCGCGTCATATTCGAGAACGAATACTTGCCGCAAGCGATCGCTCCGGACGTACTAGCGGCAAATGGGCGAAGCTACGAGCAACGCCTCGCGTCGCTTGGAATGATTGCGTCAGTCGACGATCAGACTCCGACAGTGACCGGTCTCTTAACGCTTGGCAAGAGCCCGCGTACATGGGTCCCCGCCTCATATGTGCAGTTTTTGCGGATTAGCGGCACCGACTGGGGCGATCCCGTGGCTGATGAGCAGGAAATCGACGGGACGCTCGATATGATATTGCGGCGACTTGATGAAAAGATTCGTGCAACGCTGTCGGTCGCGGTCGACTTCGCGTCCGGAACCGTGAGAGAAGTGCGAACAAGCCCGTACCCACTGAGTGCGTTGCAACAACTCACCCGCAACGCGGTCATGCATCGAAGCTATGAAAACACTAATGCGCCAGTGCGCGTCTACTGGTTCAATGACCGCATCGAGATTTCGAATCCCGGGGGCCCTTATGGCAGCGTCACTGCTGAGAACTTTGGGCGACCCGGCGTAAGTGATTATCGCAACCCAAGTATTGCTGCCGTCCTGAAGACATTGGGTTTTGTACAGCGTTTCGGGTTCGGCATAGCAGAGGCCCGAAGGTCACTAGCGGCAAACGGCAACCCGCCACTTGAGTTCCAGATCGAATCAACCTTTGTGCTGGCAACTGTGAGAAAGGCCCTATGAGCATCCCTGTCCTGACATTCTTCAATAACAAGGGCGGAGTCGGTAAAACATCTCTTGTCTTTCACTTGGCTTGGATGCTTTCCGAAATGGGCAAACGCGTCGTCGCAATTGACCTTGATCCGCAGGCCAACTTGACATCTGCGTTTCTGTCCGAGGATGACCTAGAAGTGCTGTGGGACCCGGACGACACATCTACGCGCAACAATACGATCTATCAGTGCGTACGCCCTCTGACGGAGGTGGGCGATATCCTTGCTCCGCAAACTCAGCGCATCAATAGCCGTCTTCACCTAGTACCGGGCGACCTTGGGCTTGCTGGCTTCGAGGACTTCCTCTCCCAGGAGTGGCCGAATGCACTCGGTTCGGGAGGCCTCTACCGGCCATTCCGCATTCTGACGTCGTTTTGGCAGGTAGGCCAACTTGCGGGTCAGCAACAAAATGCGGACATCATCCTCGCTGATGTCGGACCGAATCTCGGCGCCATCAACCGCTCCGCGCTTATCGGGACAGATCATGTCGTAATCCCACTGGCCGCCGACCTCTTTTCGCTCCAGGGCCTCCGCAATCTTGGACCAACACTGCGCGCATGGCGCGCCGACTGGAAAAAGCGACTGGATAACTGGAGCATCCCCGCCTTCGCTGTGCCAGCTGGCAGTATGCAGCCACAAGGCTACATATTGATGCAACACAGCGAACGTTTATCACGACCTGCAAAGGCGTACAAAAAATGGGCGGACAGGATTCCTTCGACCTATAGGCAGAGCGTCCTCAATGAAGGGCCCGATGCAAGCCCACCGCAAAGTGATGCACATTGCCTTGCTAGGCTGAAACACTATCGCAGCCTCGTCCCGATGGCTCAAGAGGTGCGGAAACCGATCTTTCAACTCACAACTGCAGACGGCGCAATCGGTAGCCACTCCTATGCGGTAAGGGACGCATGGAGCGACTTCAACGCACTGGCAAAGGCGATACTCGAGCGAACCGGACAGTAGCTAAGTTCCGGCGAGTGTCCGAACGAGACGATATCCGCGATGATGCGTCATTGGTTCAGCGACCAGTGGGCGCCGTCGTGCGCTTTTGAGTACTTTGGCATCTCCGCTATCTCGGGCGATGCCTCGCGCCGCCACGGCGGCACCGGTGCGCATCAAAGCGGTGCGGCGACGCCTTCGGGTGGGGAGCGGCGACGCGCCGTCAGCAACGCATCGACGCCATAGACCGCGGCCAGGCTTGCCAGCCCCTCGGGCACATTGACGATATCGAATGCGCTGCTGCGCGCTTCAGCCGCGCGCTGCCAGGCGAGCAGCACCGCCAGTGCGGACGAATCGAATTCGGCGAGCGCGGCGCAGTCCACACCGGTCGCGCCGCCTGCAATGCTCGCCAGGCCAGCCGCGAGCACGCTTTTCGCGCTCGCATGCGTGAGCGCCGTGCCCAGGGCAAAGCGGCTCATCGTCGTGCTCACGTAGGCTGCTTGCCGGCGGCAAGCTGCTGGTTGCGATCGGTCAGGAACTGGATCAGGCCGCTCACACCGCTTTGGTTGATCTTCTCTGCGAATTGCTGCTGATACGCCTGAATGAGCCATGCGCCGGCCACGTTCAGATCGTAGACGCGCCAGCCCTGCGGCGTCTTGTAGAGACGATAGTCGAGTTCGACCGGCTGTCCGTTGTTGATCACCGCACTGCGCACGACGACGTCCGTATCGGTCGGCGCGGCGCGGAACGGCTTGAATTGAACCTGCTGGTCGCGGAATTGCGAGAGCGCGCCCGCATAGGTGCGGATCAGCAGCATCTTGAACTGTTCCACCATCTGGTTTTGCTGCTCCGGCGTCGCCTGGCGCCACGCGCGTCCCATCGCCAGTTGCGTCGTGCGCCGGAAGTCCGTGTAGGGCAGGATTTCCTTGTTGACCACGTCGGTGATCCGGTTGATATCGCCCGAGCGGATCGATTTATCCGCGCGGATCGTATCGAGCACCTTGTTGGTGACCGTCTTGATCATGGCGTCGGGCGAATTGGTATCGACGTCGCCCACGGTCGTCTGCGCGAACGCGGCACCGGTGAACGCAAGGAACGCCGCAAAAAGAGGAATCAGAAAGAATTTTTTCATCGTCAACCCTGTATCGAAGAAATGCTGAGGTTGGAGCCTCGCCGAATCGTGCAAGTTCAGTCCGAATCTTGCCCGGCCCGGCAGGATTCGTGTCGCACGCCACGGCAAGATTCGTGTCGAAGTGTTACCGCAAGCCGGTCACTTCAGCCGGATGATCGGCAGACCCGTGCGTTGCGGCGGCGGCACATATTGTTGCCCTGGAACCGTTCCGTCATCCGGTCCGCCCAGCGGCGCCGGCACCGCCGTCTCCGACGCGGCCGATGCCGCAGCTGGCGCGGCAGGCTGCGCACCGGACGAATCCGTCCCAGCCGGTTCAGCGCCCGCCGGTGCCGAAGCGGGGCTGGGCGTCGAAGGCGCCTGAGCCGGCGCCGGCGCGGCGCCCGGCGTCACGGCCGCACCGGCTCCGGGCGTACTCGAACCGGCCGCCGCACCGTCGTCATCGTACTTCGGCAGCGACTGATCGTAATTCGGCAGTTGGGCGCCGTCGCCATCGCCGCCCGTGATCAAAAAGCGCCGCCGCTGCAAATAGGCATTGCGCACGAACGAATATTTGTCGAGCGCCGCACCCGACAATACATCCACCGTCGTCAACAGATTGGCGCGCGTGTTGACGAGATTCAGGCCGTACAGCGCCCAGCTCACCGACGACGGCTGCACGTAAGTGAGCGGATTGCCATAGTAATCGACGACGAGACCCGTTGCATCGCGCACGGTGCTCGGCCCGAGCAACGGCAAGACGAGATAGGGCCCCGATGGCACGCCGTAATGACCGAGCGTGATGCCGAAGTCCGAGGCATGCTTGGGCAGCTTCGCCAGCGTCGCGACGTCGAACAGGCCGCCCACACCGAACAGCGTGTTGATCGTCACGCGCATGATGTCGCCGACGCCGTCGGCGATCTTCAGCTGGAGCAACTCGTTCGCGGCGATATAGACATCGCCGATGTTCGAGAAGAAGTTCGTGACGCTCTTGCGCACCGGTTCGGGTACAACGCGTTGGTACCCCTTCGCGACGGGCTTCAACGCATAGGTATCGAGCGTGTCGTTGAACTTGAACACGCCGCGATTCACACTCTCCAGCGGGTCGCCCGGGGTGGGCGTCTGAACCGACGCACACCCGGCGAGCACCACCGCCGCTATTGCCAACGTCACGTTCTTGGCGCGCGTGGTCTGCATTATTGTTCTCCGTGAGGATCGGTACCGGGCGACACATCGCCGCCCGCGTCAAGGGTCCGCATCAAGGTGTGCATCAACCGCCCGCCCCCGACGCCGCGGCATTGGCCGGCGCGGTGGCGGAGGCTGCGGGAGCCGCGGGTACAGCTGAAGGGGCCGGAGCCGGCGGAGGCGCCGTCTTGCCACCGCCCGCGTCGGCCGCCTTGCCATACAGGAACTGGCCAATCAGGTTCTCGAGGACGATGGCCGATTGCGTCATCGTGATCGTATCGCCGGCTTTCAGCATTTCGGTATCGCCGCCCGGCTCGAGTCCGATGTACTGCTCACCGAGGAGCCCGGACGTCTGAATCTTCGCCGAGGTGTCCTTCGGAAACGCGAATTGCTTGTCGATGTCGATCGTGACGAGCGCCTGATAGGTGTTCGTGTCGAAACCGATCGAGCTCACACGCCCGACGACGACACCCGCGCTCTTCACCGGCGCGCGCACCTTGAGGCCGCCGATATTGTCGAACTTCAGCTTCACGGCGTACGTCGGCTGAAACGAAAGGGAGCTCATATTGCCGGCCTTCAGCGCCAGAAACAGCAGCGCGATGAAACCAAGCACTACGAACAAACCGACCCAAAAGTCGAGAACAGTCTTTTTCATCGTCATCCCAAGAGAATCGCGCTCGCGCGGGCGCCTGTGGCGCCAGTCGTGCCATGCCGAGAGCGTCAGTTGAACATCAACGCTGTCAGCAGAAAATCGAGTCCGAGTACGGCGAGCGAGGCATAGACGACCGTTCGGGTCGTCGCCCGCGAGACACCTTCCGGTGTCGCTTTCGCCTCATAGCCTTGAAAAAGCGCGATGAACGTGACGGCAAAGCCGAACACCACGCTTTTGATGACGCCGTTGCCAACGTCCGCCCAGACCTGCACGCCGCCTTGCATCTGCGACCAGAAGGCGCCCGAATCGACGCCGATCATCAGCACGCCGACGACATAGCCGCCGAGAATGCCGACGGCGCTGAAGATCGCGGCGAGCAGCGGCATGGCGATGATGCCTGCCCACATGCGCGGCGCGATGACAGTCGCCAGCGGATCGATAGCCATCATTTCGAGCGCGGTCAGTTGCTCGCCCGCTTTCATCAGGCCGATTTCCGCGGTCAGCGACGTGCCGGCGCGCCCGGCGAACAGCAGCGCGGTCACGACAGGACCGAGCTCACGCACGAGCGAAAGTGCGACGAGCAGCCCGAGCGCCTGCTCGGACCCATAGCGATTGAGCGTGTAGTAACCCTGCAGGCCCAGCACGAAACCGACGAATAGGCCCGACACGCCAATAATGACGAGCGAGTAGTTGCCGACGAACAGAATCTGCTTGATGACGAGATTCGGCCGACGCACGAGCACGAAAAACTCGAGCACGAGGCGAACGAACATGCGCGTTGCATACCCGGTACGCGCAATGCCGGAGAGCACCCAGTGCCCCAACGTTCCGATTGCACCGATCATGCACGCCCTCCGCCGAGGCCAAAATCCGCGTCGAGCGGCGTTTGCGTCGGATAGTGAAACCGAAATGGACCGTCGGGCGCGCCGTCGATGAACTGCCGCACCGATGGATCGACCGACTCGCGCAGCTCGGCCGGCGTGCCCTCGGCGAGCACGCCGCCGTTCGACAAAAAATAGACGTAATCCGCAATGGCGAACGATTCGGGAACGTCGTGCGTCACGAGAATCGACGTGGCGCCGAGCGCGCGGTTCAGCGTGCGAATGAGGTTGGCGGTGATGCCGAGAGAAATCGGGTCGAGCCCGGCGAACGGCTCGTCGTACATCATCAGCTCCGGATCGAGCGCGATCGCGCGCGCGAGCGCCACGCGCCGCGCCATCCCGCCCGATATCTGCGAAGGTGCCAGATCGCGCGCACCGCGCAGGCCCACCGCATTGAGCTTCATCAGCACGAGGTCGCGAATCAGCGCTTCGGGCAAATCCGTGTGCTCGCGCAGCGCGAAGGCGACGTTTTCGAACACCGACATGTCGGTGAAAAGCGCACCGAACTGGAACAGCATGCCCATCTTGCGACGCAAGGCGTAGAGCCCTTCGCGGCTTTCCTTGCCGATGTCGCGCCCCTGGAACGACACCTCGCCGCGGCGGGCGCGCTCGAGCCCGCCGACGAGGCGTAGCACCGTGGTCTTGCCGCAGCCCGAGCCGCCCATGACGGCGACCACCTGCCCGCGCATGAAGCGCATATTCAGGTCGGTCAGGACGAGACGATCCTCGTCGTAGCCGAAATCGACGTTACGCAGCTCGAGAATGGGCTCAGCGGATGTTGGCGGCACGAAGCGGCGGCTCCTTTTACGCGGAAGCGGAATTATAGGGCCTCAGCCGAAACGTTGCCGTGACAGCCAACTTTCCAAGTGCAAAACTCTTTTACCGATTCGCAACAATGCGCTCGAGCGCGGCCACGGCCTCGGCTGGATCGGGCGCCCCGGTGACGGCGCTCACGACGGCCGCGCTGCCCACCCCCGTATCGAGTACGGCGCCAAGCGTTTCGAGCGTGATGCCGCCGATTGCCACGAGCGGCACCTTGCCGCCGATCAGCCGCGCATAGCGCGCCAGCCGCGCGAGGCCTTGCGGCGCGCTCGCCACCGTCTTCGTCGCCGTGGGAAAAATCGGGCCGAAAGCGAGGTAGCTCGGCGCATAGTGCAGCGCCCGCAGCATCTCGTAGTAGCCGTGCGTCGACAATCCGAGCCGCAAACCGGCCGCCGCTATTGCGCCAAGTTCGGCCGTATCGAGATCTTCCTGTCCCAGATGTACGCCGTATGCTCCCGCCGCGATGGCCTCGCGCCAGTGATCGTTGATGAAAACGCGCGCACCGTGGCGCTGTCCCGCGGCGACACTCCTCGCAATCTCGCCCGCGAGCTGCCCCGCCGGGGCATCCTTGATGCGCAACTGGATCGTGCGTACGCCGAGCGCCGCGACGCGCTCGACCCACTCGGCACTCGGGACGATCGCGTACAGGCCGAGCCGCGACGGGCAATCGGCATAGCGCTGTGTGGGCGCAGCAGGCTGCGCGCCAACGCGCGGAAAGCGGTCGAGCTCGTCGGGCCACGCGTCATCGCGGCGCGTTTCGTCGCCGTCGCGCCAGGCCATGGCGAGCACCAGCGCGTCGTGCGGAGCAAAGCCGCAATCGAGGAAGCTGGCGAGCGCGGCCAGCCAGTCTTCAGCGAGTGTGCCCGAGAGCGGATAGCGCGCCTCGCCCAACACCAGACACGCACCATCGGCGGATGTTTCGATCACCCCGGCGCCGGCAGCGAGCCAGTCGGCCCGGCCAGGCGCGGCGCCGCTTTCGTCGACCGCGGCGACGATCAAATCGCCCGCGCCCGGCGCATCGGGCGGCGTGAGACAGAGCCGCCAGCGCGCGTCGTTGCGCGGCCATTCGCCGAGGTGCGCGCGGATACGCTCGGCCGCTTCGACCAGTTCGTCGGCGGGCGGCCAGAAGATTTCACGATCCGCGAACGCAAGCGTACGGCTCATATCCGCTGCCTCAGCCTTGATCCTGGTGCCAGAACGGCATGCCGACCACCGGCGTGCTCGCCTGCGCGCTATCGCGCTCGTCCATCGGACCGGCAAGATAAGCGGCCCGCCCGGCCTCGGCGGCCATCGCGAACGCGCGCGCCATGACGGCCGGCTCGGTCGCCTGCGAGACAGCCGTATTGAGCAGTACACCGTCGAAGCCCCATTCCATGACCTGGCACGCGTGCGACGGCACGCCGAGCCCCGCATCGACGATGAGCGGCACGTCCTTCAGCCGCTGGCGCAACGTGCGCAGCCCGTAAGGATTGACGATGCCCTTGCCGGTACCGATCGGCGCGCCCCACGGCATCAACGCCTCGCAGCCCGCGTCGATCAGACGCCGGGCGATGACCAGGTCTTCCGTGCAATACGGCAGCACCTTGAAGCCGTCCTTCACGAGCCGGGCAGCGGCATCGATCAATGCCAGCGGATCGGGCTGGAGCGTGTAGTCGTCGCCGATCACCTCGAGCTTGATCCAATCGGTTTCGAAGACTTCACGGGCCATGTGCGCCGTCGTCACCGCTTCGTCGACAGTCTGGCACCCGGCCGTATTCGGCAACAACGGCACGGCGTGGCGTTTGAGCAAATCGAAAAAGCCGGCCTCGGCGGTCTCGGCCTGCATCTGGCGCCGCAACGCGACGGTGACCATGCCGGGCCGCGCGGCTTCGATCGAATCGGACAGCGCGCGCAGCGACGGATAGCGCGAGGTACCGAGCAGCACGCGGCTGGCAAAGGGCGTGCCGTAAAGCGTGAGCGAATCGGCAGCGGAAGCGGAAGTCATCGCAAAATCCTCAGGACGTAATGGACATGGGCGGCAAATCAGTCATCAGCCGCCCGCGACGGGATGAACGATGTCGAGCTTGTCACCGGCATTAAGGGCGCGCGCCGGATGCTGCGCGCGCGCGACGAATTGCCCGTTGAGCGCGACGGCGAAAGGCGGCCGGGCGCCGAATACGGCGAGCGCATCGGCCACGGTCGCGCCGTCGGGAAGCGAAAGCGATTTCTGGTTGATCTGGATTTCCATGATTCGAACGGTCCGACGATGAAGTTGCTCGGTCTTTTCCTGTGGCGTGCGCGTCATCATGCTCAGATTGCGAGCGCCGCGCGCTCGCCCGCAAGATGCAGCATGGACGCCCAGCGCGCTTCGCTGCGCCATTGGGCAAAGTCTTGCGCATCGGCGATGCTGCCGCTCAGCAGCGCGGTGGCCAGTCCGGCCGCTGTGTTCGCCACTTCAGGGGCGATCATGAAGCCGTGCCGGTAAAGGCCGTTGACGGCGAGCGTGCTCGCACCGTCCCAGACGATCGACGGGCGATGATCGGGCAGCGTCGGGCGGCATTGCGTGTTGAGTTCCAGAATGCGCGCCTCGCCGAACCCCGGATGTACGGCAAACGCCGCGCTCAGCAGCTCGAGCGCGGAACGCACGCTCATCGGCGAGCGGTCCTCGCCTTCGATTTCCGTGGCGCCGATCACGAACAGATCGTGTTCCTTCGGCGCGATGTAGATCGGATAACGCGGATGCAGCATGCGCACCGGGCGCGTCAGCGCAATGCCGGGCGCATGCACGCGCGCGACTTCGCCGCGAATGCCGCGCAACGAGGGCAGCGCCGCCTTCGCGCCGAGCCCGCGGCAATCGATCGTGACGCGCGCGCTCGGCGGCGCCGCATCATCGACGGCGGTGTTCCAGTGCGTGTCCACTCTGCGCTCGTTCAGCCCCGCGGCCAGCGCGGCGAGCGCCTGGCGATTATCGAGCTGCCCCTCGTCAGGCAGCAGCAGTCCCTGAGCGAAGCGGCCGGCCAGCGCAGGCTCGGCTGCCGAGAGCTGCGCTGCATCGAGCGCGCTCACGCAGCTGCCGGCCGCGAGCGTGCGCGGCGCGTTGGCACGCACACGCCGCTCGAGCAGCGACGCTTCGGCCCGGTCGTTACGGTGCCAGACCACGAGTGTGCCGTTGCGTTGGAAGAAAACGGGTGCCGGCAGCGCGGCAAGCAGCCGCGGCCACGCATCGAGCGAGGCTTGACCGAGCTCGACGATGAGCGGCTCCGCGCTCGCGGCCTCGGCCAGCGGGGCGAGCATGGCGGCGGCGACCCAGGCCGCCGAGGCCGTCCCCTGCGCGTCGCCACGCTCGTAGAGCGCGACGCGGCGCCCCTCGCCGGCGAGTTGCCAAGCCACGAGACGGCCGACGAGCCCTCCGCCGAGCACGGCGATGTCGGGCGTTCCTGAAACAACAACTGAAGATTGAGCGGTCATCGGATCTATCCTTTCCGTACGGCGAACTGCGCGTACCCAAGGACGAAACCGGCGGGTGAGGCCGGCCGGCGGCATCGACGCAACCGATGCTCCCGGCGGAGAAAAAGATGCCGTGACACGGACATCCCACGCTATAAGCGTGTTCCTGAAACTTCCCGCGCCGGTATTACCCGGATCGGGTGCGAAGGGTCTCTCTCAGCCTCGCCATGAAACGGTCCAACCAGCCCGGACCCTATCCACTTCCAGCGAAGCACCCCTGTTTCGTCGCGGCCATTAGACCATAAAAGCGCGCACGCCCGCAAACGAGGCGCAATGGCGCGGCGCCGCCAATGCGCCCTTTTTTGCGCGTCTAAGCCGCGCGAAGGGTTGGCTCACCGCTCTCTGGCACAATGTCCGATCGCGGCACGCCGCTGACTCGCTTTCACCCATCGCGCAAGGTCGGTGCTCAGGCGCGAGATCAGGGCTGGAACGCGCGTGTCACGGGCGTTAAGACTCGCTTAAGCGCGCCGGGCAAGAATCCGCGCTGAACCGCGTACCGCGCCACGCATCGTCGAAGCGCCCGTACGCCTGCCGTCGGCTGGCGCAACTGATTCGGAAACACCGTTCGGAAGACCTATGACTGCCTCCCCTCTCACTCCCGTCCCGCCGCGCAATGGTGCGCCACCCCAGCCCTCGTCGACATCGGCTTGGGGGCTCATCAAACCGTACTGGGTCTCGGAAGATTGGAAGGCCGCATGGGGCCTGCTGGTGACGATCATCGTCATCAACCTGACGATCGTCGGATTCAACGTCTGGATCAACCAGTGGTACGCGAAGTTCAACAACGCCCTGGTGGCGAAAGACAGCCCGCATTTTTGGCAGCTGTTGATCCAATTCACCGTGGCAGCCTTCGTGTTCATCACGTTGGCCGTCTATCGTACCTACCTGCGGCAAATGCTCGGGTTCCGCTGGCGCCAGTGGTTGACGAACCGCTATCTGAAGACTTGGCTCGGCGACCTTGCGTTCTACCGTATCGAACGCGATCGACTCGCTGACAACCCCGACCAACGGATCAGCGACGATCTGCAATCGCTCGCCACCAACACGCTCGATCTGTCGCTCGGCTTATTATCGACGGTCGTCACGCTGATCTCGTTCATCACCATCCTCTGGACCATCGGCGGCGCGCTGAGCTTCCATTTCGCCGGCTCGGCATGGACGGTGCCGGGTTATATGGTCTGGGCGGCAGTGATTTATGCGATCGTCGGCTCGTACGTGATACACAAGGTCGGACATCCGCTGGTTTCGATCAACTACCAGCAGCAGCGCGTCGAAGCCGACTTCCGTTATGGACTCATTCGCGTGCGCGAGAACTCGGAGCAGATCGCGCTGTACGACGGTGTTCGAACCGAAGAGCGCAACGCACAGAACATCTTCACGAGAATCCGCGATAACTGGTGGCGCATCATGACCTACACGCGGCGCCTCAATTTCGTCACGAATTTTTATGCGCAAGCGGCCATCATTTTTCCGTACATCGTCGCATCGCCGCGTTATTTCGCCGGTGCGTTCACCTTCGGGGTGGTGACGCAGATCGCGGACGCTTTCGGCACGGTCAGCGGCTCGCTCTCATGGTTCATCAACAATTACTCGTCGCTCGTCGAATGGCGCGCCACGGTCAACCGGTTGCGCGAATTCAGCCGTGTCGTGCAAAGCACGCATCTGCGCGAATCGGTCTCACCCGCCACCGAACACGGTGGCATCAATCTGCATTACGTCGATGCAAGCGCGTTGAGCACGCACGACCTTGACTTGGCGCTGCCGAACGGCACGCCGCTCGCGACGATCGGCGACATCGTCATCGAGCCGGGCGCCCGCTGGCTCGTGCGCGGTCCGTCGGGCTCCGGCAAAAGCACGCTCTTGCGCGCATTCGCAGGGCTTTGGCCGTTCGGCCAGGGCAGTATCGACGTACCCGTCGGCGCGCGCACGATGTTCCTGCCGCAGCAAAGCTATCTGCCTATCGGCACATTGAAAGCCGCACTCGCCTACCCGGCTGCCGCAGACACCTTCACCGAGAGTGCCTGTCGCGAGGCGCTCGTCAGTTGCCGGCTCGAAGATTACATCGGGCGTCTCGACGAATCGGCTCATTGGACGCGCGTGTTGTCTCCCGGCGAGCAGCAGCGGCTCGCCGCCGCGCGCGTGCTGCTGCATAAGCCCGACTTCGTTTTCCTCGATGAAGCGACGAGCGGGCTCGATCCCGATAACGAATCCAATATCTATCGGCTGCTGCACGAGCGTTTGCCGCAAACGGCGATCGTGAGCGTTGCGCATCGCGAGTCCATCGCGGGTTTTCACGACCATACGCTTTTCATCGAACGCACGAGCGAGCGGGCGGCGGCATAACGCATCGGCCACGGGGCCTCGCCGCGCGTAAGCGTTGGTAAGACAACCGCCCCCTGCCCGCGAACACCTCAGTCTAGAATGCCGGGATGAGTCAACAGGTCCTCATTGTCGACGACGATCCGGTCGTGCGCGATTTGCTCAGCCGCTTTCTCCGCGAAAACGGCTTCGAAGCATCCGTCCTGCATGACGGGACCCATCTCGCGCGGCGGCTCGAGCGCGAGCGGCCCTCGGTCGTCGTGCTCGATGTCATGATGCCGCAGACCGATGGGCTGCGCGCGCTGGCGGCGCTGCGCGCGGCCGGCGACGACATTCCGGTCATCTTCGTCACGGCGCGCGGCAGCGTCACCGATCGAATTCATGGCCTTTCGCTGGGCGCCGACGACTACCTCACGAAGCCGTTCGATCCGCGCGAGCTCCTGGCCCGAATCCATACGGTGCTGCGCAGGCGCGGTCCGTCGACGACGAGCGCACCCGAGGCCCGCCAGCGGTACCGGTTCGGCCGCTTCGAGCTCGATTTCGTGACGCGCACGCTTACACGCGAGAGCGAGCGCCTGCCGTTGCGCGACAGCGAATTTGCTCTGCTCAAGATCTTCGCGAACCATCCCTACAAAGTGCTCTCTCGCGCGCTGATTCACGATCTCGTACATCGCGACGATCTGCCCTTTCGCGACCGCAGCCTCGATGTCCCGATCTGGCGGCTACGACGCGTCATCGAAAGCGATCCCGCCAACCCGTGCCACGTCCAAACGGTGCGCGGCAAAGGCTACATCTTCGTTCCCGATCCCGACGGCGCCGCGCCCGCTGAAGAGTCCGCGCCCGGCCGCTGACGCGCCATGAAAAATCCGCTCAATACGTTGTTCGGCAGGATGGCGCTGCTGTCGACCGCCGTATTGTTCGCCATTCAGGCGGGCTGGTTCGTGCTGATGGCGCGAGCGCCTCATCACGAAGTCGAAGCTTTCGCGCGCGGCATTCTGCTCGCGCTGCAAGCAGTCAACACCGAGCCGAAGGACAGTGCCGAACTCGCGCCCGCGTTGCGCGTGCATCTGCAGCCGGTCTGGAACGTGCCCTCGAGCATTCATCTCGTCGCACCCGGCGGCACCCCAATCGCCGAGCTTGCTGCGCGCCTGGCGCCGATCGTGCCGGCCGGCACCGAACTCGCGGTCGATAACCTGCGTCCGCCGCGCCTTTGGGTACGCTATCCCGGCAAAGCGATGTGGGTGATCGTGCCTGTCGACATTCCGCCGCCACCACGCTTTCTCGTCGAAGGTGTTTCGATGCTGGCCGCGGCGGTCATTCTGTCGCTCGCGGCCGCGTGGCAGATGCAGCGTCCGCTGCGGCGCGTCGCGCACGCCGCGAGCGCGTTTGGGGCGGGTCAGCGTCCCGATGCGGTGGAGCAAACGGGACCGGGTGAGCTGCGCGAACTGATCGCTTCGTTCAACGACATGATGCGGCGTCTGAATGAAGCCGGTGACGATCAGGCCGTCATGCTCGCGGGCGTGGCGCACGATCTGAGGGCGCCGCTCACGCGCCTGAAGCTGCGCGCGAGTGTCGCGGTCGCGCCCGAGGAGCGGGCGGGATTGCTGGAGGATGTGGACTCGCTGACGCGCATCGTGCAGCAGTTTCTGGAATTCGCGGGGCAGACACCCGATGCGGGACAGCCGGTGGAAGTCGACGCGTTCTTGCGCCGCCAGTTCGATAGTGGACATGATGCCGATGTGCCGCTTTTCGTACTCGATTTACGCGCGGGCCCCTCGTTCTGTTTGCCGCGCACGCTGCTCGACAGGCTCGTGGGCAATCTCGTGGACAATGCGCTCGAGCACGGCGAACCGCCTGTCGAAATTGCCACGGGGCGTGAAGTCCGCCAGTGGATCATCGAAGTCCGCGATCACGGCGCCGGCATTCCCGAAGATCGTATGGCTGCCGCCATGAAACCGTTCGTGCGGCTCGATGCGGCGCGCGGCAGCGCAGGGCATTGCGGGCTCGGTTTGGCTATCGTTGCGCGGCTCGCGCGCGACGGTGGGGGGCAGTGCACGCTCGCGAATCATCGAGAAGGCGGCTTGTGCGTCCGCATCGCATTGCCCTTGCTGCCTCCAGCGCTTACACCGCCTTACCGCTCGGCCTGAGAACGCTGCACCGCCGCTATAGTGCAAGCCTGGCGTATCCGCTATGCCAGCCCCTTTATGTCCACCCTGTATGGCCGGGTTGGACTTTTTTTGCATCGTCCCTTGTCGGGGACGTTCAACAGGCATTACCGCGAATCCGCCCGCGCCATGACGCTCTCGACGATGCGGGCAAACGTGCGCACCGCGGGACGGATTGCTTCGATATCGAGCGCGCCGAACCCCAACAAAAAACCGTCACGAAATTCCGGATCGCCTTGATCGAACGTGTGAAGCCTGCGCAGGTAAATGCCTTGTTCCAAGCATCGCGATACAGTCGTATCGAAATCGACCAAGCCCCGGATTCGGATCGTCATATGCAGGCCGGCTGCGTTGCGGGACGTTTCGAGTGCATTGCCAAAGCACTGGTCCAGGCAGCGGAGCAATTCCGATCGTCTCGCACCGTAGATATCGCGCATTCGCCGAATGTGTCTGGAGAAATGGCCATCCGCAATAAAGTCTGCCATCGTGGCCTGCAAGCACAGGTGGCCGGGTCGATACAAGCGCAACGACGCGGCCGCGAACGAATCGACGAGGTCAGGCGGAACGACGACATAGCTGAGCCGCATGCCGGGGTACATGATCTTGCTGAACGTTCCCATCAGAATGACTCGACCGTTTTCATCGACGCCCTGGAGCGACGGAAGCGGACGCTGGTCATATCGGAATTCACTGTCATAGTCGTCTTCGAGCACGAATGCGTCCCATTGCTCGGCGGCCGCGAGCAGATGCGTCCGCCGTTCGGCCGATAACGTCACGCCCATTGGAAACTGGTGCGATGGGGTCGTCACGACGAGTCGAGGCCGGCGCAAGCATCGCTCGACCTTCATCCCGTCACCGTCGACCGCAATAGCCTCCACTTCCAGCCCATTGGCACGCAATAGAATGGGCATTGCCCAGTGGCAGGGGTCTTCGACATAGGCTAATTCCCCGACGTCCGCCAGAATGCGCGAGCACAGGTCAATGGATTGGTTGCTGCCCATTGTTACGATGATCTGTTCCGGCGTGGCCTGCACCGCACGCGAAACGCGCAAGTACTCGGACAGCGCACGGCGCAACGGAACATATCCGCCTGGATTGGCGTAGCCCATGAGTTCCATGTGCTGCTCCCCGAGATAGCGATTCTGGATACGCCTCCACGTCTGATAAGGAAAACACGACGTGTCGCAGACACCGGGCACAAACGCGCCCTCGCGCTCCTGGATGCCCGCGGGGGCGCGTATCAGTTGCTCCCCGCGCTTCGATATGGTTCGCGCGGTGGGCTCCCGAGGTACCGACTTGATCGATGGCGGCAGCTTGTCGGAGACCAGCGTACCGCTCGTGGAATCGGTTCTCACATAGCCGTCCGCGGATAGTCTGTCGTAAGCCGTTACAACGGTGGTTCGCGAGACTTCGAGTGCCGTCGCGAGCGAGCGCGAAGACGGCAGACGTGCCGAGGCCTTCAGCGTGCCATCGGTTATCGCATCTCGAATCACGTTCGCGATCTGGATCTGCAGCGGCACCGACCCGTCCCGACGCAGACGGCTGATCAGCAAGTCAGCAAACAACGAATCAGCCATTGGACTCATCAAACTTTTTGAATTGGACTGATAGGTTCGTCGCGGGTGCACGTACTGTCAAGGCTCACCGTCGACCTAACCACTGGAATCGGAGAGTTTCAGAAAAGCCATGGATCCCGCAGATATCAAGCATCTCGGAAGTGTTAGTTCGGAGTCCTATGTTTCGGGGTTTACTCTTAACTAGTCCGCGCATCTCTCGCCGCATCCCTCGCCGCGATCGTCATCGAGTCGATCTTAGGCAGTCCATAAAGCGACATCCTTCCTGCTATCAGAGGTCCTATGCGTGTATCGCTCCGTAAGCCTATCCTTCAGGTCCATCGCGTGATCGGCCTGAGCATCGGTCTGTTCGTCGTCATGGTGGCGATTACCGGCGCAGGCATGCTGTTCCGGGAACCGCTCGAACCCGTGATTTACCACGGTCTGCTGAAGGTCGAGCCGTGCCGCACGCGCTTACCGCTCGATATATTGATCGCCAATGCCGCCGCCTCCAATCCACTCGCAGGCCGGCCAACGCAATTGCGTATATACGACGAAGCAGATTCCAGCACACGAGTTCTTTTCAGCGACAACCGTTGGTACTACATGAATCCCTGCACGGGCAAAGTGCTGGGAAGCGAAGATCGATACGGTGGTCTGTTCGGTACGCTGGCCAAACTGCACAGCTTTCATTATTTGAAAAACGGGAGCGTCGTCGCCGGGACGCTGGCGCTCACGTTTGCCATTGTCCTGCTCGGTGGCGGATTCGCTGTGTGGCTTTCGGAGACGCTGAGCAAACGCAGGCGCGCGCTCACGCTCAAGCCCAAACTGAGCGGTCGGGCACAGTGGCTGCATTTGCACAAAACGCTTGGCGTCTATGTCAGCGTCATCGTGCTTGCGTCCGCGCTCACCGGCGCGTTGCAATCGTTTCAATTCGTGCGGGATGCGCTTTACGCGGTGACGGCCTCCCAGCCCCCGGCACCGTCTCACAGCTCGGTCGCGCAGGCCAATCAGCAAAGCCCGTCAATCGAGGCCCTCTGGCAACGCGCCCAGGCATTCGTGCCCCAACCCAAATACGCTCGCATTCATTACCCAGCCAAGCCTGGGGCGGCTTTCAACATCGATCTCGTCGCACGCGACGCACCGCATATCAACGCGTTTTCGTATGTCAGTCTCGATGCTGCAACGGGCCAGGTGCTGCGCTTCACTTCGTATGCGGATAACAGCTTGGGCCACCGCATTTATCTGACGGCGCTTGCGCTGCACTACGGCTGGTTGAGCGGCGGATTCGTGCAAGCGCTGCAACTGATCGGCGTGCTCTCGGTGCCCGTACTGGCTTATCTCGGCATTGGAAGCTATCTGCGCGGCAAACGAAAGCGGCGTTTATCGGCTCCGGCGGCTCACGTCACCACCCTCACGTTGAAGGTGGCAAGAAAAAGAACCGAGGCGGAGAACGTTCAGTCTTTCGAGCTTGTCGACCCTGCCGGGAAAGCGCTTCCGCTTTTTACAGCCGGCTCCCACATCGACGTTCATGTGCCGGGCGGAAAGATTCGTCAGTACTCGCTCTGCAATTCGGCGGCCGAGACCCATCGCTATCTGATCGCCGTCATGCGGGCGGAACCGACGCGCGGTGGATCGAAGGCCATGCATGAGCAGGTCAACGAAGGTGATTTGATTGAAGTCAGTGCTCCAAAAAATCACTTCCCGCTCGCGGCATCCGTGCAGCGCTCTTTGCTGATCGCAGGCGGTATCGGCATCACGCCGATTCTGTGCATGGCCGAACATCTGGCAAACGTCGGGGCCGATTTCAGCATGCATTACTTTGCGCGTTCCTTGGCACGCGCAGCCTTTGCCGAGCGCATCAAGCGCTCGAGATTTGCCGCCCGCGTTACGTTTCACTTTGCGCAAGACGATCAACGTCAAGCGCAGGATCTAGCTGCGCTTCTCGATGCGCACGATACCGAAACACACTTGTATGTATGCGGTAGCGGGGGATTCACGAACGCGGTGATCGACGCCGCATTGCAAAGAGGTTGGCGCGGCGACCATCTCCACAAGGAGTACTTCAACGCTGAGCACAGGCAATGCGACGACAACGCGGAATTCGACGTCACGATCGCAAGCACCGGCAAGACTATTCGCGTGCCTGCAGACAAGACCGTATTGGCTGCTTTGGCCGACAGCGGAATCCATATCACGGCTTCTTGCGAGCAAGGCGTCTGCGGCACCTGCGTGACACGCGTGCTGGAAGGCGAACCGCAACATCGCGATTTGTTTCTCTCCGATAACGAGAAGAAAAGAAACGATCGCTTCACCCCCTGCTGTTCGCGTGCCAATAGCCGAACGCTCGTACTCGATCTCTAGATGACGATGGGGCATTGACTGCATTTTTCAACCATGGAGTGGAGACATAGATGAAGATCACCGTAAAGCTGGCGGTCGTGGCAAGCCTGCTTGCAGGCATCGGCACCGCCGGCGTGGCCCAGGCGCATGGCATCTGGTTCGCGCAGCGCTCGAACCAGTTGGCCCTGATCTACGGCCTCGGCGCCGACGACCTGGATGTCATCAAGCGCCAAAACAAGCTCACGAGCTTCACGGCCTATGACGAGCAGGGCAAGGAGGTCGCCGCGCAGCTTACGCCGAACGGCCCCCTGCTCGTAGTGCATACGGACAACCAACCGGCAATCGTTGCCGCGGCGATGGACTACGGCCTCTGGAGCAAAACGGCGGACGGCGAATGGCGCAACTTGGGCAAGGACGACGTACCCAACGCCACGATCAGCTTGCACACGTTCAAGTACGGGGTGCATCTGCGCAAGCCGCTCAACGGCGCGATGCCAGTACTGCCCGGGCAGAAGCTGCAGATCGTGCCGCTTGGCGCACGCCTGCCGGATCGGATGGGCCAGCCGCTTAGGGTCCGCGTCCTCTTTGACGGCAAGCCCGTAGCCGGCGCCGAAGTGCAGCCCGATCTCGTCAACGATCCCGATTCCAAACCGCTCAAGACCGGCGCCAACGGCACAGTGACGATCAAGGTGCGCAACCAAGGTTTGAACGTAGTCGTTGCGAAACTCGATTCGCCGTCGGCGGAACCCGCGAAGGCGAGCACCGACGAGCACGAGGCGACGCTTTCGTTCGTGCTGCCGCATCAGCCCGAATAACCAACCGTTATCTGCTAGTCGCCGGCAACTGCGATTGCCGGCGTTTTCATCTTCCCCGAAAGCGCTGCCGAGCATGCGTGACGGACTCCGTTTTGCATTGTTTCTATTCACCCACAGTTCATTCCTATGAAAAAGTCTTTGGTTGCAGCGATCCTCCTAGTCTCGTTCGCCTGTACGGCGCGTGCTCAGAACAGCGTGACGCTCTACGGCTTGATCGATGTCGGGATGAACTACGCGAACAACATTGGTGGTCACAGCCAGTACTCCATGGGCACCGGGAATCTCGCCGGCAACCGCTGGGGGCTGCGAGGCACAGAGGACCTTGGCGGCGGGCTAAAAACCGTTTTCGTGTTGGAAAACGGCTTTAGCCTTGTGAACGGGAGGCTCGGTCAAGGAGGCGACGAGTTCGGACGCCAGGCCTATGTCGGCCTTTCATCATCGAACATCGGTACGGTTACGTTCGGTCGTCAATACGATTCGATCAACGACTTGATGTACATGTTCGTGGCGGCGCAGATGTGGGCCGGATACGCGAGCGCGCATCCTGGCGATGTAGATAACACGGATGGCAGCAACCATATCAACAACGCGATCAAATTCAAGAGCGTGTCGTACGGTGGATTGACGCTCGAGGGCACCTACAGCTTCGGCGGTATCGCTGGGAGGTTCAACCAGAACCAGATTTGGACAGTCGCAGCGAACTACGTTCGAGGGCCGCTGACGCTCGGGGCCGCTTACGCCAATGCGCGAGATCCCAACTTCTCATATTTCGGCAATAACGCCGCGTCGAGCACGACGGGATCCAACATGTCTGGAAGCCGTGTGTATTCGGGCTACGCATCCGCGAAGAGCCAGCAGATCTTCGTCGCGGGCGCTTCTTACGTCGTCGGCGCAGCTACGTTCGGTGTCAACTACAGCAATACGCAGTTCAAGGATATCGGGACGCTAGCTGGTCTTCCGGCTACGGGTGCGGGCGGCGATGCGCGATTCCACGACATCGAGGCCAACGTCCTCTATCAACTCACGCCTGCGCTCTTCCTCGGCGCCGGCTATAACTACTTGAAAGGCTATGGCGTCAACGGTGCGACTTACAATCAAGGCGCGATCGGACTCGATTACTTTCTGTCCAAGCGAACTGACTTTTACGCAAACGCTGTTTACCAGCATGCGTCCGGCACGGATTCGACCGGCGGGAAGGCGGTCGCAAACCTCAACGGCCTGACTGCCTCCACCACTCAGAACCAAGCGGAAGTCGTTATCGGCATGCGGCATCGCTTTTAGTATCCCGCATGCCGGACGCAATCTGAACGACTTACGCTACCTTACGGTCCGGCCTCCCGAAGCCCCATCCCGCTATAGTGAAACCCTGGCATCTCCGCAATGCCAGCCCCTTCAAGGTCCACCCCGTATGGCCGGGGTGGACCTTATTTTTTGCGAGTGAGCGTCCCCGAAAGCACCTGCGCTTCGACGCGACGCCACATCATTACGATTCAAGTAACGAGCCGTGCGTAAAGCCGGTCGATCGTCCCCTGGCTCAAATTCAGCCCGTCCGTCAAATATGCCGTCATCGTGCCGTAGCTTGCGTGGACTTGATCGAAGGCCGCGCTCAGAAAGCTCGCCTGCACGCCAAGCGCGGGCGCGGCCGCGTCTGCCGCCGCGGCGCCGCTCTGCAGAGCGATTGCAACCGCATGCGCGTGTATCGACGCGGCAGCGTAGACGTTCGAGAGCAAATAGTCCTGCAAGATGATGTCGAAGGGCACATTCGCGATGCTCAGCAGCAGCGCCGCGGCCCAGCCCGCCCGATCCTTGCCCATACTCGAATGAACGATCTGAGCACCCGGCGTCAACGCGATCTGCGTGAGCAACGCACCAAAACCCGCGCGCTCGGCGGGGCCGATCACATATTGGCGCTGAGCTTGCTCCATGGCGGCGATTGCCTGCGCCGTCGAGTCGAACGAAAGCGCCATCGCATCGCGATTCCCCGTCACGTTGATGCTCTGATAGGCCGCACCGATCGGCAGCACGTCGGCTTCACGCGCAATTTCGCCGGGTGTGCGCAGATCGTAGACTGCAGCAATACCCAACGCATCGAGCGTCGCACGCTCCCCCGCATCGAGCGTTAGCGCACTCGCCCGATAAAGCAGCCCGCGACGAACCGTTTTTCCATCGATGGTCGGATAACCCGCTGCAGCGCCGCCGATGTCGCGAAAATTTGCAACAGAAGTCAGCCGCGGCGTCGCACCCGTGTCGATGCCCACGCCGCCGCCGCCGCACGCCGATAGCAGCATGCTGCCCGCCCCGCCTGCGACCACGACGTTCGCCACGCCTTTCAGAAAGCTGCGGCGCGAAGATCGATCTACCGTGGGCCGCGTAACAGGTCGGCCAACATGGCTAGATGATGAGCGGGCTTTCGCGGAGCGATCCATCGACTCGTAGGTGAAAGGAGAGAGGCGCCGTACGTCAGTGCCCGGCGAGCGCCTACCCTACGGGAGGCGCAGTCGAGGAGATTACCGTGCGCCCGACGTTTTCGTTAGCAAATGTAGCAATCGGTAAGACTCGGAAAGGAAGGGGCGGCAACGGACGGTTGCCGAAGCGCTCACGATACTACCTGACGGCTCACGCGACCGGCACCGCCGGTACGTCGATAGCCGCGAGCGGCCGATACCGCGCCCCACTGCGCTCGAGCGTACTGGAATAGAGCGTGAGGGTGGCGAAACGCGAGGCGGGCAGCGCGGCAGCGGCCCGCTCACCCGCGAGCACGTCCTCCCGCGGTACCGCCGTGCTATGCCGGGGCATACGCGCGAGTGTCACATGCGGACGAAACGGGCGGTGAGCATCGATAGGCAATCCGAGACTACGAACGAGCTTCTGTACATTCGCCGCCAAATCGGCGAGCGGCTGCGGACACTCGAACGTGAGCACCGTAAGGCGGGGATGGGAAGGATTCGGCCAATATGCGAAACGCTCGATCTTCAGCGCGGGAAGCGCGGTCACGATCGAGGCCAGCCCGCTAGCAAGCGCAAGTCCGCTCTCGCGTGGAATGGACCCGAGAAAGGCCAGCGTCAAATGAAGCTGATCCGCTGCAACGCGGCGCCCGGCCATACCTTCGCCAATGCCGAACGCTTCCCACTCACTGCGCGTCGGCCCGTCGGGCACGAGCGCAATGAACGTGCGATGCCAGTCTGCATCCGCGGCTTGCGGTGCAGCCGGCATCGCCTCTTCGCGCGAATCGCGCGAGTCAGCCGTCAGCGGGGCAGCTCGGAGCTGCCCATCAGATAAGCGTCGACCGTGCGCGCGCATTGCCGGCCCTCGCGAATCGCCCAGACGACGAGCGACTGACCGCGGCGCATGTCGCCCGCTGCGAACACCTTGTCCGCCGACGTATAGTAGGCGCGCTCGCCTTCCGTCGCCGCCCGCACATTGCCGCGCGCATCCTTTTCGACGCCGAACGCGTCGAGCACGGGTGCCACGGGCTGCGTAAAGCCCATCGCCAACAGCACGAGATCAGCCTTCAACTCGAACTCGGAGTCCGGCACTTCCTGCATTTTGCCGTCCTTCCATTCGACGCGCGCCGCGATCAGCTTCTCGACTTTGCCGTTCTTGCCTTCAAGGCGCTTCGTTGCAACGGACCAGTCGCGCTCGCACCCTTCTTCGTGCGACGACGACGTACGCAACTTGATCGGCCAATACGGCCAGACGAGCGGCTTGTTCTCCGTCTCGGGCGGCTGCGGCAACAGCTCGAACTGCGTCACGCTCTTCGCACCATGACGATTGGACGTGCCGACGCAATCGGAGCCCGTATCGCCGCCGCCGATCACGATGACATGCTTGCCCTTCGCGCTGATCTGGTCTGCCACCTTGTCGCCGGCATTGACCTTGTTCTGCTGCGGCAGAAACTCCATCGCGTAATGGACGCCGGCGAGCTCGCGCCCCGGCACCGGCAAATCGCGCGGCGTTTCCGAGCCACCGGCCACGACGATGGCGTCGAAGCGCTCTTTCAGCTCATCGGGCGTAATCGTCTCCTTGGCCGTATTGCCGATGTGCGACGGCAACGGATCCTTGCCGATGAAAACATTGGCGCGGAACGTCACGCCTTCGGCTTCCATCTGGCGCATACGACGATCGATCAGCCACTTTTCGAGCTTGAAGTCGGGAATGCCGTAGCGCAACAACCCGCCGATGCGGTCGTTCTTTTCGAACACCGTCACGTCGTGCCCCGCGCGGGCGAGCTGCTGAGCGGCGGCCAAACCAGCCGGCCCCGAACCGACCACGGCAACTTTCTTGCCGGTCTTCTTCTTCGGCGGCTGCGGCTCGACCCACCCTTCGGCCCAGGCCTTGTCGATGATCGCGTGCTCGATCGATTTGATGCCGACGGGATCGGCATTGATGCCGAGCGTGCAGGCCGCTTCGCACGGTGCCGGACAGATCCGTCCGGTGAACTCGGGGAAGTTGTTGGTCGAATGCAGGACTTCGATCGCTTGCCGCCAATCCTGGCGATAAACGAGATCGTTGAAGTCGGGAATGATGTTGTTGACGGGGCAGCCGTTGTTGCAAAACGGAATGCCGCAATCCATACACCGTGCGCCCTGAACCTTCGCGTCGTCGTCGCTGAGCGCGAGCACGAATTCCTTGTGATGCTTCAAGCGCGCGAGTGGCGCCTCGTACGCTTCATGAAGGCGCTGATACTCGAGAAAACCGGTTGCCTTGCCCATGGGGTCTCTTCTCTAATCTTGATCGTCGTATTCAGTTCATCGTTCGGCGGCCCTCGCAATGCGCGAGGCACCGCCTCACCGGGTCACGCCGCGAGCGCTTCCTTGGCGGCTTTCTTCGCCCCCAGCTCGCCGAGTGCGCGCTTGTACTCGGTCGGGAAGACCTTGACGAAGTGGCGCCGCGAGGTATCCCACTCCTCGAGCAGCGACTTCGCGCGCGGCGAGCCGGTGAATTGGAAGTGGCGTTCGACCAGCCCCTTGAGCATCGCTTCGTCGGTGACCCCGGTATGCCAGAGCGCGCGATCGACCGTACGCTCTTGCTCGGCTTGCTGCAGGACCGGCTCGAGCGCGACCATCGACTTGTTGCACTTGGCGGCGAACGTGCCGTCGGGATCGTAGACGAACGCCACACCGCCCGACATGCCTGCCGCGAAGTTGCGGCCGGTCTCGCCCAGCACGACGACGGTGCCGCCCGTCATGTATTCGCAGCCGTGGTCGCCCGTGCCTTCGACGACAGCGCTCGCCCCCGAGTTACGCACACAAAAACGCTCGCCGGCCACACCGCGCAGATAGGCCTCGCCTTCGATCGCACCGTACATGACGGTGTTACCGCAGATGATGTTTTCCTCGGACTTGCCGCGGAAATCGTTCGTCGGTCGAATGATGATGCGGCCGCCCGAGAGTCCCTTGCCGACATAGTCATTGCCGTCGCCCACGAGGTCGAGCGTGACTCCGCGCGCGAGGAATGCGCCGAAGCTCTGACCCGCCGTGCCCTTGAGCTGAATATGGACCGTATCGTCGGGCAACCCGTCGTGACCGTGCTTCTTCGCGATCGTGCCCGAGAGCATGGCGCCGACGCTGCGGTTCACGTTGCGCACCGGCTGAATGAACGAGACATGCTCGCCCTTGTCGATCGCGGCGCGCGCCTTCTCGATCAGCGTGTGATCGAGCGCCTTCGCGAGTCCGTGATCCTGCTCGTCGACATGGCGACGCGCGATCTCGGCCGGCACGCGCGGCTGATAAAACACGTTCGAGAAATCGAGCCCCTTCGCCTTCCAGTGCTCGATGCCCTTTTTCATATCGAGCAGTTCGGCGCGGCCGATCAGTTCGTCGAACTTGCGAATGCCGAGCTGCGCCATGATTTCGCGCACTTCCTCAGCCACGAAGAAGAAGTAGTTGACGACGTGCTCGGGCTGGCCCTGGAACTTGGCGCGCAGCACCGGATCTTGCGTCGCAACGCCTACCGGACACGTGTTCAGATGGCACTTGCGCATCATGATGCAGCCTTCGACGACGAGCGGCGCCGTCGCGAAGCCGAATTCGTCCGCGCCGAGCAGCGCGCCGATCACGACGTCGCGGCCCGTCTTCATCTGGCCGTCGGCCTGCACGCGAATGCGCCCGCGCAGCCGGTTGAGCACGAGCGTCTGCTGGGTCTCGGCAAGCCCGAGCTCCCACGGCGTGCCGGCATGCTTGACCGACGACAGCGGCGATGCGCCGGTGCCGCCGTCATGGCCGGCGATCACGACATGATCGGCCTTCGCCTTGGCCACACCCGCGGCGACCGTACCCACGCCCACCTCCGAGACGAGCTTCACCGAGATGCTCGACGACGGATTCACGTTCTTCAGATCGTGGATGAGCTGCGCCAGATCTTCGATCGAGTAGATGTCATGGTGCGGCGGCGGCGAAATGAGGCCCACGCCCGGCACCGAGTAACGCAGTTTGCCGATGTACTCCGAGACCTTATGGCCCGGCAGCTGGCCGCCTTCGCCCGGCTTCGCGCCCTGGGCCATCTTGATCTGGATCTGGTCGGCCGACGCGAGGTACTCGGCCGTCACGCCGAAACGGCCGGACGCGACCTGCTTGATCTTCGAGCGCAACGAATCGCCATCCTTGAGCGGAATGTCGCGCACGACCTCAGGTCCGATCACCGATGCCAGCGTATCGCCGTTCTTGATCGGGATGCCGCGCAGCTCGTTGCGATAGCGGTTCTCGTCTTCGCCGCCCTCGCCCGTGTTCGACTTGCCGCCGATGCGGTTCATCGCGACGGCGAGCGTTGCGTGCGCCTCGGTGCTGATCGAACCGAGCGACATGGCGCCCGTTGCGAACCGCTTGACGATGTCCTTGGCCGACTCGACTTCGTCGATCGGAATCGCCTTCGACGGATCGACCTTGAACTCGAAAAGACCGCGGAACGTCATGTGACGGCGCGTCTGGTCGTTGATCAGATGCGCGTATTCCTTGTAGGTCTGATACGAGTTGCTGCGCGTCGAATGCTGAAGCTTCGCGATCGCATCGGGCGTCCACATGTGATCTTCGCCGCGCACGCGATAGGCGTACTCGCCGCCCGCATCGAGCATGGTCGCGAGCACCGGGTTGTCACCGAACGCATCGCGGTGCAGGCGAATGGCTTCCTCGGCCACGTCAAAAAGGCCAATGCCGCCGACCTTCGAGGCCGTGCCCTTGAAGTATTTCTCGACGATATCGCTCGCGAGGCCGACCGCTTCGAAAATCTGCGCACCCGTGTACGACATGTAGGTCGAGATGCCCATCTTCGACATGACCTTCTGCAAGCCCTTGCCGACAGCCTTCGTGAAGTTGTAGACGGCTTTCTCGGGCGAAAGATCGCCCTTCATGCCTTGCGCCATTTGCGCGAGCGTTTCCATCGCGAGATACGGATGGACCGCTTCGGCACCGTAGCCGGCGAGCAGCGCGAAGTGGTGCACTTCCCGGGCCGAACCCGTTTCGACCACGAGGCCGGTGCTCGTGCGCAGCCCTTGCGTCACCAGATGCGTATGGATGGCGGCGGTGGCGAGCAGCGCCGGAATGGCGACGTTGTCGCGGTCAACGCGCCGATCGGAGACGATCAGCATGTTGTAGCCCGACTTGACGGCGTCGACCGCCTCGGCGCACAGCGAGGCGAGCCGCGCTTCGATGCCCTCCTTGCCCCAGGCCACCGGATAGCAGATGTTGAGCTCGTACGAGCTGAACTTGCCGCCCGTGTACTGATCGATCGCGCGAATCTTCGCGATGTCCTTGAAGTCGAGCACGGGCTGCGACACTTCGAGGCGCATCGGCGGGTTGATGTTGTTCGTGTCGAGCAGGTTCGGCTTCGGCCCGATGAACGAGACGAGCGACATGACCATGTTCTCGCGGATCGGATCGATCGGCGGGTTCGTGACCTGCGCGAAAAGCTGCTTGAAATAGTGGTAGAGCGTCTTGTTCTTGTTCGACATGACGGCGAGCGGCGAGTCGTTGCCCATCGAGCCGACCGCTTCCTCGCCCTGCTGCGCCATCGGCGCCATCAAGAACTTGACGTCTTCCTGCGTATAGCCGAACGCTTGCTGACGATCGAGCAAGGCAGCGGCCTCGCGGCGTTCGGTCAACACGTCCTCGGGCTTCGGCTCGATCTCGTCGAGCTTGATGCGCACCGCGTCGATCCAGCTCTTGTAGGGCTTGGCGTTCGCGAGGTTGTCCTTGAGTTCCTTGTCGCCGATGATGCGGCCATGCTCCATGTCGATGAGGAACATCTTGCCCGGCTGAAGGCGCCACTTCTTGACGATCTTCGATTCGGGAATCGGCAGCACGCCCGATTCCGACGCCATGATGACGAGGTCGTCCTCGGTGATGATGTAACGAGCCGGGCGCAGGCCGTTACGGTCGAGCGTGGCGCCGATCTGCCGCCCATCGGTAAACGCAATCGCCGCGGGACCGTCCCACGGCTCCATCATCGCCGCATGGTATTCGTAGAATGCGCGCCGGTTTTCGTCCATCAGCGTGTGCTGCTCCCACGCTTCCGGAATCATCATCATCATGGCGTGAACGAGCGGATAACCCGCCATGACGAGCAGCTCGAGGCAGTTGTCGAAAGACGCCGTATCGGACTGGCCCGGATAGATCAGCGGCCAGAGCTTGGGCAGATCGTCGCCGAGCACCGCGCTCGCGATCGCGCCCGTGCGCGCGTTGAGCCAGTTGACGTTGCCCTTGACCGTGTTGATCTCGCCGTTGTGCGCGATCATCCGGTACGGGTGGGCGAGCTCCCATGCCGGGAACGTGTTCGTGGAAAAGCGCTGATGCACGAGCGCGAGCGCGGAGACGACGCGCTCGTCTTGAAGGTCGCGGTAGTAGACACCGACCTGGCCCGCCAGCAGGAGTCCCTTGTAGACCACCGTACGCGCCGACATCGACGGCACGAAATATTCCTTGCCGTGCTTGAGCTTGAGCGCCTGGATGCGGTGGCTCGCCGTCTTGCGGATGATGTAAAGCTTACGTTCGAGCGCGTCGGTCACCATGATGTCGCGGCCACGCCCGATGAAGATCTGGCGGATCACCGGCTCGGTCGCTTTCACGGTCGGCGAGATCGGCATGGCATGATCGACCGGCACATCGCGCCAGCCGAGCACCACCTGCCCTTCAGCCTTGACCGTGCGTTCGAGTTCCTGCTCGCAAGCCAGTCGCGACGCATGCTCCTTCGGCAAAAAGATCATGCCGACGCCGTACTCGCCCGCCGGCGGCAGCGTCACGCCCTGGCGTGCCATTTCTTCGCGGTAAAAGGCATCCGGAACCTGGATCAGGATGCCGGCACCGTCGCCCATCAGGGCATCGGCGCCGACTGCGCCCCGGTGATCGAGATTCTCGAGAATCTTGAGCCCTTGCTGAATGATCTCGTGGCTCTTCTGGCCCTTGATATGCGCGACAAAACCGACGCCGCAGGCATCGTGTTCGTTGCTCGGATCGTAAAGACCCTGGGCGGCGGGGACCGAAGGAATCGGTTGCTGGTCGTTCATGGGGACACCGTCTATTGGGGGGCCGGGCGTGGCCGTTCACATAAGGGCTTCTCTCGGTTCCAGCGGCGGCACGCACTTCGCGCCGCCGACGGGCGTACTCGCCCCGAAACCGCCGGAAATCGGAATATACGCGACAAATCAAAGGAATAGCAACAAAAATCGTCTGGTATGGAACCAATTATTCGGCCGTATCCGATTGGTGCGCTTTTATTAGTTCCATATCAAAAGAGTGCAAAAGAAAACGGCATGTCATGCCGTTTCCCCTTTCAGCCGAGAACGAGCTGCGCGCAGCCGAACGAGAGGCCACGCCTTAGATAGTGCGCAGTGCGCCTATTGCGCCTTGTGCGTGGGCGAAGCCGTTTCGCGGATCTTCCTCGGCCGCCCGCGCGGCAGCGGTGAAACGCGACGATTCGCCGCACGCGCCGCCCACTCGCGATAGGTGTCGCCGCCCAGAACCCAACCTTTCAAGGTGGCCTGTTGAAGCTCGTTCGCCTCGCGCTCGTCGAGCGGCTGCTCGCACAGGTCCTTGTAGGCTCGCTGTCGCTCGAACGGCGTATTGCCGAGCGACCAGTAAAGGGGGTGATCGGTGACGAGGCTATCGACGGTGAGCCCGATATGATGACGGTAGCTCGACCATCGGTAGTCCTCGGCCGCCGTGACGAGATGCTCGCGCACGGGGCAAAGTTCGATCACCCGGCTCGCGAGCAGAAAGTAGCGCTCGCCCTCGATGACCGTCGCCCGATAGCGCCCTTCCCACAACGTGCCGCGCCGCGAGTAGCGGCGATTGAAATGGGCGACGTAGCGCCGACCGACCGCCTGCATCGCCTTCGGCAAGCTCGATTCGTCGCTTGGCGTGACGAGCAGTTGTACCGCGCCCGGCATCAGCACATAGGCGTGAACCGCGAGGCGATGATCGCGCGACGCGGCTTTCAGGCAATCGACGAACAACTCGTAGTCCTGTTCGTCGACGAAGGCGGGCTGCTGATCGAGGCCGCGCAGGATGACGTGCTGCGGCTGTTCAGGGACGTAAAGACGTGCAAGCCGTGCCATGCTGGATTCCGTGAGTTCGTTGGTGATTACCCGAAGGCGAAGCGCCGCGCAAGCGCTCGCAACGGCCGGATGCGGCTCGCGCCGCGAGCACGCAACGCTTAGGGAGAATGCTCTAGCGCGCGCGCTTGGTATGTGTGAAACCTTCTACTCATAATAGGCGGGCCTTTTACGGAGGAAGACATATGAAATTACAACAGGCCATTACGGGGGCCGTTGCGGCACTCGCTTGCGCAACGGCGGCACACGCACAATCGGCCGGGACGTTTTACGCTGCAACGGGGTGGTTCCATTTTTCACCTCAAACTTCAAGCGATCCGCTGAAAGTCATCAGCATCGGCGGCACGCCTGTCAACACGTCTGTTGCGGGGACCGGCGCCTCGATCGACCAATCGGACACGCTGGGCCTGAGCGTAGGCTACTTCATCACCGATCACCTCGCAGCGGAACTCGAAGCCGGCATTCCCCCGAAATTCAACATCGAGGGCGCAGGCTCGTTCTCCCAGTTCGGCAAGCTTGGCAGCGCGCGCCAGTGGAGCCCCGCCCTGCTCGTCAAATGGAACTTCATGAAGCCGGATGACAAGTTCCGCCCGTACCTCGGCATCGGCGTGACGCGCGTGTGGTTCACCGATGCGAAGATCACCAACGGCGCGTTCCAATCCGCCGTCTTGCATGGAGGTCCGACCTCCGTCTCGACGGATCGTTCCTGGGCTCCGGTTTTCAACGCCGGTTTCAATTACTCGTTCAACAAGCATTGGTTTGCAGGGGTATCGGTATCGTACATTCCGGTCAGCGTCACCGCCGACCTCACTACGACCAATGTCGGGCCGTTTGGTTTGACGGCTCATACGCAAGCAAAGATCAAGCTCAACCCGATCGTGACTTTCGCGAAGATCGGCTACGCCTTTTAGCATAGTCCAACTCGACCCCTCGCTCGCGACGCCACCGGACCGGTGGCGTTGTAATTTCAACCGCCGGGATTGCACAGCGCTGACGTTTCTACCCGATTTTCGTCGCATGTTTGCCCGCCGGTCTCGCCGTCGATTCGCCGAGACGCAAGGGCCCCGCCGAGCTCCGGCTCTCTTGGCATCGAAGTTGCGGCACCTGGGCTTTCCCGCTATTCGCAATAGGAACGCGGGTCCGTTCACCCCCGTTAACCACGCTGACGGAGCGACCATGAACGCACTACCGAATACGCGAGACGCACTCGACACCTCCTGGACGAGCGCCAGTCGTCACGCCCGCCGCATCGCCCGGCATAGCCGGAACGCCGCAGACGATATCGGCTCAGAGATGCGCGAGCTTCTTTCGGAACTCGAAGAAGCCCTGGGCGACGGCACGCAGGCCGACGTCGCGCAGTTGCGCGAGCAGATGAGAAAGCGGCTCGACGCCGCACGTTCGCGGCTCGATGGCGCGCGGCACACTATCCGCGCACGCGCCGCTACGGCGATCTCCGGCGCCAACGACTACGTACGCGACAACCCGTGGGAGACAGTTGCCGTGGTGGGAGGGCTCGCCCTCATCACCGGTTGGCTGATGGCTCGCTCGCGCTGACGCCGCATAGGGCACCGCGAGGCGCGGCCAGCCCGTGCCTCGCGCGCTGACCCGCGTCTCAGTCGCGGCCGAAGAAGTCCGCCCCGATCAAATCGATCCGGTCGGTGCAGATTGCATCGACACCCCACTCGCCAAGCATTTTTGCGCGAGCGGGATCGTTCACGGTGTAGGTCAGGATGAAGAGCCCCGCTGCTTTGATTTCGGCGACCTTCGCCGCGTCGAGCTTGCGATGATCGGCGTGCAGCGACAGGCAGCCGAGTTCGGCGACGAGCGCGCGCCAGTTGTCAGGCACGCTGCCCACGAGCAGCCCGCGTGGCAGCTCATTGGCAGCGTCGCGTGCTGCCGCAAGCGCTTCGACCGAGAAAGACGACAAGAGCGGCGCAAGCGCCGCCTGCGCCCAGAGCCGGGCCGCCTCTGCCGCTACGCGCCGCCCCGTTTCGGCTTCGCGGCCGGGACACGGTTTGATCTCGACGTTTGCCGCGAGCCCGTGAAGGGCGCAGCGCTCGGCCACTTGCGCGAGCGTGGGCATCGGCTCGCCCGCGAAGCGCGCGTCGCGCCAGCTCCCCGCATCGAGCGCGGCGATGCGCGCGTAGTCCATCTCGGCTGCGGCGCCGTGGCCGTCGGATGTACGGTCCACGGTGTCGTCGTGCAGCAAGAAGACGACATCGTCCGCCGAGAGCTTCGCGTCGAACTCGATCATCTTCAGCCCGAGCCGCACTCCCGTTTCGATGCCCGCGAGCGTATTTTCGGGAGCGAGCGTGCCGCCGCCGCGGTGCGCGACGACGCGCGGGTAAGGCCAACCGTTCAGTGCAGTCGTCATCTTCTTGCCGCGTCCAGTGTCCAGTGAATTGCGGGCCATGCCGTCAACCCGCGCGTTTTCCCGTTTGAGGATCGAAGAAATGGAGGTGCTCCGAGGGGAGCGCCACGGGCAACACTTCGCCCGCGATTGGGCGATGGGCGTGCGCGAGCCGCACCGTCACATCATGATTGCCCCAGCGACCATGTGCGAGATTATCCGCGCCGAGCAGCTCGCAGGAATCGACCGCCAGGCTCGCGCGCTCGAGATCGGCCCGCGGCGCCATATGCTCCGGGCGGATACCGAGGATCCACTCGCGGCCGCACTCGATGGCGTTGCCGATGGCCGCATGCGCGTCAATCGCGAGCCGAGGCCCGCCGCCCGCGACCTCGAATGCGCGACCGTCCTCCGAGAGCCGGCCCGAGATCAGATTCATCGCCGGCGAACCGATAAAGCCTGCCACGAAGATCGTCGCCGGGCGTTCGTACACCTCGGTCGGCGCACCGACCTGTTCGGCATATCCGCGGTTCATCACGATGACGCGTTGAGCGAGCGTCATGGCCTCGACCTGGTCGTGCGTGACGTACAGGCTCGTCGTGGCGAGGCGGGCATGCAGCCGTTGGATTTCGAGCCGCATTTGCACGCGCAGCTTCGCATCGAGATTCGAAAGCGGCTCGTCGAAAAGGAACACCGACGGCTCCCGCACGATCGCGCGCCCCATGGCGACACGTTGCCGCTGCCCGCCCGACAACTCACGCGGCTTGCGTCCCAAAAGCGGCTCCAACTCGAGTATCTTCGCCGCCGTCGCAACGCGCGTATCGATTTCAGCGCGCGCAAGCCTCCGGATCGTGAGCCCATAGGCCATGTTCTCGCGCACGCTCATATGCGGATAAAGCGCGTAGTTCTGAAACACCATCGCAATGTCACGATCCTTCGGCTCGAGCTCGTTGACGACGCGCTCGCCAATCGCGATCTGTCCTTCGGAGACCCGCTCGAGTCCCGCGACCATGCGCAGCAGCGTCGACTTCCCACAGCCGGACGGCCCGACCAGCACGACGAATTCACCGTCGGACACATCGACATCAATGCCATGCAGCACGAACTGCTTGCCGTCGTAAGTCTTTCGTACGCCTCTCAAACTCAACGCAGCCATGGTCCCTCGCTCATATGAAAACCCGTTTTGTTTGCTGCCATTGCACTATTTCTCCGCATCGACGAGCCCGCGCACGAACCAACGCTGCATTGCGATGACGACGACGAGCGGCGGCAGCATCGCAAGCAGCGTCGCTGCCAGGACGAGATGCCATTCGGTTGCCGTGTCGCCCTGCCCGATCATGGTTTTGATTCCGACCACGGCCGTCGTCATCGATGGCTCGCTCGAGACGAGAATCGGCCAGAGATACTGATTCCAGCCGTAGATGAACGTGATGACGAAAAGCGCCGCGATATTCGTTTTCGATAGCGGCAACACCACGTCGCGAAAAAAGCGCATCGGACCAGCCCCATCGATGCGCGCCGCATCCATGAGCTCGTCCGGCAACGTCATGAAGAACTGTCGGAACAGAAACGTCGCGGTGGCCGAGGCGATCAACGGCAACGTCAACCCGGCGTAGCTATTGATGAGATGCAGCGACGAGGCCACCTGCACGGTCGGGAAGATGCGCACCTCGACGGGCAGCATCAGCGTCACGAAAATGAGCCAGAAGGCCGCATTGCGAAAAGGGAAACGAAAGAAGACGATCGCGTAGGCCGAGATGATCGACACGGCGATTTTGCCGATCGAAATCGCCAGCGCCATGACGAGCGAGTTGAACAGCATGCGGCCGAACGGGCTCGCCGCGTCGCCGGCGCCATGGCGCAAGACATGGACGACGTTTTCGATGAGGTGCGTGCTGGGCACGAGCGAAAGCGGCACCGAAAACACTTGCTGCTCGTTCATCGATGCCGCGCAAAACGCCACGTAGACCGGGAACGCAATCAGCGCCACGCCGGCAATGAGCACGGCATGGCAAAAAAGATCGAAGCCTCTGCGATTTTCGATCATGAGTATTGGACCTTGCGCTCGATGAAACGGAACTGGACTACGGTTAGGCCGACGACGATCACCATCAGCACCACCGATTGCGCACCGGAGCTGCCGATATCGAGCCCCTGGAAGCCTTCGAGGAAGATCTTGTAGATCAACGTTTTCGTCGACTGCGCCGGGCCGCCGCCCGTTGCCGCGTCGATGACGGGGAATGTGTCGAAGAACGCGTAGACGAGATTGACGACGAAAAGAAAGAACGTCGTCGGCGACAAAAGCGGCAACGCGATGCCGAAGAATCGCCGCACGGGGCCGGCGCCGTCGATAGCCGCCGCTTCGATCAACGAACGCGGCATGGCCTGGAGCCCCGCATAAAAGAACAAGAAGTTGTAGCTGACTTGCTTCCAGACCGAGGCGAGAACGACGAGAAACATCGCCTGCCCGCCGTTGATCGCGTGATTCCAGACGATACCGGCCTTCGCGAGCGCAAAAGTAACGAGGCCGATGCTCGGATTGAACAGGAATGCCCAAAGCACAGCCGCGATGGCCGGGGCAACGGCATATGGCCAGATCAGCAGGGTGCGGTAAAGCCGTGCGCCGCGTGTGACGCGGTCCGCACAGGCCGCAAGCAATAGCGAGACGGCGAGGCCCACCACGGTGACGAGCGTACTGAAAACGATCGTAGTCTTGAACGACTCGAGATAGAGCGGATCGGCAAAAAGGTGCGTGAAATTGCCGAGACCGACAAATTCACTCGATGTCCCAAATGCGTCCTGCATCTGCGTGGACTGCCACAGCGCCTCACCGGCCGGCCATAGGAAAAAGATGGCGGTGATAGCCAACTGCGGCGCGATCAACAGATACGGTAGCGGGCTCGCGGGAAAGCGGGAACGTTCGTACATAGTGCGTCGCTCGTATAAGGCGCCGCGCCGCCGCCCGGTGCGGCAAACGGCAACTGCGCCCTCAGCAGGAAAGTATCTTCAGCGGCACCGCCCTCGCCACCGGCCACGCGCGCTCATCGCGGCTGCCGGGGACGAAGACGGTGCGCCAACCGCGCGTTACGTGCCCGATTTTTCGAAGCGGCGCAACAACTCGTCGCCGCGCGACACGGCCGAATCGAGCGCCTCCTTCGGCGTTTTCTTTTGCGCCCAGACCTGCTCGAGCTCTTCGTCGACGATCGTCCGGATTTGCGGCATGTTGCCGAGACGCAAGCCCTTCGTGTACGGCAGCGGCGGTTTGTTCAACATTTGCTTGATCGCCGTCTCCGAGCCCGGGTTTTTCGCGTAAAAGCCTTGCTGCTGCGTTTCTTCGTAGGCCGCCTTCGTCACCGGCAGGTAGCCGGTGTCCTGATGCCATTTCGCCGCGACTGCCGGCGAAGCGAGATAGGCGAGGAATTTCGCGACGCCCTTGTACGTGTTCGCGTCCTTGCCGGAGAGCACCCACAGACTCGCGCCGCCAATGATCGCGTTTTGCGGCGCGCCCTTCACGCTCGGGTCATACGGCATCATGCCGGTGCCGAACTGGAACTTCGCGTACTTGCGGATCGACGCAAGCGAGCCCGAGGAGCTCGTCAGAATGCCGCAGTCGCCGCTGTAGAACTTCGACATCGCCTCGTCCTTGCGTCCCGCATAGGTGAACGTGCCGTCCTTGGCCATCTTTTGCAGGAAGGCGATATGGGCGATCTGTTGCGGGCCGTTGAACTCGAGCTTGGCGTCGGTACCGTCGAAACCGTTATTGCGGCTGGCGAACGGCAGCGCATGCCACGCGCTGTAGTTTTCGAGCTGCACCCATCCTTGCCAACCCGTCGTAAAGCCGCACGACATGCCCGAAGCCTTGAGCTTTGCAGCGTCGGCCGCCACTTCATCCCAGGTCTTCGGCGGTTGGCTCGCATCGAGCCCCGCCTTCTTGAATGCATCCTTGTTGTAGTAGAGCACCGGCGTCGAGCTGTTGAAGGGCATCGAAACCAGTTCGCCTGTTTTCGCGTCGCTGTAGTAGCTTGCGATCGTCGGCACGAAGGCCGATTGATCGAGCGGCACGCCCGCCTGCTTGAAGACCTCGGTCACCGGGACGATCGCCTTTTTGGCTTGCATCATCGTGGCCGTACCGACTTCATAGACTTGCAGGATCGCGGGCGCGTTGCCGCTGCGATAAGCCGCAATGCCAGCCGCGAGCGTCTGATCGTACGAGCCCTTGAACACCGGCACGATCTTCTAGTCGCTCTGAGAAGCATTGAAATCGGCTGCGATCTGATTCACTCGTTCGCCGAGCGCGGCCTCCATTGCATGCCAGAACTGGATCTCGGTTGCCGCGAAAACGCTCCCGCTTACGCCGGCAAAAAGCGCGACCCCGATTGCCGCGGAACGGACCAGCCTCTTATATCCCTTCATTTCTTCTCCTCTTTCGGTAGTGGACGCGACATCGCGCCCGGCCGGGACTGAAATCGATTTCAATTCCGGCCGGGCGAGCAGTTTAGTTATCGTTTATGACAAACAGACGTTGGTACTCTTTCAACGCATAGCGGTCCGTCATGCCCGCGATGTAATGCGCAATCAGCCGCGGTTGGACGGCCGGATCCTCGGCAACGTAATCGGGCGGCAAAAGTCGCGGGTCTTCGGTGAATGCATCGAAAAGGCCCGTAATCACTCGACGCGCCTTGTTCGCCATGCGCATGACGCGATAGTGCCGATACAGGTTCTTGAACAGGAAGCGCTTGAGTTCGACCGCTTGAGCCGCGATGGCCGCGCTGTGCGCGACGAGCGGCGGGGCGGCGCGCACGGCGTCGAGCGAATCGGGACTATGCTCGGCGAGCGCGGCGCGCGTTGTCTCGATCAAGTCGACGATCAGCGCGTTGATGATGCGGCGCACCGTCTCGTGCACGAGGCGACGCCCCTCGAGTGCGGGATGGGCCTGTCTCGCCTGCGCATAGTGCCGATCCCACAGCTCGACTTGCGCAAGCTGATTGATCGTCAGAAGGCCCGAGCGCAGCCCATCGTCGACATCGTGATTGTTGTAAGCGATCTCGTCAGCGATATTGGCAATTTGGGCTTCCAGCGACGGCCGCTTGCCCGCCAGAAAGCGTTCCCCGAGTTCGCCGAGCTTCAATGCGTTTTCACGCGAGCAATGCTTGAGAATACCTTCACGTGTCTCGAAGCAGAGGTTCAGACCGTTGAAGCCGCCGTAATGCTCCTCGAGCTCATCGACGACGGCAAGGCTCTGCAGATTGTGCTCGAAGCCGCCGTGCGCGCGCATGCAGTCGTTGAGCGCATCCTGGCCGGCGTGGCCGAAGGGCGTATGGCCGAGATCGTGCGCAAGCGAGATGGCTTCGACAAGATCTTCGTTGACGCGAAGGTTGCGCGCCACGGAGCGGGCGATTTGCGCCACCTCGAGGCTGTGCGTGAGCCGCGTTCGGAAAAGATCGCCTTCGTGATTGACGAAGACCTGCGTCTTGTATTCGAGGCGGCGAAAGGCAGTGGAGTGAACGATGCGATCTCGATCGCGCTGGAACTCGGTGCGCGCCAGCGGCGCGGATTCAGGATAGCGGCGACCCCGCGAGCGTGCCGAGTGCGCTGCATAGGGCGCCAGATGGGCTTCGAGCATCTCGACGGTGGGCGCGCCCCACACGGACGAGCGTGTATCGGAGCCGCCCTCGCCCGGCGATGCGCCAGGCGATCGGTCATGCGTCGGGTTCTGCTTCACGTATCCCCCTTTCGAATCGTCGCGCCGGCCGAATGCCGTGCCGAACCGCGTCAGACGCTGGCCGCAAGCGTCGCGCGCAACATGTCTGCCGGCACACCGGTCACGCAAGGCTGGCCGATGCGCTCCAGCAAGACGAATTTGATTCGACCGGCCTCGGCCTTCTTGTCGACCTTCATCAATTCAATATAGCGATCGTCACCCAGCTGCGGCGCGCGCACAGGCAGGCGCGCTGCAGCCACGACGGCGACGAGACGCCGACGTGCGGCTTCGTCGAGCCGGCCCGTGCGCACCGATAAATCCGCCGCCATCGCCATCCCGCAACCGACGGCCTCGCCATGCAGCCACTGCCCATAGCCCAGGCCCGCTTCGATCGCGTGACCGAACGTGTGCCCGAAGTTCAGAATCGCGCGCAATCCACCCTCGCGCTCATCGGCCGCGACGACGGAGGCCTTGATCTCGCAGCAGCGTTTGACCGCATGCGCGAGCGCCCCTTCATCACAGCGGTTGAGCGCGTCCATGTTCGCCTCGATCCACTCGAAAAACTCGGCATCGGCAATCACGGCGGTCTTGATGACTTCCGCCATGCCGGCCGCGAGTTCGCGCTCCGGCAGCGTGCCCAACGCCCCGATATCGGCAACGACGGCGAGCGGCTGGTAAAACGCGCCGATCATGTTCTTGCCGAGCGGATGATTGATGCCGGTCTTGCCACCGACCGAAGAGTCGACTTGCGAAAGCAAGGTCGTGGGCACCTGGATGAACGGCACGCCGCGCATATAGCAAGCCGCGGCGAAGCCGGTCATATCGCCGATCACACCACCACCGAGCGCGATCAGCGTCGTCTTGCGATCCGCACGGGATTCGAGCAGCCCATCGAAAATGCGATTGAGCGTTTCCCAATGCTTGTGCGATTCCCCATCCGGCAGCACGACCGTCGAGACGTCCTTGCCGAGGGGAGCGAGCGCCGCGCGCAGCTTCGCACCATAAAGCGGCTCCACCGTCGTGTTCGTGACGATCATGACCGATGCGCCGGTGATGTGCGGAGCGAATAGTTCGGTACGGCCGATGAGATCCGGCCCGATATGGATAGGGTAGCTACGTTCGCCCAAATCGACGCTGACGGTAATCATGTGTTTGCCTGCCGGGTCACTCCGGCCATTTCGAGTTGCATGAGGACCATATTGACGAGCCCGTTGACCGACGGCCGCCCCGTTTCCACTACGAAATGCGCGCATTCGCGATAAAGGGGATCCCGGACCGCGTAGAGCGCCTCGAGCTTCGCTTTCGGATCCTCCGTTTGCAAAAGCGGCCGGTTCTTGTCCTTGCGGGTGCGCAACCAGAGGTCGTGCGGGTTGGCCCGAAGATAGACGACGATACCGCGCGTGTGCAAAAGGGCGCGGTTTTCCGGACGCAGGACCGCTCCGCCGCCCGTCGCCAGCACGATTGCCTCGCGCCCCGTGAGCTCTGCGATCACATGCGCTTCGCGCTCGCGAAAGCCGGCCTCGCCCTCGAGTTCGAAGATAACCGGGATCCGCGCCCCGGTGCGGGCTTCGATTTCGTGATCGGAATCGAAAAAGGGCCGATCGAGCCGGCGCGCGACCGCACGGCCCACGGTGGTCTTGCCTGCCCCCATGAGCCCTACGAAGAAAATGCTGGTGTTTGCGCCCTGCTCTTGCAACAGTACCCTCTGATCAATTCGGATGTGGTTCGTGGCGCAGCTTACTGGCAAAGGCGTCGGCTTGTCGAGTCGCCCGCCGGGCCACGCCCGGACGTCCCCGGCCGCGGTCAATCGATCGAAACGATGCGCGGCGTAATGAAGACGACCAGTTCGTTGGCCTGCTCGCGCTGCGTCCTGTGACGGAAAAACGAACCTAAAACCGGTATTTTGCCCAACAGCGGCACGCGCGTCACATCGTCGCGATCGCGCTTCTCATAGATACCGCCGATCGACACGGTTCCGCCATCCTCCACTTCCACGCGCGTTCGCACGTGTTTCGTGTCGATGGCGAGCCCCGCGGCCGTCGCTTCGCCGACG
>Ga0209672_100221_pt1 | contig 44075 bp, 37 predicted proteins | sample AraplaCol_mMS_r2_FD_184273 | JGI IMG/M metagenome (GOLD analysis project Ga0209672, IMG submission 184273) | Arabidopsis root microbial communities from North Carolina, USA - plate scrape CL_Col_mMS_r2 (SPAdes) (version 2) | ecosystem: Host-associated > Plants > Roots > Endosphere | place: USA...
CTCGCGGCCCGCGGTGCCCGATATCGCGATCGTGGATATCGATGACGAGAGCATCGCCACGTTCGGGCGCTGGCCGTGGCCGCGCGGGCTGCAAGCGCGTGTCCTGGATGCGGTGCGCAAAAGCGGGGCCGCGGCGGTCGTTTATGACGTGGTCCTCACCGAGCCGACGCCCGACGACGAGGCCTTGGCTGAGGCGATCCGTGCCGTTCCAACATATTTGCCATTGTTGCTCGCCCATGTCGAAGGCAACGCATCGGGAATCGCCGTCGCACCCGTCGGTCCGTTCGCGAACGCGGCAGCCGGAATGGGACATATCGAACTCGATGCCGATCCGGACAGTGTCATCCGTGCGATCGTACTGGACGAGGGCCAGGGCGCATCGCGCTGGCCGTATATCGACATGCTTGTCTACGATGCCATTCGAAGCGGGAAACTCCCGTTCGCCCATGGGCGTTATCCGGCTCGCAACGCGCCCGCGATACTACCGAGGCAGCGTGTGTTGATTCCGTTCGGCTCGGACGCGCCGGCGCGCCTGCACGTTTCGGCTGCCAGGCTGTTGGCCGGCGCCGCCGCTCCCGGCGCGCTGCGTGGCAAGGTAGTGTTCGTCGGTGTGACCGCCGAGGGGATGTCGGGCAACTACGCGACGCCCGTTTCGGGGAAAGTTGGCACACTCTCCGATGTCGAGGTCCATGCCGAAGTGCTGGACGCGTTGTTATCCGACCGGATCATCGTGCCGGCGGCGAGCGGCTGGGTCATCCTGGCCTCGTTGGTTCCGCTCGGCGTGCTGCTCGCGGGCGTGTTCGTTCTCTCTCCGTGGCGCTCGCTCGTGCTGACGCTTGCGCTGGGCATGGCATCGTTCGCGGTGAGCGCGCTGCTGCTCCATCGAACCCGGGTATGGATTTCGCCGGTACCCGGGCTGCTCGGATTGCTCGTGCTCTATCCGCTTTGGAGTTGGCGGCGGCTTGAAATGACGATGTCGCGTTTGCGCCGCGAGTTGAAGCAACTCGACGCGGAGCCGCACCTGTTGTCCGAGCCGCCGGTGCCGTCGCGAACGTTTGGCGGAGATATGCTCGAACGCCAGATCGCGCTCGTGGAACGCGCCGCTCGGCGCTTACAGGATATGAAGCGCTTCGTGTGGGACAGTCTGAACAGCGTGCCCGAGCCCGTGATCGTAGCGGATAGGCATGGGATCGTCGTGCTCTCCAACAAGGCGGCGCGCTCGCATTTCGGTCGTATCGCCAGCCCCGACCCCCGAGGCCGCCCGTTGACCGATGTGCTCGGCGAATTCACGCTGATCAAGGCGATCGGAACGGCGCCCGAAGAGGAAGCGGAGGTACGCGCACGCTGGCCGGCGGTGCTGGATCCCAAGGGTCCGCGCGTCGGCATCGTGAAGCGTGGACTCGAGGTGCGCGATCGGTCAGGGCACGACTATCTGCTGCGTTACGCGCGATGCCGGAGCGAGCAAGGCGAAGAGTCCGGCAGCTGGGTGGCGGGGCTCGTCGAAGTGACGGCGCTGCATGCCGCCGAGCGCGGGCGCGAGGACGCGCTGCGGCTGTTGTCGCACGACATGCGTTCGCGTCATGCATCGATCCTCGCACTCGTCGAACTCGAGCGCACGAGCAGCGAATCCGAGCGCACGCGCATGCTGCTCGAGCGAATCGAACGCCATGCGCACCGCGCGTTGAAGCTCGCGGACGATTTCGTTCAACTGGCACGGGCCGAATCGCAGGCGTATACACTCGAGCCCGCGAATCTCACCGATCTCGTTGCCGACGCCGGCGATGAGCTGTGGCCCCAGGCACGAACCAAGGGCATACGCGTCGAGATGAATATCGACGGGGAATACTGGGTAGCGGCCGATCGCTCGCTGATGACACGTGCGGTCTCGAACGTCATCAACAACGCGATCAAGTACAGTCCGAACAACACGGTGGTGAAGGTATCCGTGACGAGCACATCGTCCCGCCGGGTTCAATGTACGGTCGCGGACGAGGGCTATGGTATTCCGTTGCCGATGCAGCGCTACTTGTTCGAGCCGTTTCGGCGCTTCCAGGCACCGGGCCAGCCCGCATCGGGCGGCGCGGGGCTCGGCATGGCGTTCATCAAGACCGTGGTGACGCGGCACGGCGGCGAGATCCGTGTCGAAAGCGAGCCGGGCCGAGGAACGACGGTCACGATATGGTTGCCGGCGGCGGACGAGACAGTAGCCGAATAGAAAATGGGCCGATGGTCAGCTACGGTGGCTGCGCCTCACACAGGAGATCGACATTGTGAAAGCGGGATGGTTGGCGATGGCATTCGTCGCGGCGATGCTGGCAGGATGTGCCGGCATTGAATCGGATGTGCGCGTGTCGTTACCGGACGCGGCGGTGCTTGATGCGGGGCCGCGCACTTATGCGTTTGCGCGTTCGCCGGTAGCGCCGGCTGGCGCGGATACCGCCTATGAGTCGGCCATTGCCAAGGCGCTCGCGAAACATGACTTCGACGCGGTACCCGATGCTCGCGCGCATCTGCGCGTATCGTTTGCCTACGACACGCACGCCGAGCCGGTGTCGATCCTCGATGGCGGATGCACGCCGCACGATGAGTGCGAGGCGAAGCAACGGCCGCTGTCGTTTCGATGGTTTGGCCGAGAGCGGTTCGTTCACTCGCTGACGTTGCGCTTTTTCGATCGGGCGACAGGCCGCGAAATCTATAAGGTTAGCGTGTCGAGCCGCGATCGCGAGGCCGATTCGCGTTCCGCCGTCGCCAATCTCGTGGAAAGCGCATTCGCGCATCTGCCCTATAGTGGCAGCTCACGTTGGCGTGTGCGATTACGTCGTGCCGAGAACGGGAATCCGCTTTCGATCGTATCCGTCACGCCCGATTCATGACGAGACGTGTTGCTGATGCGTAATCAGACAGAACGGTTCGAATATAAGTGAATCGATGTCGCAAACATTTGCGAAACATTTCCCGGGAAAACGCGCTGAGGGCACCGAATAAACGGCCACGAGGACGTAATGTTTCGTAGAATGCGAAAGCGCCGCCGCAAGGCCGTCTCGGCTTGGCGCTCATGGCTGACAGGACGACAACGAGAGAAAGCGGGCCAATACCATGACCGAAATGACAGGGCTCACGAACCCACGCGACGAACCGGAGCAGCTCGTTCGTCGCGTGACGCGCTGGTATGCCAGTTTGTTGGTGATCGCGTTTTCGTTATTACCGGCGTATTTGATAGCCTATCTGTATTTTTTTCAGGATCCCCGGCTTTTATTCGAAAATCATCGCTTTCACGAGATTGCGATTGCGCTCGCCACGCTCGAAGGCATCTTCGTCTGCTACGTCACCTGGCAGTGTTATCGACGTTCGGGCGATCCGATACTGCGCTGGTTGACGCTGGGTTTCGCGGGATTTGTCATCGTCTATGCGCCGCATGGCGCGTTCACGCCGCTCGCGCACCACGACATGTGGCTCTTCCTGTTATACGGCCCGGCTTCGCGACTCGTGATGGCGGTTCTGCTGTTTGTCGGCTTGCTGTCGTATCGGGCCGCTTTGGAACCCGATTCCTGGGTGCGCCGGCGCGATCGTTTGTTCTGGGCGGCATGGCTCGTGGGTTTCGTCGTCGTCGATCTGCTCGTCGCGGTACTCGCCAATACGCCATTTGCCGGGTCGCTTGCCACCCGCCTCACACTGGAAGGCGGCGCGATGCTCGTATCGATCGTCAACGTCGCCTGTCTTCTTGCCCGCCGGATACGTTCGCCGCTGATGCAGATCTTCGGGGTATCGGTGATGGCCTTCGCGTTCTCGTCGCTCGCGTTTCTGCTCGGCAAGCCTTGGAATCATATGTGGTGGCTTGCTCATGCGATTTTTGCCGGGGGTTTCTTTTTACTCAGCTATGGCATCGTTCAGGCGTTCCATGCGGCAGGGTCGTTTTCAGCCATTTACACCCGCGAAGAATTGATGGCGCGTTTGCAAGAGTCGATGGGACGAACCGAAAACGCGTTGCGCGAACTGCAGCGCAGCAACCTGAAACTCGAGCAGCTCGCCGCGGCGGATCCGCTCACGGGTGCCGTCAATCGCAAGACCTTCGTCGATCGGATCGAACGGGAAATCGAGCGCGCCAAGCGGGAAAGCGCGCCGTTTTCGTTGCTGGCGCTCGATCTCGACAATTTCCGGCGCATCAACGATCGGTTCGGCCGGGACGTGGGCGATCATGTGTTGCGAAGCGTGGTCGATATCTGTCTCGATGCAATCCTTCCACACGAAGGTGTGGCCCGCGTCGCCGGTGAAGAGTTCATGGTGCTGATTCCGCGCGGAGCGCTCGATACCGCACTGATGGTTGGCGAGAGAATTCGCGCGGCAGTGCAGGCCACGCCGTTCATGAGTGGCAGCGATCGCTTTTCCGTCACGGTCAGTATTGGCATTGCCCAGTTCGCGCAGGACGGCACGACGAGTGACGCACTGATGCGCGCGGCGGACGACCGGTTGAGCCGCGCAAAGAATCACGGCCGCAATTGTGTGATTGCGGTGTGACCCGAGCCTCGGTTGAGCGGACGTCATTCGGCCGCGCGCTTCAGTGCCGTTCTTTCTGGCGCGCAGGCGGCGCAAAGGCGCACATCGCGAGGGGGGCGCACGCAAGTGCCGCGCTCGCCCAGAATGTGGCGGACGCGCCGTACTGCTCCCAGAGCCAGCCGGCCAGAATGCTCGCCAGCAGCATTGATGTGCCGCTGACCAGGTTGAAGATGCCGAAAGCCGTGCCGCGCAAGGTAGCCGGCGATGCGTCGGCGACCATCGCGGCGAGAATGCCCTGGCTAAAACCCATATGCAGCCCCCATAGCGCGGCACCCATAAAGACGAATGCGGCGGACGCGGCATGACCCAGCGTCAGATCCGCGGTGATCAGCAATGCGAGCCCGGCCGCCAACAGGACACGGCGATCGAGCCGGTCCGACAGCTTGCCCACGGGGTAGGCCGACAGCGTATAGGTAACACTCATGACCGCCATCACGGCAGGCACCCACGCGAGATTGAAGCCTGCTTGCTGCGCGCGTAATACGAGAAACGCTTCGCTGAACCGCGCGAGCGCGAATGCGGCGCCCACGAAGACGATGAACCAATAGCGTCCGGTAAATTCCCGAAGCGCCCGCCATTGGAGCGGCGAGCGAAATACGTGCTGAGCTCCGGGCTCGCGCTCGGGCTCCTTCACGCCGAAGAACAGCAAGGCCACGCAAATGAATGCCGGAGCAGCGGCGAACCACAATACCGTCCGAATGCGGTCGTTGAACGCGAACATCAACGCCATCGCCAGCAGCGGGCCCGCCACCGCGCCGACGGTATCCATCGATTGGCGCAGGCCGAAGCAGGCGCCGCGGATTTCGGGCGGCGCGACGTCAGCCACGAGTGCGTCGCGCGGTGCGCCGCGTATGCCTTTTCCGAGCCGATCGACAAGCCGTGCGATGACGACGACGACCGGTGTGGTGGCCAACGGAAAAAGCGGCTTGGTCAGCGCGGCCAGTCCATAGCCCACGAGCAGCAAGCCTTTGCGTTTTCCGAGCCAGTCGCTCAATGGTCCGGAAAACACTTTGACGATCATCGTTGTGGCCTCTGCTGCGCCTTCGAGTGCGCCGAGCGCCACCACGCTCATCCCCATCGTCGACACGAGAAAAATCGGCAACAGAGCGTGGATCAATTCCGATGAGAGGTCCATGAACAGGCTGACGAAGCCGAGTGCCCAGACGGTGCGAGGTACGCTGGGACGGCTCAGGGAAGATTGCGGAGCGTTCATCGGCAAGCGGGTGTCGGTGGGCAGGGGAGAGCGTCGGGTCCCGAGCAGGGAGGCGGTGCAGATTGTGTCATGAAGCGTTCCTCCGATGAATGGCGTGCTGCCGGTGTTCGAATCTGTCGCTTCGCGCCACGATGTATTTATTCGCTCCGTTGCTTCGGTGTCCGAAACAAACAGGTAGCGTTGAGGAGCGAGCCCCGCTGGCAAAAACGGTACGGCAGCTTGCACCAATCCTGAATGGAGCGCTGGAATGGATGACGATATCGTGCTGCTGTCGACCGCGGGCAGCGAAAACGCGGGCCGCCCGCAAGCGGCGTTCTCTTACCACGCGGCTGCTGGACACATGAAGCGCCCGGGCTCGTTGTTCATGTACATGGCCGTCATTCAACCCGGCGAGCACATTCCTCCTCACGCGCACCCCGAAGGCACGGAAACGATTCTCTATGTGCTGAGCGGCAACGTCGAGCATCGGTATGGACGCGCAATGAACAAATCGATGCTGAATCAGCCCGGCGATTTCGTCTATATCCCCGGCGGCGTGCCGCACCAGCCCGTTAATCTCAGTTCGTCCGCGCCCGTGCGGGCGATCGTGGCGTGCAATTTCGATCTGAATATCGAAGGCAATTCGATTCCGTATTCGAACGAGGAACAAACACAAACTTAGACGCGCATTTCTCATCCGCTCGCTGCGGGGGGAGCGGTCGAGCCCCGCACGACGAGCTCGGGCGTGGAGGTATGGACGACCGTCGTATCCGTGGCATTACCGTTCATGAGCGCGATGAGCAAATCGATTCCCTTCTCGGCGAGTTCGGCCGTGGGGATCGCCACCGTCGTCAGTCCGGGCCGCGATTGTCGGGCGGGAACGATGTCGGTGATGCTGACGACCGACAGGTCTCGAGGCACCGAGTAGCCGAGGTCCGAGGCCGCGTTCAAGACCCCCAGCGCCGGAAGGTCGTTGGAAACGAACACTGCGCTCAAGTCCGGACGCGATGACAGCAAATCCGAGGCCGCACGGTATCCGCCTTCATAGGAGTCCTCCGTGAACCGTTCGTCAGCGGGTGCGCGGCGAATCCGGGCCTCACGCATGACTTCCTGATACCCGGTGAAGCGCGCGCTATGAATGCCGTGCTTCGGACTGCCGATGATCGCTCCGATGCGCCGATGTCCCAATTCGATCAGATGCCTGACGGCAAGCTTTGCCGCGCCTTTGGCATCGAACGTTACGCAGGCGATGCCCGGCGGTTGGTCCGGCCGTTCCCACACGGAGATGACAACCGGGATGCCGCGTTGCTGGAGCGCTCGAAGATCGTCGATCGGCAAGTCCCCGTAGTTCGCCACGAGTACGCCATCGGAGAGGGAGCCGGCAACCTGCTGAAGGAACGACGTGCCGCGGTCTGCTTCGTGATCCGTGTTGCAGACCAGCAGATGGCGCTCATGCTTGAGCGCCGACAGATTCGCGGCCAGCGTGAACTCGGGATAGAACGGATTCGTGATGCAGCTCAGCATCAACGCGAGCGTCGGCGCTTTGCGCTCCACGAGCGCGCGTGCCGTCAGGTTCGGACGATAGCCCTGCCGTTGCACCGCATCGAGCACGCGCCGCCGCGTTTGCTCACCGACGCGCCCGCGGCCCCGCAGGACGTTCGAGACCGTCATGACGGAGACGCCGGCTTCTTCCGCGATTTCCCTGATGGTGACGGCCGGAGTGAAATGTCTGCTGCTCATGACGGGATGGGTGGATGTATCGGGCGAATGGAGATTGTGACGCAACATTCAATAGGCGCGGGCGATGCTTGTCAACTCGGCATCGGTGGAACTCCTATTGCAACGAGCCGCGATCCGGCGTAGAGTCCGTCCGAACAACGAGTGGGTGACATCACGACAGGCCTGGCGGCCTTTTTTTCGAATCGAATGATGTAACGTTAAATCAAGCTGAATGGAGACATTTCACGCATGGCTGCGATCACCTTGAAAGGCGTGACTAAGGCGTACGGCGACCACGCCCCCGTTCTGCGCGGGATTGACCTGGAGATCGGGAACAACGAGTTCTGTGTATTCCTGGGACCGTCCGGATGCGGCAAGTCGACGCTGCTTCGAATCATCGCCGGCCTCGAAGATGCCAGCTCGGGAGAAGTGCAGATCGGCGGCCGCGTCGTCAACGAAGTGCCGCCTGCCAAGCGGGGCGTGGCGATGGTCTTTCAGAGCTATGCGTTGTTCCCGCATATGAGCGTCGAGGAAAACATGAGCTTTGGCTTGAAACTGTCCGGCGTTCCCGCCCAAGAGGTTGCCCAGCGGGTCCAAGCGGCGGCGAAGACCTTGCAGCTCGACGCGTTGCTCAAACGCAAGCCGGCGGCGCTATCGGGCGGGCAGCGTCAGCGTGTGGCGATCGGGCGGGCCATCGTGCGGGAGCCTGGCGTGTTCTTGTTCGACGAACCGCTTTCGAATCTCGATGCCATGCTGCGGAGCCAGACGCGGATCGAGATCGCCAGGCTGCATCGACAGTTCGCCCGAGCCAGCACGGTCTATGTGACGCATGATCAGGTCGAGGCGATGACGCTTGGAGACAAGATCGTGCTGCTGCGCACGGGCGCTGAGGCCGAACGCTATGGAAGCATCGCGCAAGTCGGGTCTCCGCTGGATCTCTATCACCGCCCGGACAACCAATTCGTGGCGGCGTTCATCGGAAGTCCAAAAATGAATTTCCTCTCGGCCACCGTCCAGTCGTCGACTGACGTTGAGGTGACCGTGAAACTCGACAAGTCCGATGATGTGGTGCGAGTCGATGCGAACGGATCATCGCTGCATGTCGGGCAGCCCCTACAGCTGGGCATCCGCCCCGAGCACTTCGATCAAGTGACCGATATCGACTCCGACGCAGGGGCGCACGCGAATGCCGACATGCAGACGCTGCGCCGCGAGGTCTCGCTCGTGGAACGTCTGGGCGAGCACAGCTATCTCCATCTCGACGATCTTGCCGGCACCGCGATCGTCGCCAAGCAACCCGGCGACGCGGCCTACCAGCCCGGTGCTCGCGTCACGGTGCGATTCCATTCCAGTGCTTGCCACTTGTTCACGGCTGACGGCAGCGCGGTACCGAAGCTTCACTAAAACGACATCGGGAGACATCCATGAAACGAGTCATCGCATGCTCAGTGCTGAGTGCGGCGCTTTGCGTTGCTACCGCCGCCAGCGCGGGAACGCTTCAATTGAACATTGCCTTCAAGGGTGCCGAGACGCGCGCGGTATGGGAGAACCTGATCAAGCAGTTCGAGCAGGCCAACCCGGGCGTCACGACGAAGGTTGCGTTCGTCGAAGAGGAGACCTACAAGGTACAGCTGCCCGCGTGGCTGACGTCGGTGGCACCCGATGTGGTGAACTGGCACGAAGGCGAGCGCATGGCCTATTACGCGAAGCGCGGCCTGCTCGAGGATCTGTCGGCCGACTGGCGCAAGAATGGGTGGGATGCTCAATTCGCCTCTTTGAAGGCGGCATCTTCGTACAACGGCAAGCAATACGCGATGCCGACGCAGTACTTTGCCTGGGGTTTGTACTACAGGAAAGACCTGTTCGAAAAAGTCGGCATCACGAAGGAGCCTACGACCTGGCAAGAGTTTCTCGACGATTGCAAGAAGCTCAAGGCCGCCGGCATCGCGCCGATTGCGGTCGGCGGCCGCGATTCGTGGACCCTCGCGGCGTGGTTCGACTACCTCGATCTGCGCATGAACGGCTATGACTTTCACATGTCGCTCATGAACGGCGACATTCCCTACACCGATGCACGCGTGAAAAACGTCTATCGGGCGTGGAAGACGCTGATCGACAACAAGTACTTCATCGACAATCCGCTTTCGTACAGCCTCGACTCCGTGCAGCCGCTCTACATCCAAGGGCAGGCCGCCATGATGCTCATGGGCACGTTCCTTTCGCCGAGCTTGCCCCCTGCAACGAAGGCGCAGACGGGCTTCTTCAAGTTTCCCTTGGTCGATCCCAAGGTGACGCCGGCAGAAGACGGGTCCGCGGAATGTCTCAACATCCCGGCGCGAGCCGGCAACAAGGCCGACGCTCGAAAATTCCTCGCATTCATCGGGCAGCCCGAGAACGACGCCGCCCTGGCCAAAGGCGTCGGCACGCTGCCGGCGAATAACAAGGCGGCCATGCCTGACGATCCGATCGCCAAGATCGGCTTTCAGATTCTTTCGCACACGACGGGCGGCGTCGCGCAGTTTTACGATCGAGACATGACGAAAGAGATGGCCGACGAGGGTATGAAGGGGATGCAGCGGTTCATGAGCGACCCCTCGAAACTCGACGACATCCTCAGCGATCTCGAAAAGACGCGCAAGCGCATCTACCACAAGTCCTGATCACGCGGGGGTTGCGATGACTACAGCCGAAACCAGAACATCGGTGAGCTCGGGCTCGCCGGCAGATTCCTCGCGCCCGATCGGCCGCTCGTCTGGCGTAGGCGTATCGGCGCCTCTCGAGAAAAAGCGCAAGCGCGCCGCCTTGATGTTTCTGCTGCCCGCGGGCGCGATGTTCTCGCTCTACGTGATCTATCCGATCATCAGCAGCATCGTTCTGAGTTTGTATAGTTGGGACGGTATGAGCGACAAGGTATTCGTCGGACTCGCCAACTACAACGAGCTGATCCATACGGATACGTTCTACGTCGCCCTGAGGAACAATCTCTTGTGGCTCGTGCTGTTTTTGCTGGCTCCTCCGATCGGACTCGCGTTCGCGCTCTATCTGAATCAGAACGTGCGGGCCATGCGGTTGATCAAGTCGCTGTTCTTTTCGCCGTTCGTCTTGTCGGGCGTGGTGGTCGGCCTGATTTTCAGTTGGTTCTATGACCCGGCGTTCGGCCTCTTGAAAGTGATCGTGGGGCACGGGATTCCCGTGTTGGGCGATGAGCACTACGCCACGTTCGGCGTCATTGCCGCGGCGCTTTGGCCGCAAATCCCGTTCTGCATGCTGCTTTACCTCACGAATCTCACGAGCATCAATCCGGAGATCATCGAGGCGGGCCGAATGGAGGGGGCGACCGGGTGGTCGTTGCTGCGGCACGTGGTGCTTCCGCAGCTGCGGCCCGCAACGTTCATGTCGGTCGTGTTGACGATCATCGGCGCGCTGCGGAGTTTCGATTTGATTGCCGTCATGACAGGCGGCGGTCCATTCGATAGTTCGACCGTGTTGGCCTATTTCATGTACGACCAGGCCATCAAGTACTTCAGATATGGCTATTCCGCTGCGATCGCGGTCGTCCTGTTCCTGATCATGCTGGTGTTCATCGTCTACCAGCTGCGCCGGCTCCTTCGCACTGACCGATAACAGAGGAAGAATTCATGTATCCCACGCCGGTACACCGTTGGAGCCCGATGAGCCGAGGCGTTTATAAAGCTTCGCTCCCGCTCGCGCTCGTCATCTGGCTGCTCCCGCTGATTGCGGTTTTCATTACCTCCATGCGTTCGACGGATGAACTGATGCGGGGCAACTACTGGGGGTGGCCCGAGCGGTTCGCGCTCGTGGAGAACTACCGCACGGTTCTGTTCAGCTCCCCGATGCTTCACTACTTCCTGAACAGTTGCCTCATTACCGTGCCTTCGGTGATCGGATCGATAGCATTGGCATCGATGGCGGGCTTCGCGCTTGCCACGTACCCGTTCAAGGGCAACAACAGCATCTTGGGCGTCTTCGTTGCCGGCAACTTCGTGCCGATCCAGGTGCTGATGATCCCGGTTCGCCAACTGACACTTCATCTCGGTTTGTTCAATACGGTGGAAGGGCTCATTCTGTTTCATATCGCATTTCAGACCGGGTTCTGCACATTGTTCCTGCGCAATTTCATCAAGGAGTTGCCCTACGAACTGATCGAAGCGGCTCGCATCGAGGGCGCCAGCGAATGGCAGTTGTTCTGCCGGATCATTCTGCCGCTGATTGCGCCGGCATTGGCGGCGCTTGCCATTCTCGTTTTCACGTTCGTTTGGAACGACTACTTTTGGGCGCTGTGCTTGACGCAGGGCGACGATGCCGCACCGATCACCGTTGGTGTCGCTGCCCTCAAGGGGCAGTGGACAACCGCATGGAACCTCGTATCGGCAGGTTCGCTGCTCGCGGCACTACCGTCCGTCGTTATTTTCTTCGCGATGCAAAAGCACTTCATCGCCGGTCTGACGTTCGGCGCCACGAAGGGCTGAACGCCGCATATCGTCTTTTCGGTGCGGGCATCGGCCTCGCACGGCGCAGTGCGCCCCTCAATTGAAAAAAGGAGCTTCTCTCCATGAAGGTGGGTGTCGACTACTATCCGGAACACTGGGACGTTTCGCTGTGGGAACAAGACGCTCGGCAGATGCGGGAGGCGGGCATCGGCGTCGTTCGCCTCGCCGAATTTGCCTGGTCGCGGCTCGAGCCGACCGAGGGCTATTTCGATTTCGCGTGGCTCGACCATGCCATCGATGTGTTGGCACGGCACGGGATGGATGTCGTGCTCGGCACGCCGAGTGCAACGCCGCCTGTCTGGCTGACTCATCGCTATCCGGACGTTCTTCCCGTCGACAACAAGGGCAATGCTCTATTCGCCGGCGTTCGGCTGCACCGGTGCTACAACAGTCCTTCGTTGCGCAAGTTCGGCGCACGGATCATCGAGCAGCTTACGCGCCGATATGCGTCTCACCCGGCCGTCATCGGTTGGCAGACAGACAATGAGCTCGCCGCGAACGACTGTCATTGCGAATACTGCACGCGCTCGTTCCGCGGCTGGTTGCGGAAGAAATACGGTTCGCTGGAGAACCTCAATCGTGAATGGGGCACGGTGGTCTGGAGCGGGGAATACAGCGATTGGGATCAGGTCAAGACGCCGCTTGGCGGTTCCCCCTATCTGAATCCTTCGTTTCTGCTCGACTTCCGGCGTTTCTCGTCGGATGCGGTGGCCGAGTTCAACCGCTTCCAAGCGGCACTCATTCGGAAATTCAGCCCGGGTAAGTTCGTTACCCATAATCTATGGGGATACCCGGTCACAGCCGACTATTACGACATGTTCGACACCATGGACTTCGCGTCCGTCGACTACTATCCGGCGACCGATCTTCTCGACGACTCGAAGTCACGGATGTACCACGGCGCACTGACGCTCGATCTCACGCGCGGAGTGAAGCGCCGGAATTTCTGGGTCATGGAGCAACTGAGCGGAACGCCGGGTTGCTGGTATCCGATGTCGCGCACGCCGTTTCCGGGCATGATCCGCGCCTACGCATGGCAGAGCGTGTCGCGCGGTGCCGACGCGATCGTGCAATTCCGCTGGCGTTCCGCTCGTGTGGGCGCCGAACAATTCTGGCACGGTCTACTCGATCATCATGGACAACCGGGCCGCCGCTTCGAGGAATTCGTCCAGTTCAGCCACGAGATGAAGCGACTCGCGCCGCTGCTCGAGGGTACGACGCTCGAGCATGAAGTTGCGATGCTTTTTTCACACGAGCAACTCAATGCTTTTCAAATTCAGCCCCAGGCTGACGGCTTCGACTATTTTGGCAACTTCAAGCGCCTTCATTCGGCTTTGCTGAGAATGGGTGTCGGTGCTGACGTCATCGATCGGAACGAGGCATTGGACGGCTACAAGCTCGTTATCGCGCCGATGCTCTACCTCATAGACGATGCGGTAGCGGCTAAGCTGAAGCAGTATGTCGAGAAAGGCGGAAGCCTCGTGCTCACAACGCGCTCCGGCGTCAAAAACATGAACAACGTTTGTTTGCCGGATCGTCTGCCGAACCTGCTCACGGATCTCGCGGGCGTGTATGTCGAGGAATACGATCCGGTGGGCAAGGACACGCAAACACTCACGCTCGATAGCGGCGAGGTGTTATCGAGTCATCAGTGGTGCGATATCCTTTCGCCTACCGCGGCGCAAACCGTGGCGGCCTATGCGAGCGAGTACTTTGCGGGCAGAGCGGCGATCACGCGCAATGCGCACGGCCCAGGTTTCGTCTATTACATCGGCACCGTTCTCGATGAGGATTCGAGCCGCGTGCTAATGCGTCGCATCGCCGGCGAGTCGGGCATCGCGTGTGATTTCGAGCTCCCGGACGGTGTCGAAGTCGCGACAAGGCGCTCGGGCAACAGGCGCGTGACCTTCGTGCTCAATCTGTCGAAGCAAACGAAGCAAGTCTTGGTGCCGATTGGCGATTATACGAATGCGTTATCGGACCGGCGCTTTGCGGGAGGACCTATTGAACTGGCGCCCGGCGGCGTCGAAATTCTCGTGGAGCTGTCGGAGTGATAGGGAAGGGTGGCTTGGCGAAGCCTGTAAGCCTGGCGCTGATTCGCGCTCAATGCTACGAATATCCGTAATAAAGTGCGAACTGATGCATCGGCTCATCGGCTTGCCGATACCGCTTCGCCTGATCCATATCAAAATTCCATTGACAAGCGTATCGGCGGCATAGAAACTCACTGACATGCTTACGCCAACCCAATTCGCCGTTTTCATTAACCACCCGATGAACGCCCACTGGGGCGCATCATCGGGGGCGTACGCGCATTAGCACTATCAAGAATGCACGACAAGGCCCCCCGGAAACGGATGGGGCCTTTTTTCTTTTGGTGCTTCCTCCGTCTGCCGGCTCAATCGACGGAGAGAAAGATGACCGAAAGTACCCCGCAGTTCGATTGCCGCGTTTTACCCGTCGGGCGTTCGCTCGACGCCGCTTCCGCATGGATGATCGTCGTTCATGCCACGCTCGCGCCGGCCAGCGCGGCATCATGGCGCATGACGGTGGATACCGAGGTGCGAGCGCAAGGCGCGCCGGTCTGGCTCACGCGAGCCGGTCATCTGGACGATTACTGGCTTCGCCCCGGAGATGTCATCCACCTATCGTGCGGCGAGCGCGTCTGGCTGAGCGCTGAAGGCGAATTGCCGGCCCAAGTCACGCTGACGAGCGCGTGGTGCGAGCGGCGCCCGTTGATGCGGCGGTGGCTCAGACGCATTCAGGCGTTGCTGTGGGGAGGCGTGCCTCAAGGCGCATGAATTGGCAACTGAATCGAGGCGCGCGGCGAACGGCATTGAGGCCCATGGCGAATTGCGCGTGTCCGGCGCGTACAATGCCGCTTCGATAAACCTGAAAACGCGGAATCCGACAGCATGGCCATGAAGAAAACCGACCTTGAGAAAAACAAGGCGCTCAAGCTCACGCACTCGATGAAGCAGACACATTCGGAGCGTTTCGGTAAAGGCGCGGGCGATGTGCCGCTCAATCGGCGAGAGCAGCGCAAGCTCGACCAGGCGAAAGGCCTCGTGCCGTTCGCGTGCAAGCTCGACGGCGAATTGGTCGGCCGCTTGAAAGAGATGGCTGCAACGCATCCCGATGGGATATCGGGTCTCGTCGACGAACTGCTGCGGCGCGCGTTGAACGAAAGCGGCGCCTGACGAACGCCCGGGCGATTCGCGATCTACCGCACCGGCGCGCCGTCACGCGTCACTTCGAGGGCCGTGCCTTCGATGTAGTCGACGCGAATGTTTTCGCCGACTTGCAGCCCTTCGAGGAAACGATCGGTGGCCGCCTGCAACGTCATCGGGCCGGTCGGGCCGCGCAGTGTCAACAGCCGCCGTCCCCGATCGATGGCGAGCACGGTTGCAACGGCCTGTACGCGATGGACTGTCTTCGTCATGCCTCCTGAGGCGGGGCTGACGGTCTGCGTATCGATGCGTTCGCGCACCGCGCCCGCAGCGGCATGCTGCGCGCTGAGGATCAGCGCACGCGTATAGGTGATTGCAACATGATCGCCGATATGCAGTCTGCTGACGTTGCCGACGGTCTTGTCGACTACCACTTCGACGAGCGAGCCGTCCTGCTTGCGCAGCGTCAGCGTATTCGTATTCGCGTCGATTTTTTCGATGACGGCGTCGGTATGTGTGGCAGTGGTACCCGAAAAGAGGCCGGGCTGGTCGGGTACGCTGGCTTCCTGAGCGCTCGATTTCCCCGCCGCGCACATCATGACGGCCGGTAAAACGACAAGCCCAATCAAACGGAGACACCGCGTTTGCCTTGGCACTTCGATCCTCCTTTCACTCGAATGCGGTCGAACGCGCTCGACGATCCGAGGATCGCCCCAAGCGGCCGCGGCAAGTTTACTCCCGCCGAGACAGGCGGAAACGCCATTGAGCCGGCACGCACACGACAGTTATTTTCATCAGACGAAAACGGCAAACGGCACCGTCTTGCGGTCAGCGATGGGTTTTACGCAAATGCGCGTCCCAGGCTGCCATACGATCCCGGATGTATTCGCCGATCTGGGCACTCGTATCCAATGCGGGCTGGACGTGGGCCATGCGACCGTTTTCATCGGGAATCGGCAGCTTGGACACCCGCCAGGCATGAATGCGTTCGAGCTCGCTCGGCGCGCCGAGGTTAGGTTGCGTCATGGCGGACCGAGGTGGGACGATGCCGCCGAGCGGATCGTCGTTACGCGGCTGAGCCAGTGTCAACACATCGGCCAGACTCGGTGCCGCGGCATCGCGCTGCGTCAGCGGCTGCAAGTTCCAGCGCTCTTCGATCGTCTTGAGCACGCTCGTATGATCGATCGTCCCCGTTTGCGCTCGATACACCGTGCCCGGCGCGATGCGAGGCGAAATCAGCAACGCGGGAATACGAAGACCGAAACGCGTGAAGCCGAAGTTGTCGAATTCGCCTACGGCGTCGTCGGGTGCCACCGCATTTTCCGGGGGCGTGACGTGGTCGTAGTTTCCTCCGTGCTCGTCGTAGGTGACGATGAGCAGTGTGTCGCCCCACGCAGGACTATCCCGTAATGTACGGTAGACCTGGTAGATCAATTGTTCGCCTTTCGCCACATCGTAATTTGGATGCTGGCTGTTGCCGCTCGCGCTGAAATCAGGCTCCAGGAATGTGTAGGGCGGCAAATCACCCGAATTCGCTCGCCGCTGGAAATCGGCAAATAGACCGAAATGCGACGGATCCGCCTGGAGCGTATCGGGAAAGTCGGTCCGCGTCAGCGGAGGGCGATTGTAGCCATAAATCGTCCAGTCGAGTTTATTCTCACTCAGGCGGCCGAAAATGCTCGGACAGGTGAACGATTTGACGTGGTTGTCGAGCCTTCCCTGCGACGTGCCAGCGCTCGCGAATGCGCGGTTGGGCACCGTTTGCGTCGGCACCGATGCGAACCATTGGTCACAAACGGCGTAGCCGCGCGCAAGAGCCGACATGACGGGCAGCAGCTCCGGCGTATACATCAGCATGATGTCGGCCGGCTGCGTGCCGGGTAGCGTGTCGCCGTAGTGGTGCGCCAGATCGTAATCGATGGCGGACTTGAAGTTCGAGATGAAACCGCTATTGGCCGGTTTGGCGTCGGCAGCGGGATGCATCGTCGAATACAGCTGCATGTTCGTGTTGTAAAACCCCTCTCCGGGATCGGCGCCGGGCTTGAAGTAGGCGTTGGCGGTATTCGCCGTGATGCGGCTCGCGGCAACCGTCTTGCCGAGTTCGTCGAGGTTCGTTTCGTCGCCCGTCAATCCGTCGAAAGGTGCGCCCGAAGTCGTTGTACGCTTGCCGTCGTAAAGGAATCCGAGCATCTGATCGAAAGAACGGTTTTCGAGCATCAATTGCACGATGTGCTTGATATTACCGAGCGAATTTGCCATGCCGATGTCCCCTGAACATGATGCGTTGAAAGGCAAGGCGATGGACATCGATCCTCGCCAGTCGTTCCATGCCGCTTTCGGTATCATTGGGCGAGACACACCGCATCCGATACATCGATACTTCACTGTCCTTCGAGGAGTCCTCCATGGTTGCTACCGTCGCGCAAAAGCGCGCCGCGTTCCGTGCCTTGCATGCAACAGGTTGCTTCATACTGCCGAATGCCTGGGACGTCGGCAGCACGCGATATCTGCAAAGCCTCGGTTTCAAGGCCATTGCAACGACGAGCTCGGGTTTCGCGTGGTCGGTCGGTCACGCCGATAACACATTGTCAGTCGATCGTGTACTCGATCATCTTCGCGAAGTCGTCGCGGCGACGGACTTGCCCGTCAATGCGGACTTCGAAAACGGCTTCGCCGATGACGCCGCCGGCGTGGCGCAAAACGTGAAACGGGCCGTCGATACGGGCGTGGCGGGGCTATCGATCGAAGACTCGACCCAGGACCCGAGCGGGCCGCTGCTGCCGTTGCCCGTGGCGGTCGAGCGTATGCGGGCCGCGCGTCGCGCCATCGACGAGTCAGGCGGCGATGCGTTGTTGATCGGTCGTGCAGAGAACTTCGTCGTCGGCGTGCCGGACCTCGACGATGCCATTGCGCGGCTGCGCGCCTACGCCGAGGCGGGCGCGGACTGTCTCTATGCGCCCGGTATCAAGACCCGGCAGCAGATCGAGGCAGTCGTGGCCGCCGTTGCGCCCAAGCCCGTGAACGTGTTGATCGGCTCGACATCCGAATTCACGCTGGACGATCTCGCGGCCATGGGAGTGCGGCGCGTCAGTGTCGGCGGCGCACTCGCGCGTGCGGCGTGGGGTGGCTTCACGCGCGCAGCGCGCTCGCTGACCGAGGGGCGCTTCGATGGATTCGCCGATGCGGCCTCGGGTGCGCAGCTCGATAGTTTATTCCGCGATGGTGCCTGAACATCAGGCGCCGTCCCACCATGATTGAGACATTGACATCGAAACGATATCAGGCACAAACATGACGCTTTCACCGTTTCATTTGGCAATCCCCGTCTACGATCTGCCTGCGGCGCGCGAGTTCTACGGCCAAGTCTTCGGACTGGACGAGGGCCGCTCGAGCGATCGATGGGTGGACTTCAATTTCTTCGGGCACCAACTGGTCATTCACGAACAACCGAAGACGCCGTCCCAGGAGCAGGCCCATACCAATCCGGTGGATGGCCATGATGTGCCGGTGCCGCACTTTGGCGTCGTGCTCGCTTGGGACGACTGGGAAGCGCTCGCCGAACGACTGAAGTCCTTCGGCACGCGGTTCGTGATCGAGCCCTACGTCCGTTTCAAGGGACAAGTCGGCGAGCAGGCGACGATGTTCCTGCTCGACCCATGCGGTAACGCGTTGGAATTCAAGGCGTTCAAGGACATCGGACAACTGTTCGCGAAGTAGCACGGAAGCGGTGCGGGGACGCTGCCATGCGGCCCGACCGATGCACGAGGGTTTACGTGCATTCATTGTCCGGTCGATGTGCCCGATAGACGAATAGGGCAACGCCAGCCGTAGGCGATGAAAAATGACGCGCAACAACGAGTTGTGGAAGGCCGTATCCGAAAAAGGGCGCTGGGTGGCAGTCGGCATCGGCGTGCCGGTGCTGGCCGCCGTGGTCGTTTGGGTGCGGGAGTACGCTGGCGCCGGCTCATTTCACGGCCGGTGGCTCGGCGCTTTGCTGCCGTTGTCGTTGGTGGGGGGCGCGGCAGCCGGCGGGTGGTTGCTCGCGCGCATCCATATGAAGCGCCACGTGGACCGGCTTGCCGCCGCGACCGCGCGGCTGCGCACGCGACAATTTGGTACATCGGTCGCGGCGCAAGTGCGCGAGGCGCCGTTTGCCGAGATTGCCATCGAGCTCGACGAACTCGGCGCGGAGCTCGCGCGCCATGAACGGCAGTGGCAGGCGTCGTTCAGGCGCGAAGCCGGCCAGATCGAAGTGTTGCGGCGCATTGCCCAGAACGATCCTCTCGACGATGCCCTCGTGCTGCTGACGCGCTTCGCCGAACAGCAGATCGAGGGGGCCGTCGCATCGGTCGTCATCGTCGATCAGGCGACCCACTGCCTTACAGCCTGCATCGCGCCCAGCTTGCCGGCGTCGTACAAGGACGCGCTGGTCGGCCTGCGCGCCGCATCGGGAGCGGGGTCTTGCGGTACGGCCATTGCGGAGCGACGCATCGTAGTGGTCGACGATATCGCGACCGACCCGCTCTGGAAGGACTACCGGCCACTCGCGCTCGCACATGGATTGCGTGCGTGCTGGTCTCATCCCATCATCTCCACGGGGCATCGCGTGCTGGGCTCGTTCGCCCTGTATGCGCGCGAAGCACGCTCGCCGTCGACCGAAGATATTCAGATCGGCCAATTGAGCGCCGAAATCGCAGCGTTGAGCCTCGAGCGCAACCGTACGGCTCAGGCGCTGATGCAGTCGGAAGCGGAATACCGTTCGCTGTTCGAAAGGAATCCGAATCCGATGTGGGTCTGTGATGCCCGCACGCGCAGGTTCCTCGCTGTCAACGACCGCGCGATAGCCCACTATGGCTTCACGCGCGAACGGTTCCTCGGAATGTGCGAGGCGGATCTCGAACTGCATCCGCCCGGCGCGGGGCGTCTGCGCGAACGCGAGCAGGGCCTCGAGCTGCCGGAAGGCGCGGTGCGATTGCATCGCAATTCGAGCGGGCATGAGCTCTTCGTCGAAATCGCCTATTTTCCGTTGAGCTTTTCAGGTAACGATGCATCGCTCGCGCTCATTACGGACGTGACCTATCGTCGCTCGCTCTCGCGGATGATCCGCGAACAAAACGAACTGTTCGCGTCGCTGATGGATTCGACGGTGGAAGCCATCTATGGGCTGGACAGCGAAGGGCGATGCACGTTTGCCAATGGCGCCTGCGAACGGCTGCTCGGCTATCGCGCGGATGAGCTCGTCGGCATGCACATGCATACGTTGATTCATCGTTCGCAGTATGAGGCAAGCGTTCACGACATCGGAGCGTGCAAGCTGCATGCGCTGCAGCAGCCGGGCACGCACACGCATCTCGACGATCAAGTGTTCGTGACCAAGGATGGCGCGGCATTGCCGGTCGAATGCTGGGCGTACCCGATGATGAGAGGCGGCTCGGTGTGCGGCACGATCGTGACGTTCCTCGATACCACCGAAAGGCGCCTGCAGCAGGACGCGCTGCGCTGCCAGGCCACGCTCGATATGCTCACGGGCCTGCTCAATCGAACGAGCTTCGTCGATTTGCTCGAACAGCGTGTGCAGCACTGTTTGTCGAGCGGCACGCGTCTTTTCGTCGGCCTCGTCGATTTGGACGGGTTCAAGGAAATCAACGATTCGCTCGGCCACGAGGCGGGGGACCAATTGCTGCGCGAAGTCGGCAGCCGGCTGGAGCTTGAATTGCCCGACGGCGCGGCGCTAGGCAGGCTCGGCGGCGACGAATTCGCCTTCGTCGTCGATACACTCGAACACGCAGCGTTCGGCGAATTGCTGAAGCGACTCGTGCAGGTCATGCGCGAACCGTTCACGATCATCGGCATGGATGTGCAGATCAGCGGAAGCATCGGTGCTGCCTCGTTGCCCGAAGCGGGGCGGGACGTCAAATCGCTGATGCATAACGCCGACGCGGCCATGTACAGGGCGAAGCGCGAGAGCAGCGGATTTGTCGTCGGCACCGAGATCGAATCGGGCAACGAACGCCGCCTGCTGATGAGCCGCCTTCGCCATGCGTTGCACAAGCAAGAGTTCGTGCTGTACTTTCAGCCGAAGGTCTCGCTGCGCGGTGCGGGACATCGCGAGATCGAGGCACTGATTCGCTGGCCGACTCCCGATCGCGGCATGATCGCCCCGTCCGAGTTCATGCCCATTCTCGAGCTCAGCGATCTCATTCATCCGCTCACGCAGTGGGTCATCGAAACCGCTATCGAGGAAGTCCTGGCGCTCAGCCGGCACGCGCCCGATCTTGCGGTGGCGATCAACATTTCCACACGCAATCTGCTGGATGCCCGCTTTCCGGAGAAGATCAAGGAACTGCTGGCCAAACACCATTTTCCACCCGCCAAGCTGAAGCTCGAGGTCACGGAAAGCGCGGTGATGGCCGATCCGAATCGATCGTTGAAGGCGCTTACCGAAATCCACGAACTCGGTGTCGCGATTGCGATCGACGATTTCGGTACGGGTTATTCATCGTTGTCGTATTTACAGCGCCTGCCCGTGGACGAATTGAAGATCGACCGATCGTTCGTCGTGGAAATGGCCGGAAACGATGCGGCCCGCACGATCGTGCAATCGATCATCGGACTGGCACACAGCCTTGGCATTCGGGTGACGGCCGAGGGCATGGAGACAGGCGGCGTTCTCGACCAATTGCGCGGTATGGACTGTGACTACGCGCAGGGTTATTTCATCGCGCGGCCGATGCCGCGTACGGCGCTAGGCGAGTGGCTCCGCGATTCGCCATGGGTGCGCGGAGCACAGCCGGCGAGAAAGCCGCTCGGCGCATCGATACCCTGAGGAGCTGTTGCGATGTTGCAACGCAAAGAGCCCCTGAGCCCCGGAATTTCAAAGGTTCAACGGGAATATTTGTGCGGCGCACTAGACGACGCTAGGGAAAACACCTAGAATTCGATCTAGGGAAAACCCTTATCAGTCCAGGAGTCGCCATGAGCTTCATTTTCGCGTTGTTCCAAAAGGTCAGCGAGCTGTTCGCATCGCCCCACCTGCCGCTCGACGCGGACTATTCGTTCCAGGCTCGCCATCGCGAAGCCGAACGCGTGCGTCGTTCGCGCGCGACGTTCCTCGGGATTCATCTCGTCGACTGATCCAGTATCGGGGCGCGTGAGACGCTGCCCCTCCGATCTCTCGATCGTTGTTGTCCGCATCCGACGCAGGCCTTGCGCCGGACGGCGCGACCAGCGCCTTCGCTCGGGAATACGCGAAGCGCATCAAATCGGTACAATCGCCGACTTCCCGCCGTCGTACCGCCAAGCCGTCAAGCGTGTCCCATGCAAAGCCAGCTCCAGCCCCAGTCTCAACCGCGCGCAACGAAACATGTCGGGCTCGTTTTGCTCGCGCTGGCAGTAGGCGGGTTCGCCATCGGCACGACTGAGTTCGCGACGATGAGCCTGTTGCCGCTCTTCGCCGACGGGCTCGGCATCGATGCGCCGACCGCCGGCCATGTGATCAGCGCCTATGCGCTGGGTGTGGTCGTCGGCGCTCCGGCGCTGGCCGTGCTCGGCGCGCGGCTCGACCGGCGTTTGCTGCTCATCGTGTTGATGGGAATGTTCGCGCTCGGCAACGGCCTGTCGGCCATCGCGCCGAATTATCACTGGATGCTCGTTTTCCGCTTTCTGAGCGGATTGCCGCACGGTGCCTATTTTGGCGCTGCTGCCCTTGTGGCGACTTCGCTCGTGCCCGAAGACCGGCGTACGGTGGCGGTCGGCCGTATGTTCCTCGGGCTGACATCGGCGACGATCGTCGGCGTTCCGCTGTCGAACTGGTTGGGCCATGCAATTGGTTGGCGGTGGAGTTTTGCGTTTGCCGGCCTGCTCGGCGTGCTGACGATGACATGTGTGCGATGGCTCGCACCGAAGGCACCGCCCGCGCCCGGCGCCGGGCCGTTGCGCGAACTCGGCGCGCTGGCCCGCCCGCAGGTATGGCTGACGCTTGGTATCGGGGCGATCGGCTTTGGCGGGCTCTTTGCGGTCTACACCTATCTTGCCGATGTGCTCCAGCGTGTCACGCATGTCTCGGTGGCGAGCGCTTCGCTCGTGCTGAGCGTGTTCGGTGTCGGCCTCACCGTCGGAAATCTCGTCATTCCTGTCTTTGCTGATCGCGCATTGATGCGTACGGTGGGGTGGTTGCTCGCCTGGAGTGCAGCCATGCTGCTGCTGTTTCCGTTTGCCGCGTCGAACGTTTGGCTGCTGACGCTCGACGTGTTTCTGATCGGCATCGGGGGGGCGCTCGGCACGGTGCTGCAAACGCGGCTCATGGATGTCGCGGAAGACGCGCAAGGCCTGGCCGCCGCACTCAATCATTCCGCGTTCAATACGGCGAACGCGTTGGGGCCTTTTCTCGGCGGCCTCGCGATCGCTGCCGGCTTCGGCTGGACTTCGCCTGGACCGGTGGGTGCGTTGCTCGCAGTGGGCGGCCTGGGTGTCTGGGCATTGTCCCGCTTCATGGAGCGGCGCTCCGTCGCACGCGCGGTGACGGTCGAATGCCGCGTTTGCGCCGAATCGGACGCCTGATAGCAGGGCGGGTGCGTATGGATAGTCGGTGATGCCGCAGGCGATCTCTTCGCTAGTGGATTATTTCACCGGCCGGGATCGGCACTCGGCCTACAGCGCAGGATCACGGGCTATTGCTGCCGCTTCGCTGCGTCAGGGTCGCTCGACGATTCAGGGGCTATGTATGGGGGGGCGTTTGAGGCGCCTGCAGGCAGCTTGGGTTCGGAGCCCTCTGGCGAATGCGGATATTTGCCGCGCTCGTCGTCCGAGGGGGGGCCATCCATGGTGAAAGCGACATTCAGCGATCCCTCTTCGGAGATTTCACGGAGTCTTGCCACCAAGCTTGGGTCGGCGGTTTTACCGAGCTCTGTCACTATGCTTCGCCATAGTTCTGCGGGGTTGCATTGATCGCTACGCGGTCGATCCAATCGTAAAATCTCCGATAGGCCCGGCCTCCCCGGGGGCATGAAGCGCTCGGAGGCGACCACAAACGGGTCGACCGCCGGACGTTGTGTACCTGCAGAATTGGCCCAGCGTGTACCTTGCGTGTCTGCCGTTGTTTCGGGTTTCCGGGGAATGTTACCAAGTGCGCCGGTTGCATTGCGCGGCGTCGCCTGCTCCGCGCGAGGCGCATCGCCCGTACCTGCCGTGCCTGACTGATCAGTAGGCTCAATGGGCTCTGGCAATCCCGCAACGCGTGTCATGGCCGATTCCTGTCGAGATAGAGTGGACGACACCATGAAAGCACCGTCACGGGGCGGTGACATCCGCGAACGCGAACCACGATTGCTCCATGCGAAAAAACGCCGGTAGCCCATCGCGAAGCGGGGTCCCAGGCACGGCTGGTCCGCGCGCGTCGGCCTTTCGCGTGTTCTTCGGGCGACGTCACCGCGCGGCGCCGCCTCATGTTATGCTAACGATAGCATTCTTCTCAGAGTGCGCTCGCTCGCGGCGCTGCCAACCCAGCGCGTCGCGCTACTTGCCGAACTTTGCATGGCCGGGCGATATGGACACACTTCAATGCATGCGCGTCTTCGCGAAGGTGGCGGCCGAAGGCGGCTTTGCCGCGGCCGCCCGCAAACTGAACCTGACCACGTCCGTGACGTCGCGGGCCGTCTCCTCGTTGGAGAGTCGTCTCGGTTCGCGTCTGCTCCACAGAACCACGAGAAACACTGCATTGACGGAAGCAGGGGAGCGCTATTTGCATCGATGCCGTCAGATTCTCGCCCATATCGACGAAGCTGAAGCGGAAGCGAGTTCCGCACGCCAGCATCCGTCGGGCTGCTTGCGCGTGCATGCGTTATCGAGCTTTGGGCACCATCTCGTCGTCCCCGCGATGCTGCGGTATCAGGAGCGGTTCGATTCGCTCAGAGTCGAGTTGACGTTATCGGGTGCGGTGCCGGACATCCTGGAGGAAGGGTATGACGTCTCGATCGTCGTTGCACCGGGGTTACCCGATTCGGGGTTGATCAGCGTCAGGCTGGGCAGCATTCCGGGCATTGTCTGCGCTTCTCCGCAATACGTGGCGAGGCACGGCGAACCGAAGCAGCCGGAAGCGCTGCGCGATCATCATTGCCTTCAACTGGCGACGCCGGTATTTCCGTTCACAAAATGGATGTTCGCCGGGACCGATACGCCGTTTGCCGTCGATATCGGTGCGCCTCGTTATGCGGTCAACGTTATCGAAGCCCTGGAGCCCGCCATCAGGGGCGGTCTGGGCATCGGCATCCTCCCGGCCGGCATCGCCCTGCCGGGATTGACGTCGGGCTCGCTCGTCAGAGTCTTGCGCGGCTACGAGGTCCAGCCGGTCGTCGTTCATGCGTTGTATCAATCGAGGCGATTCGTCGATGCGAAGATTCGCACATGGATCGCATTCCTTCGCGAGGCGTTGCCCGCGACGTTCGACGCGGACCATCGAGCGCTTGCCGCACTGGAAAGCAACGCGCCGATCGGAGCGAGTCGTTGAATCACGCATTGGGCGCGTAGCGCGAGCACCTCAGTCGCCCACGTACAGTGAATTGGTGTTCTCGAGGTAGAGCGACTTCGCCGCAACCGAGGACAAGCCCCGTGAACCCACCTCCGTCGCCCCCGCAATCGAGCCGCCGTAGGCCGTTGTGATGGCGCTGGCAGTCTTGTTTCCGGCTCGCGTTTTGGCTGCTTGCAATTGGATGGGGTAGTCGACATTGCTCCCGGCAAGGGAATAGCCCGAGCCTTCGAATTGGGCGAGTTCGCTCTTCACCTCGGCTCGCGTCACCGGTGCGTTCGCTTGCGCGAAGCAGACGACAGGTGCCGTGGCGACGGTTGCAATGACGATGGCCTGCATCAGCGAATTCTTCATGGTTGCCTCTTATCTCTGCGATTGACTGTGACATTCGTTGCCGTTGCCGGCCGCGTTTTCATAACCGATGTCTGCAGTGTAGTGAGGCTGACGATCAGGGTGAATACCTATGACGGGGAAAGCACTGTTGCAGGCGATCGCGGTAATCGATGCTGCGCCAAAACGGACGCACGCGTTGATGATCCGACCAAAAAAAAAAAGCCAGCCGGGTGGCTGGCCAAGGGGTGCATTCCCACCCGGAGCGAAGTCGCTGCGCCGGTGTGCGGCGCATCTGTGATTCAAGGCATGACGACATAGTTGCTGAAGCCGCCATCGCGGTCCTTGAGGCCGGAAATCGCCTCGTTGACACGCGACAGGGGGAATTTGCGATGCTCGAGATACGACAGGTCGAGCGTACCGGTGCCGACCATATCCGCCATCTCTTGACCTTGTGCGGTCGTGAACCAGTTCGAACCGATCAAGTGGACCTGCTCATCCATCAGCCACTTCACATCGATGGGAAGGTCCTCCGCAACACCGCCTACGTTGACGACTTTGCCGCCGCGGCGAACGCCTCTCATCGAATCGAGCATCGTGGATGCCGGGGCTTTGGCACCGAGCGCGCTGATGACGAAATCGACGCCTTCGCCGCCGGTGAGAGACTTGGCCCAGTCGCCGACCGACCCTTCTCCGAGCGCCATCACCTCGATGCGGTCTGGCGCGAGCGCCTTGACGCGTTCGAGGAGCCTTTGGTCGCGTCCCGTGCCGAGGATTCGCGTGAGCCCCATCGCGAGGCCGAGTACCGTCGATGCAACGCCGAGCGTCCCGGTAATCCCGTCGATCAGCGCGATCTGCCCGGACGCCGCATCGGCGTTCTTGAGCGCGCCATAGGAGGTGCCCAGATAGCCGAAGCGGCCGGCTTGCTCGAAGCTCAGGTTATCGGGGAGATTGACGAGTGCATATTCGGGGGCGGTCATGTACTCGCTGAAGCCGCCATAGGGATACAGGTCGAAAATGCGTTGACCGTCGCGACTCGTGCTGAAGTAGCCGTTGAGCGTGTAGTAGCGGCACTCGCTGCGTCTGCCTGCCCGGCATGCCTTGCAGGAGCCGCAAGAGCGTAACGGGCTCACATAGACGCGGTCGCCCGGCTTCACGTTGAGGACTGCCTCGCCGACTTCCGCCACGACTCCGGCCGGATCCAATCCGAAAATCGCGGGGAATTTCGGCAACGGCTGATGCGGAAACCAGGTGGGCCAATTATTGATGACGTTGGCCATGTTCGGCACGATGCCGCATGCCTTGACGTTCACGAGCACGTCCGTCGGCCGCGGCTTCGGGATGGGGATCGTATCGAGCGTCATCGGGGTGCCCAGCGCGTGCAGCCGCGCTGCAACCATTGTTCTTTCCATGTCTACCTCGTTCTTAGTCAATTCCCGGTGCACGGCGTGAATGCCGCTCGTCATGCCTGCCAGCCGCACCGCCATGCATGGGTTAAGCGCCGATACGATCAGCGATAACCCGCCTCGAGCTCGATGCCGAGCGCACCCATGATGCGCACCCCCGAGTTGTACCAGGCTACGTTGAGCGCCAACTCGACAAGTTGACGTTCGTCGAGGAACGCGGCAGCGCGTTGCCATACTGCGTCGCTGACGTCGACCTTCAGCGTGGACTCCTTGGCCACCGCCATGATCGCGCGCTCCTGGTCGTCAAAAAGCGGCGACGTTTCGAACTCGGGGACGGCCTTCAATTGCTCCGGGCTGATGCCGGCTTTCAGGCCATGCGACTGATGGTGTGCGATCTCGTACGCAGACCCCGTGCAGTGCCCGACAGTGAGGATTGCCAGCTCGCGAAGCTTGGGGCTGATGGACGATGCCCTGATCGCGTTCGCGTACGAGAGAAACTGATCGAGGATGTCAGGGGCGTGCGCAAGGGCGCGAAAGATATTCGCGGTGGGGACTTTGCGCTCGCGTTCGAGCCGGTCGAAAAGGGTGTCGTTGACGCCAGCGACGTCCGAACGCTGAAGATATTTGACGCGTGCCATGTGATGTTACCGTTTGGTGGAATCAGTCGAGTGCCGAAAGCTTTTTGATGTAACTTTCGAGCGTTTCGGGTTTGGGCTTGCTAGGCGTTTCGATCAGTTCGGCACCTTCGAAGCGCGAAGCCTCGAAGTACCATCGATGAAGGGCAGGCAGACCCCAGCGAACGCTCGTATTGAGCGATGCCGCATCCCATCGGACCGGCTCGATCTCGATATCGATCGTTTGATAGTGCCCATCGCACAGTTCGACACGATGGCCGTCGGGGTCCCGCAGATAGACGAACAGCATGCCTCCGGGACCATGCCGGCCCGGGCCGCGCTCCACTTCATGCGCGTAGCCATAGATGCCGGCCAGATCGCAGGCCGTGAAGATGTTGTGTGACTCCGGCACGATGTACGCAAAGTGGTGCATGCATGGGCCGTCGTTCTGAACGATTGCCAAGTCCAGACACGTTCCCTTGCGATACATGAAGGCGCCGAGCAGCGTATCGCCGTGCTCCAGGTACTCGGAATTGCGAAAGCCGAGCTTGCTGTAGAACTCACACGATTTATACGTATCGGGCGAGAAGAGCTGGAAGTGATCGATCCGCTGCGCGTGAGCGCCCTTGAACTTGTCGCGCTCCAGGTAGAGCCGCGGGCGCGTTTCCATTTGCGCGCACAGTTCGATCTTCGTCCCGAATGGGTCGGATACATGCAGCGTGCGTCCCTGGTGCGCGACGTCGACCCACTCGGCCGGAAGCCCTTGCTCCTTGAAGAACGCGTAGGCAAGATCGAGATCCTCTTCGAGGAAGACGCGAAAGCCGATGCGCTTGCACGTGGCGGCGGCATCCTTCGACTGAATCAGGACGAGGCTGTGATGGCAAGCCTCCGACAGGCCGCGCAAGTAGCAAACATCGTCGATTTCCTCCGTGACGACGAGACCCACGATGTCGACGTAGAACTCACGGCTCTTTGCCAGATCGGCGACATTCAGGACGATGTGGCTTGCGCGCGTGATGTTGAACGGCGGCTTGAGATTGACTGGCGGTAGCATGACTGTCCTCGCTGAGATTGACGTTCAAGCAAAGGTTGAAATTTAATGCCAACGTTAGCATTCGAAATGCTAACGTCCGGAGGCGATCGCAGGGCGGCTGCGTAAGGGAAGGGCAGCCCAACCGCTAAATGAGGCTTGTCGGCCGAGGGCTTCTTCGATGCGCAACACTTCGTTCCACTTGGCCATCCGTTCGGAGCGGGAGAACGAGCCTACTTTGAGTTGCCCCGCATCCCAACCGACAGCCAGATGCGCGATGGTCACGTCCTCCGTTTCGCCCGAGCGCGCGGAGACGATCGTGCCGAATCCCGCTCGCTTGCCGGCCGTCAGCGCTGCACGTGCCTCGCTGATGGTGCCCGCCTGGTTGGGTTTGATCAACACGGCATTCAATGTACGGGCGGATGCGGCGGCCTCGACGCGGATGGCGTTCGTGACGAGGAAGTCATCGCCGATCACCTGACAGCGCGATCCGTGCATCTCGGTGAACTGGCGAAATCCCATCGGATCGTCTTCGGCGAGCGGGTCCTCGATCGACAGGATCGGATATGCATCGAGCCAGCGGCCGAGCATATCGATCATCTGCGCGGTATCGAGGGTGCGGCCGTCCAGCGCCAGGGTATAGCGTCCATCGCGGCCGAATTCGGATGCGGCGATATCGAGCGAAATACCGACGTCCTTACCGGGCCGCAGGCCTGTGTCCGCGATCGCACGCGTCAGCGTTTCGAGCGCTTCTTCGTTGCTGTCGAACGCGGGCCAGTACCCACCTTCGTCTGCAACGCCTTGCAATTTGCCGGCTTGTTTCATGAGGGCGCCGGCCGCCCGATAAACTTCCGCTGTCCATTCCAGTGCCTCGCTGAAGCTGCTCGCCGATGGGCACATCACCATGAAATCCTGCACGTCCACGCGGCGTGCCGCATGCGCACCTCCGCCGAAGATCTGAATCTCCGGCAGCGGCGTCCGCACGGGGCCCTCACCGGCCAGATATCGCCACAGAGGCTGGCCGCTCGCTGCCGCTGCGGCATGCAGCACGGCCATCGACGTCGCAACGATCGCATTGCCGCCGAGGCGGCCGCGATTCGGCGTTCCGTCGAGCTGCACGAGGCGTGAGTCGATGTCCGATTGTGCGAATGCATCCATCGAGCGAAGTTCGGCTGCGATTTCCCCGTTGACGCCCGCGAGTGCGTGCGTCACGTCGAGGCCGCCGAACGCGTCACCTCCGTCACGCAGGTCCACGGCTTCGCCGGTCCCCATCGATGCGCCGGCAGGCGCGATGGCCCGGCCGCTCGCCCCGTTTTTCAGTGTGATTTCCACCTCCACCGTCGGGCGGCCGCGTGAATCCCAAACGCGGCGCCCGCGGACATGCTCGATCGTTGTATCTGTCATAGGTTTCTCTGTGTTGTCATGTACGAAGCTTCCCGGGTGCCGATCCCGGCGATGCAGTTGCATGCGAACCGTCTGTCGGATGACTTCATCTCGCCCTCAACGCGCTCGGCCGGTGCCGATCAAAACGAACGCAAGCGTCGCGGATCGGTCGCTTTTGTTTCGCCACGCATGACGTGTCCCGTTCTGAACGATCACATCGTGCCGCCGCAGCAGTTCGGCCCGGCCCTCGTCGAGCTCGAGCCAGATTTCGCCGTCCAGTACGATGCCGTAGTCGATCGTTGGCGTGGCGTGCATACCATCCGGCTCGAACAGCTCAGCGAGCCCCGGGCTGATCGCCAGGTTTTCCGCGGCGGCAGCCGCGGGATCGAAGCCCGGCGCGGAAAACACGCTGTCGGGCGGAAACGTCACCACGAGGAACCGCGTGCCTGACTGGGGCGGCACGATGCTCTCGACGGTAACCGTAGGATCTTCGGCGACGGGCGGCAGTGCTGGCACCGGCCCGGTTGCCCAAATGAGCCGGGACGCCATGCCCGGGATATGGACGAACGCATCCGAGCGCGGCGGGGCGCCGTCGAGCGCAACCTTCGACGCGCCGTTCTCGTCGTGACCGGTGACCACGCGGCGTATCGCCAGCGGTACCCCGTCGGCGCAGTTGGAATTCGATGTGCTCATCGCGACTGTCCCCTGTTTTGCTAACGTTTGCACAAATTCTGGCAGAGGCCTGCTCGGATTGTCAATAGCATTGCGCTCGGTTGCAGGCGTTGGCCAACTTGTTGACCCTTCGCCATGACGGTGCTAACGTTAGCAGAAGAGTCCTGCCAAAAAGAGGAAAACCATGTCATGCATGCACGTCATTCGATACGCACTTGGCGGATCGATCCATTACGGCCTCTTGCAGAGCGAGGGTACGATCGTTCGTTTGGCCGGTTCGCCCTTCGAAGCAATACGGCCTAGCGGCGAACGCGATCTCCTCGACGACGTGCGACTGCTCGCGCCGGTCGACCGACCACGCATCTTCGGCCTCGGCTACAACTACAAGGCGCACTCGAACGAGGTTGGGAAGCCCGTGCCTGATTTGCCGGTTCTCTTCATGAAGCCGAGCACCGCGGTCATTGGTCCGGATGAGGCGATCGTCTATCCGTCGGATGGCGAGATCGTCCATTTCGAGGGCGAGTTATGCGTCGTGATCGGTAAGACGGCGCGTCATGTGCCCGAAGCCCGCGCTTTGGAATATGTGCTCGGATACACGTGTGGCAACGATGTCAGCGACAGGGTTCTACAACGGCGCGAGAGCGCATTCGGATGTCTGTTTGCGGGCAAGGGGTATGACACGTTTGCGCCGCTTGGACCGTCCATCGTGACCGCGCTCGACCCGTCGGAGCTGCCAATCATTACGCGCGTGAACGGTCACGTGCGGCAAAACGGCAATACGCGCGATCTCTTGTTTTCGGTGCCTTACCTGATTGCATACTTGAGCCGCTACCTGACGCTGCTGCCCGGCGATGTGATCATGACAGGCACGCCTGCGGGCGTCGGGCCGATCCAAGTGGGCGATACCGTCGAAATCGAGATTGGGCCGATCGGCATACTGCGCAACGCTGTCGTGGCGGAGGACGGCTCGCGCGAACGCAGCGATTGAGCCCGCGCTCGCCTTCGCTCTCACGGGTTTCCCGCCGATGCAACCGCTCCGAATCGGTGTAAGTACCTAATCGCCAGGAGCCTCGTTCGGCGCTAGTATGCGCTAACGATAGCATAAAAGAGGCATTATCGGATTACGATGCCCTCTCAAAGAGATTCGTGACGAACCGGAGAATCGACCGGTTCAACGTTTTCGCGCATTTATTGCGCAATTTTCTCTTCATCTTGAAGCGACAGCATTCCCTCATATACGGGATCTGGTAACGCTTCCGTGTGTTCAATTCACACAAAAATTCGAAGGAGACATTTAATGAGTGGTTTGGAGCATGACGTTCGCTATGAGCGAAAAACGCTGGTGCTGCTGAGCCTGGGCTTTGGCTTGGTGGGCTTCGACCGTTGGCTGATGGCGCCTATGTTTCCGTACATGATGGCGGACCTGCATCTGAACTACACGCAGTTGGGTAGCCTCATCGGGATCCTGAGCATCGCATGGGGGCTTTGGTCGATCGTGACCGGGCCCGTGTCGGATCGCTTCGGCCGCAAGCGCATTCTCGTCGCGACGATGATCGCGTTTTCGCTGCTGTCCAGCTTGTCGGGGCTGGTGGCCAGTTTCATGAGCCTCATGTTGATGCGCGCGGTCATGGGTATCGCCGAGGGCACGTTCACCCCGGCAAGTCTTGCCGCGAACAGCGATGCGTCGCTGCCGGCCCGGCGCGGCATTAACCAGGGCATTCAATTGAGCACCATGCCTTTGTTCGGGATGGGAATCGCGCCGGTCTTTGCCACGCAGTTGATGCGGATGGTGCCGTCGTGGCATTGGGTTTTCGCGATTTCCGCGGTGCCCGGTTTGATCTTGTCCGCGCTGATTTGGGCTTCCCTGCGTGACCAGAAGCCCGCGGACATGCCCACTGTCGAGCAGCACGAAGCGAAGCCGCGCTGGATGCAATTGCTCAAGTCTCGCAACGTCCTCGTCGCCACCGTTGCGATGCTTTGCGCGATGGGGGGAATCTTCGTCATCACGGCGATGATGCCGACCTATCTCGTGGCAGTCCTTCACCTCGATGCGAAAAGTATGGGATTTGTCGCGTCGGCGGTCGGTTTCGGCGGCTTTATCGGCTGCTTCGCACTTCCCGGCATTTCCGATTATGTGGGCCGCCGGCCCACGGCTTTGACGGGCTTTTTTGCGGCGGCCGTCCTGCTCTACTTTTTTTCGTCCGCCGGAGCGAATCCTGTTGCGTTGTTCGCGCTGCTGTTCGCCATCGCGGTGTTTGCCATCGGACTGCTTTCGTTGCTCAGCGGTCCGATCACGATCGACGCCGCGCCGGCGGGGCTGGTGGCTTCCGCGATCGGGCTCGTTTCCGGGGTGGGAGAGACCTTCGGAGGTGGGATTGCGCCGGCGGTCGCAGGCTTCGTGGCGCAGCACTTCGGTCTTGCGCGAATCCTCGACTTTGCGCTGTGCAGTCTGATCATCGGCGGATGCGCCGCAGCGTTTCTGATCGAAACCGCCCCCCGCAGGCGCGCAGTGATGGCGACCGACCGTGAGCGCGTTGCCTGACGCATAGCGGCCATATCGTGTTCGGTTCTGTATTCGCGCGGAGCCGGACAACGCGCCGGCAAAGCCGATACCGTCCCGGCGGCTGATATCAAACGCCGAACAGTTCTCCCGCGTTTGTCCCATCGCTTGACCGATCTTGCGGCCACCGAGTAGCCCAGCACGGTCACAAAGCAATCCGCACTTCCAATTCGAGCCATCGCACATCGCGCAACACGTATTTCGTGTTGTGCGACGTATGGCCTATGTACTACCGGCATGCAATGTTTTTCCAGATCGCCAGCTGTTCTCGGTGATTTTTAAAATGTTAGTTAACTAAAAAGGAAAACAAGTGAGACAAAAGATATTTGCCGTCGTCATGTTTGGAGGTATTGCAGTGACCGCTCACGCCCAAAACAGCGTCACGTTGTACGGGCGCATCGATAATGGGTTTCAGTACGAGAGCGGCTTACCGAGCGGGCACCTCTTCAGTGCCGAAAGCGGAGACTGGGGCTGCTCCTGGTTCGGGCTGCGCGGCGTCGAGGAATTGGGCGGCGGCAACAGGGCGATATTCAACCTCGAGGGGCAACTCGACACCATGACCGGGGCCTCCGAGGGTGCGTTGTTCGGCCGGCACGCGACGGTGGGCCTCAGCAACGATCGCTATGGGACGTTCAAGCTCGGGAATCTGGGGGCGGGCGAGCTTTCTCAGGACAGCTGGCCTGTCGATCCGCAAATGATGCAGCGCTACTCGATCGAGACGCTGGTACGTGCTCGCAACTGGGCTAGCGCATCGAACGGCTTCGAATATCAGACACCGGTGTGGGATGGGTTTTCTCTCAAGGGGCAGTACGATCTGACCAACAACACGAGTTGGAATAGCGCATCGTCCGCTGCAGGCCAAGGCCGGTCCGATGGAATCGAGGCACTTTATCAATTCGCAAACGGCGGCGCGAGAGTGATTTACGACGAGGTGCGCGGTGCGGACGGCTCATTCAACGACGTATACGCACATTCCCGCTCTTTGCTTGCGGCCGGGGATTATGCGATCGGCCCAGTGCGAATTTATGCCGGCTATCAGCACCTCAGTGCGCCCAGCGCGACCGATGCGAGCGTAGGGGTGGCTGCGGCTACTCAGCCCGCGGGCGTCTCTGCGCCGACTCGAGTCGACCACGAATGGCTCGGTGCCGCTTGGAGAGTGAGTGCCGCAGCGGCGATAACGGCGGCCGTCTATCACGCGAACGCGAATCGCGGCAACGGCAATGCCACGCTCTACACGCTGGGCGCGATGTACAACTTGTCCAAGCGCACGTTTTTATACGCGGAGACGGGCTACGTCCATAACAGCTCGACATCGAACATCAGTTTGAGCGACGGCCCTTACGGCAACAATAACTACGACCCCGAGACGAACACGGCCTCGAACAGCAATCCCGACTACGGCCACGGCCAGGTCGGCGCATTCGTCGGGGTGATGACCGCATTCTGAGGCGGTAGTTGCGCTCGCGCGTCGCCGCTCACCTTGGCCGGCGGCGCGCCTCCGCTCACCTTGGCCGGCGGCGCGCCTCCGCTCACGACGAGAACCGGCTGGCCTGTCGAACGACTCGCATAAAACGACGGCGAAATGGCCGCGCGGGTCACGCAACGCTAGAAAGCTTAAAGGCCTCGACCAGTTTCGCGAGTTTTCCGGCTTCTTCCTGCATGCGCCGAGATTCAACCCCAGCCTGCTCGACGAGACTCGCATTGCGCTCCGTCGTGTGCTCGACTTGAGCCAATGCTTCGTTGGCTTGCGCGATGCCATCGCTTTGCGATCGGCTCGCCGTCGCAATGTCGCTGAGCACCATCGCCACGCGCTCGACAGCCGCGACGATATCGGCCATGGTCTTCCCCGCATCCCTCACGAGCCGGCTGCCGGCCTCGACCCTCGTGCCCGAGTCTCCGATGAGCAATTTGATTTCCTTTGCGGCGTCGGCACAACGCCGCGCGAGATTGCGGACTTCCCCGGCAACCACCGCGAAGCCACGCCCCTGTACGCCGGCGCGTGCGGCCTCCACGGCGGCGTTCAGCGCGAGGATATTGGTCTGGAATGCAATGCTGTCGATCACGCCAATGATGTCGACGATCCTGCGCGAGCTGTCTTCGATCGATTCCATCGTCTCGATGACTTTGCCGACGGCTTGCCTGACTTGCGCGGCAACGCTCGAGGTTGTCGTCGACAATGCGTTCGCCTCGCGCGCGCTCTCCGAATTCTCCGTGACGATGGCGGTGAGCGTTGCCATCGATGCCGCGATCTGTGTCAAGGAAGCAGCTTGCGCCTCCGTGCGCACGGACAAATCGGCGTTACCCGATGCGATCTCGGTGACGCCGCTGCTGACGAGCGCGGTGGTTTCCTTGATCTGCGAGACAAGCAGCATCAGATTGATCTGGAGAATTCGCAACGCGTGCCGGATGTGCGCCGCTTCGTCGTCGCCTTGCGCTTGGATCGGCCGAGACAAATTGCCTTCGGCCAAATCGTCGATATGATCTTTGACGCGCGCAAACGGCTGCGTCACGCCGCGACGAAAGAGCTGCGAGGAGAGCAAGCAGCAGGCGATCCCGCCGGCCGCCGACGAAACGAGCCACCGGTTCAAGTCGCTGCCGCCGTACGCGAGCGCGGCCAAGTTGCTCGCGAAAAGGGCGGCCGTGAGCGCCGTAAGCGTATTCATCTTCGCTGCGACGGACAGGTGCCGTACGACTCGCAGACGCGCAAACGCGGATCGTTCGACGATCCCGCCTTCGTGAATTCCGATGTCGATGCGCCCACTTTGCATCGCCGTGTACGCTTCGTGCGCCGAACGAATCTTTTCCGGAGCGGCTTTGGCGCGAATCGTGATGTAGCCGGCTATTCGGTGGTTTTCGTAAATCGGCGCCGCGGTCATTTCGACCCAGAAATGATCGCCGTTTTTGCGAAGTCCCTGCGCCACACCGGTCCAGGTCTTGTTCGATCTCACCGTGCGCAGGAAATCCTCGAAGACCTGATGCGGCGTATCGGGGTGCGCGAGGAGGCTTTGCGGCGCGCCGAGCAGTTCGTCCTCGGTGTATCCGCTTACGTCGATGAAATCGCGATTCACGTAGGTGATGCAGCCGTCGAGATTTCCTTTCGAAATCATCGCCGTGGAATCGGCGAGCACGTATTCGACTCCCGTGGTCGTCCTGTCAGCGGCCATGGCTGCAAGTCTCCGTGATTATTGTTTGCCGGCGGTTCATTTGCCGCCGGGTAATGTCAACACTGCGCCCTATGACGATCGATGCCGTCGGCCCATGCCGTCGCGACTTGGCAAAGGTGCTCGCGGGGTTCGCATATGAGCGGAATGGCAATCCAACGGACCAAGTCGCGCAGCCGGTCATCGTCCAGATACTCGACGGGAGACTTGCCGTCGACTCGCGCCAGCAGCAACGCCGGCAGCAATGCGGCGGCGCGCGCTTCGAGGCTCGAGCGCAGCTCCCAGCCGGCTTCGTCGAAATAGGCTTCGGTCAGCGCCTTGAAGCAGACGATCAAAGCATCGAGCCGGTCGGGCCGAACGAGACATTTGAGTAACAGGTGATTCAGGCAGAACGCGAGATCGAATGCCGGATCGCCGAACCAGGCGCACTCGGCATCGAGCAACACGGGACCGTTCGGGCCGACGAGAATATTTTTTGGGCTAACGTCGCCATGAACGAGCGCGGTACGAATGGAGGCCGTGCGGCGGGCGAGCGTTTCCAAGCGTGAAGTAAGCGCTTCGTGCTTCGCGGACGTCGCTATCAGGTACGGGTCGAGCCGCAGTGCATGAAAATTCTCGCCAGTATCGAATGCGTTGGCAAGATCGCTGCTATCGGCACTTGCGGAATGCAAGCTGCCGATGAGATGGCCGACAGCTTTGGCCGTTTCGATCTTCGCTCGCCCCTCCATGAGCTGCTGCTTCCAGACGGGGTGTTCCGCCGGCGAAAGAAAAGACATCGCGAAAACGCCGAGCCGCGGATCGTGTGCCAGAGGAGCCGGCACGTTGTCGGGACAGTGCTGCGCGGCGAATTGGATCCAAGCCCATTCGTAAGCATTGCGGGAGAGAGGGGCTTGCCATCGTGCCGCGACTTTTAGCGAGGCGAGGGCCCGCTTCACGCACAGCGATCGCCCCGGAAGATCGACGCGCCAAATGTCGGACGACACGCCGCCCGTCAAAGCATGCCAAGACGCGGGTTCGTTCGGGCCGGCAAGCTGATGCTCCACGAGAAAGGCATCGAGCCGTGCGTCAGGGCTGTTTCGTTCAGTCATCATGGGCGAGGCAGTGATTGGAATACGAATAGGCTGTGCGGCGATCATGCGTTGCGCAGATTGCACGGATGGCGTGGTGCTTCGCCGCGCAACACACGCACGACTTCCTCAGCGGCGCGCTTACGTAATTCCAGCAGCGAAGCATCCGAAGAGAAAGCGACATGAGGCGTCAGCATCGCGCTTGGCTGCTCGAGCAACGCGGATGGAACCGCCGGTTCGGATTCGATCACATCGAGTGCGGCCCCGCCAAGGCGGCCGGACTGCAGCGCCTCGACGACGGCCTCCGTATCGACGATCGCGCCGCGGCTTACGTTGACGAGCAGGCTGCCGGGCTTCATGCGTGCCAGCCTGGCGCGATCGATGAGGTGATGCGTGGCGTCGGTCAGCGGCGCATGAATGACCACGATGTCGCTTTGCACGAGCAAATCCCCGAGGTCGACTGCCTCTACGCCGCCGGCATCGGCAGGCATGAACGGATCGTTCGCGAGCACACGACAGCCGAAGGCGGCGAATTTGCGTGCGGTCGCGCGTCCGATGCGGCCATAGCCGATCAAGCCGCACGTCAGCGAACCGAGGCGGCGCAACCGGGCATCCGCGGGCGCCCATCGTCCAGCGCGCACCGCCCGGTCGAACTGGACCAGGCCGCGCGTCCAAGCCAGCGCGAAACCGATCGCGTGGTCGGACACTTCCTCGACGCAATAGTCCGGGACGTTCGTAACCGGAATGTTGCGCGCCGTTGCGGCTTCGACAGCGATGTTGTCGAGTCCCACGCCAAGTCTCGCGACGATTTTCAGGTGGGGGGTGGCCGCGATCGCCTGCGCGGATACCGGCGCCCAGCAAGTCAGAATGCCGGCGGGGGAGTGCACGCGCACGAGTGCTTCGATCGATGAAGCCGATGCGGGCGAAGCTGGTCCGCTGACCAGGCGCAACCCTGCGGATTCAATGATGGCGCGCTCCACGCTGTCGTCGGGCCATGCGTAGTCGGTCAGGAAAATGGTGTCGCTCATGAAAAGCCTTGGAGGTCCAAAGAAGGTGAATTTGTTCAAACGTTAGCACGACAATGAGCAACTGCCAAGCAACTCGATCCACCGTCAGGATGATGAACTAGACGCATGGCCAGTGCGCAACGCTTTGCGGCGGGCTATCGAAAACCCCAATTTGACCGGAACCGCGACCGAAATATGCTGCACGCTAATGCTAACGTTAGCGCGTGACTTCGAAGGCGGCTGACCCCGATGCACACATGACCCATACAACAACCAGGAGACATTGAATGAAGCGGCAACTTGCACTCGCGATCGGGGGCTGTCTGTGCGCAGCGGCCCAAGCCCAAAGCTCGGTGACGCTATACGGCCTGATCGACAACGGCATTTCGTATGTAAATAATCAGCGAGGGCATAGTGCCGTGTTCGCTTCGACCGGCAACATCGTCGGCGATCGGTGGGGAATGCTTGGCACCGAGGATCTGGGCGGCGGATTGAAGGCCGTGTTCCGGCTCGAGAACGGCTTTACGGGAACGAATGGAACACTGCAGCAAGGCGGACGCTTGTTCGGTCGGCAAGCATGGGTGGGGCTGTCGAATCCATTGGGCACCGTTACGTTGGGCCGCCAATACGATTCCGTGGTCGATTATCTTGCACCGCGAAGCCTGGCTCAGAGCTTCGTGGGAGGCCTCGAGTTCATGCACCCGATGGATAACGACAACTTCGGCGATTTCTTCCGTCTCGACAATTCCGTCAAATTTGCCAGTGCGGATTTCAGCGGCCTGAAGTTCGGCGGGCTTTACGCGTTCTCGAATAAAGCGGGGGATTTCGCCGACAACCGCGCATTCAGCGCCGGCGCGACTTACAACAGAGGGCCCGTCACGGTGAGCGCCTCCTACATGCGCATCGATAACCCGGGTGACGGCGCGGCGGGTGCGCTCGACGGTTCGTCGACGTCCGGCGATGGGACGTTTCATGCCGCGACCCAGCAGGTCTGGGGCGTTGGGGCGGGCTATGAAATCGGCCCCGTCATGCTGGGGCTCGTATGGAGCCATTCCCACTATGGCAGGACAACCGCGGTTTATCGCGGCAGCACGCTCGCTCCGCAGTCGACGGGTTTGCCGACCGATCTCACATTCGACAACTACGAAGCGAACATCCGCTACCTGATCAATCCGGCGTGGGTCGTTGCCGCGTCGTACACGTTCACCGACGGACGTTATTCGAACGCGTCGGTCAACGCAAAGCCGCGCTGGAACCAGTTCAACCTGCTGACGGCGTATTCGCTTTCCAAGCGTACGGACCTTTATTTGATGGCTGAATATCAGATGGTCAACGGAGCGGGTGCGACCATATTCAATGGTGCGTTCATCGGCGGCAGCGGCGGGCCTTCATCGACGAACCATCAGTTCTTGACCAGCGTGGGACTTCGCCACAAGTTTTAAGTGCGTCGGGCAGCCGGGCCGGCGGTGGCGCTGCCGGCCTGCATTGCAATCCAGTCGAGAAATTTGCCGAGTGCGGCGTTTTCGGCCTTTTCCTCCGGAAAGATCAGATAGTACGAGCGGCTGCTCGGGAGCTCATGCTCCGACACCTGGATCAGCGCGCCGCGTTTCAGTTCATCGTCCACGAGAAAGCGTGGAATGAGCGCGATTCCCATGCCTTGCTTTGCGGCTTCCGCGAGCATCGAGAACAATTCGAGCCGCGGCCCTGCCATGTCGCCCTCCATTTCCAGACCGCGCGATGCGAACCACTCCCGCCAGGCATAGGGCCGGGTACTCTGCTGCAAGAGCGGATAGCGTTTCCAGTCCGAGCGGCCGACCGCCTTGCGTGGCGCAATGAGCGACGGGCTGCACACCGCGATCAGGCTTTCCCCCATCAGCCGTACACCCTCCGTTCCAGGCCAGATCCCGGGCCCTGCATGAATGGCCGCGTCGAATTCAGTCCCCTCGAATAAAAACGGGCGCGTCTGCGAAGTCAGGTTCACCGTGATGTCCGGATGCCGCGCATGAAATAGCGGCAGGCGGGGCAGCAACCATTTTGTGGCGAAGGTGGGCACGACCGCGAGTTCGAGCGTCGCGCCTTGCCCGCCTTTTGCCATGAGTTCGATCGTGTCGCGCTCGAAATCGTCGAGCCGTGCCGCGACCTTCCGGCTATAGGCCAAGCCCGCTTCCGTCAATGCCACACCGCGGCGGCTGCGGCGAAAGAGCTTGACACCCAGGAAGTCTTCCAGCGATCCGATTTGGCGGCATATCGCGCTTTGCGTCACCGCCAGTTCATCCGCGGCCTTGGTAAAGCTCTGGTGCCGTGCTGCCGATTCAAATGCGCACATCGCGCCCGTGGAGGGAATTTTTCTACGCATGGTGGTTCGTCTCCCGCGGCGGTCACGTCAACAAGTGCGAGTTTCGCACAAGTCAGTGAAAACAAATCGTTTGTTCAGCGAGAATTCGCCGATTACAGTGGCATCAGATCCTTCATCTGAGAGTTCGAAATGCATCCACAGCACAAATCGGCAAGCTTCAAATGGGATGATCCGCTGCTGCTCGACCTGCAGCTGACGGACGAGGAGCGAATGGTGCGCGACTCGGCGCAGGCCTATTGTCAGGAGCGTCTGTTGCCGCGCGTGCTCGAGGCGTTTCGCAACGAGAAGACCGACCCAGCCATCTTCCGCGAAATGGGCGAACTCGGACTGCTCGGTGTGACGATTCCCGAAGCGTACGGCGGATCGGGGTTGAACTACGTATCCTACGGGCTCGTGGCGCGCGAGGTGGAGCGAGTCGATTCCGGGTATCGCTCGATGATGAGCGTGCAGTCCTCGCTCGTGATGGTTCCGATTTACACGTTCGGCAGCGAAGCCGTAAGGAGCAAGTATCTGCCGAAGCTCGCGCGTGGGGAGTGGATCGGATGTTTCGGATTGACCGAGCCGAATCACGGGTCCGATCCCGGCGGCATGGCAACGCGGGCGAAGCGGGTCGACGGTGGGTATCTGCTGACCGGCAGCAAGATGTGGATCACCAACAGTCCGATCGCCGATGTCTTCGTCGTATGGGCGAAAGACGACGAAGGCGCCATCCGCGGTTTTGTGTTGGAGAAGGGCTGGAATGGGCTCTCGGCGCCCGCTATCCATGGAAAGGTTGGCCTGCGCGCGTCGGTGACGGGCGAAATCGTCATGGACGAAGTTTTTTGCCCCGAAGAGAACGCGTTTGCCGACGTTCGCGGTCTCAAAGGGCCGTTCACCTGCCTGAACAGCGCGAGATACGGGATCGCGTGGGGTGCGCTAGGCGCGGCTGAAGACTGCTGGCACCGGGCGCGGCAGTACGTTCTCGAGCGCAATCAGTTCGGCAAGCCGCTCGCTGCGAACCAATTGATTCAGAAAAAGCTCGCGGACATGCAAACGGAGATCACGCTGGGCTTGCAGGGGTGCCTGCGCCTCGGCCGCATGAAAGACGAGGGTATCGCTGCCGTCGAAATCACGTCGATCATGAAACGCAACTCATGCGGCAAGGCGCTCGAGGTCGCGCGGCATGCGCGCGACATGCTGGGCGGAAACGGCATCAGCGATGAATTCGGCATTGCGCGGCACCTCGTGAACCTGGAAGTCGTCAACACCTACGAGGGCACGCACGACATTCACGCGCTCATTCTCGGGCGAGCCATCACCGGCATTGCCGCGTTCTGAACTGATATGGAACTCTCGACGCAACGAGGTGCGCTCTCGGGCCTGCGGGTGCTCGACCTGTCGCGCGTGCTGGCTGGCCCCTGGGCCAGCCAGCTGCTGGCGGATCTTGGCGCGGATGTCGTCAAAGTCGAACGTCCCGGCGCGGGCGACGACACGCGCGCATGGGGCCCGCCATGGCTTGGCGATGCGCACGGTCAGCCCACCGAAGAATCCGCATACTACTCGAGCGCGAATCGCAACAAGCGATCGCTCACCGTCGACATGGCGGCGCCCGACGGGCAGGCGCTGATCCGGCAGCTCGCGAGCAAAGCCGACATCGTCATCGAGAATTTCAAGGTGGGAGGCCTCGCTCGTTATGGGCTCGACTATGCGAGCCTGGCGGCACTCAACCCGCGGCTCGTCTATTGCTCTATCACGGGGTTCGGGCAAACCGGCCCCTACGCCGCGCGAGCGGGCTACGACTTCCTCATTCAAGGCATGGGCGGTCTGATGAGCCTGACGGGCCGACCCGACGGCGCGCCCGGCGAAGGCCCGATCAAGGTGGGTGTCGCGCTGACCGACATCATGACGGGCCTGTATTCGACAGTCGCGGTGCTTGCGGCGTTGTCACATCGCGAGCGGTCCGGGAAGGGGCAATACATCGATCTTGCGTTGCTCGACGTGCAGATCGCGTGCTTGGCCAATCAGGCGGCCAATTACCTGATTGGCGGTCATGTCCCTCGACGAATGGGCAACGCGCATCCGAACATCGTGCCGTACCAGGATTTCCCGACTGCAGATGGCTACATGATCATCGCGGTTGGCAACGACTCGCAGTTCTCGAGTCTTTGCGCTGCGCTTGGCCACCCGGAATGGGCCGGTGACGCGCGCTTTGCCGGTAATCCGCAACGCGTGCTACACAGGGAAGCACTCATCGCATTGCTGCATGCCGTCACCGTTACGAGGACGACCGGTGAATGGGTTGCAATACTCGAAGCGCACGGCGTGCCGTGTGGGCCCATCAATCGAATGGACCAGGTGTTTGCCGATCCTCATGTTCAGGCGCGTGCGATGCGCTTGGAGATGCCGCATCCCGTGGCGGGAAAAGTGCCGCTCGTCGCGAATCCGATTCGGATGTCGGAAACGCCTGTTCAATACCGGCGCGTTCCGCCGGCTTTGGGCGAACACACGGATGCCGTACTCGACGAGTGGCTCGGGCTCGATGCAGAGCAAATCGCTGCGCTGCGTGAAGGCAATGTCGTTTGAAAAACGCAGCGTGAGAGGAGCGCAAACATGAAGATTCTGGTACCGGTGAAACGCGTAGTCGACTTCAACGTCAAGGTTCGAGTGAAGTCCGACGGCACGGGCGTCGACATTGGGAACGTGAAGATGTCGATGAATCCGTTCGACGAAATTGCCGTGGAAGAGGCCGTGCGGTTGAGGGAAGCGGGCGTGGCCAGCGAAGTGGTGGCCGTGTCGGCGGGCGTGGCGCAATGTCAGGAAACGCTGCGCACGGCGCTGGCGA
>Ga0209672_100224_pt1 | contig 43765 bp, 44 predicted proteins | sample AraplaCol_mMS_r2_FD_184273 | JGI IMG/M metagenome (GOLD analysis project Ga0209672, IMG submission 184273) | Arabidopsis root microbial communities from North Carolina, USA - plate scrape CL_Col_mMS_r2 (SPAdes) (version 2) | ecosystem: Host-associated > Plants > Roots > Endosphere | place: USA...
ATGCCGCCCTCGTAGATCAGGTCGACGATGAGCTTGAGCTCGTGCAGGCATTCGAAGTAAGCCATCTCCGGCGCGTAACCGGCTTCCACGAGCGTTTCGAAACCGGCTTTGATGAGCTCGACGGTGCCGCCGCAGAGCACGGCCTGCTCGCCGAAGAGGTCCGTCTCGGTTTCTTCGCGGAAATTCGTTTCGATGATGCCCGCACGGCCGCCGCCGTTCGCCGCCGCGTACGACAGCGCGATGTCGCGGGCCGCGCCCGACTTGTCCTGCGCCACGGCGATCAGGTGGGGCACGCCGCCGCCTTGCGAATACGTGCCGCGCACGGTGTGGCCCGGGGCCTTCGGCGCGATCATGATCACGTCGAGATCAGCGCGCGGGATGACTTGGCCGTAGTGCACGTTGAAGCCGTGCGCGAACGCGAGCGCCGCGCCTTCCTTGATGTTCGCGTGCACTTCGTTCTTGTAGACCTCGGCGATCTGCTCGTCGGGCAGCAACATCATGACGACGTCCGCGCCCTTCACGGCTTCGGCCACTTCCTTGACCGCGAGGCCCGCGCCTTCGGCCTTCTTCCACGATGCACCGCCACGGCGCAGACCAACGGTCACGCGCACGCCGCTGTCCTTGAGGTTCAGCGCGTGGGCATGGCCTTGCGAGCCGTAGCCGATGATCGTGACATCCTTGCCCTTGATGAGGGAGAGGTCGGCGTCTTTATCGTAGAAAACTTTCATGTTCGTTCCTTCGCTTAATCGATTCGATTCAATTCAATGAACTACTGGCGGTGCCCTGCCTTCGCGTGCAAGGCACCGGTCGTACGTACCGGCCTCAGACCTTCAATATCCGCTCGCCGCGGCCGATGCCCGAGCCGCCCGTGCGGACTGTCTCGAGAATCACCGTCGTATCGAGCGCCTCGATGAAGGCGTCGAGCTTGTCGCTCGCGCCTGTCAGCTCGATCGTATAGGTCTTCTCGGTTACATCGATGATGCGGCCGCGGAAAATGTCCGCCATCCGCTTCATTTCTTCACGCTCCTTGCCCACCGCGCGCACCTTGATCAGCATCAGCTCGCGCTCGATGTGGGCGCCTTCGGTCAAGTCGACCACCTTCACCACCTCGATCAGGCGGTTCAAGTGCTTCGTGATCTGTTCGATCACGTCGTCCGAGCCAATGGAGACGATGGTCAAGCGCGAGAGCGAGCGGTCCTCGGTCGGCGCCACCGTCAAGGTTTCGATGTTGTAGCCGCGAGCCGAAAAAAGACCGACGACGCGCGAGAGCGCACCTGGTTCGTTTTCCAGCAGAACGGAGATGATGTGTCTCATGTCGTGTTTCCCGTTTATCCAGATGTCGATACGTGGCGGTGCCACTGCCGGCGCTCCGCGCTTCGCGCCTTTCGTGAAGGCGTGCGCAAGAACGCGAGCCGCGCGGCACCTGCCGTCGTTAGAGGTCCTCGGCGCCGAGCAGCATCTCGGTGATGCCCTTGCCGGCTTGAACCATCGGCCAGACGTTTTCCGTCGGATCGGTCTGGAAATCTAGAAACACGGTGCGATCCTTGAGACGCAGCGCCTCCTTCAACGCGGGTTCGACATCCGCCGTCTTCTCGACGCGAATGCCCACATGGCCATACGCTTCGGCGAGCTTCACGAAATCGGGCAACGCATCCATATAGGAATGCGAATAGCGCTTGCTGTATTCGATCTGCTGCCACTGGCGAACCATACCCAGATAGCGGTTGTTCAGCGAGATGATCTTGACGGGCGTGTCGTACTGCTTACAAGTGGACAGCTCCTGGATGCACATCTGGATGGAACCTTCGCCCGTGATGCAGACGACCTCCGACTCCGGATGCGCCATCTTGACGCCCATTGCGGCGGGCAATCCGAAGCCCATCGTGCCGAGACCGCCCGAGTTGATCCAGCGGCGCGGCTTGTCGAAGCGATAGAACTGCGCGGCCCACATCTGGTGCTGCCCGACGTCCGAGCAGACGAACGCGTTGCCGTCGGTCAATTCCCACAGTTTTTCGACGACGTACTGCGGCTTGATGATCGTGCTCGCGCGGTCGTACTTGAGGCAATCCTTCGCGCGCCAGGCTTCGATCTCCTTCCACCATTGAGCGAGGGCCTGCGTATCGGGCCCGTGCTCCGCGTGCTGGAGCTGCTCGATGAGTTCCTTGAGGACCTCTTTCACATCGCCGACGATCGGGATATCGACCTTCACGCGCTTGCTGATCGACGAAGGGTCGATGTCGACATGGATGATCTTGCGCGGGCGCGACGAAAAATGCTGAGGATCGCCGATCACGCGATCGTCGAACCGCGCGCCGATCGCGATCAGCACGTCGCAGTTCTGCATCGCCATATTGGCTTCGTACGTGCCGTGCATGCCAAGCATGCCAAGGAATTTCTTGTCGCTCGCGCGATAGGCGCCCAGGCCCATCAGCGTGTTCGTGACGGGGTAGCCGAGCAGGTCCGCAAACTGATTGAGCTCGCGCGCCGCATCGGCCAGCACGATGCCGCCGCCCGTATAGATGTACGGGCGCTTCGCCGCGAGCAGCAGCGAAACGGCCTTGCGAATCTGCCCCGAGTGGCCTTTCGTCACCGGGTTGTACGAGCGCAGCGAGACGGTCTTCACAGGCTCGTACTCGCAAGGCATTTTGGAGATGTCTTTCGGGATATCGATCAGCACCGGGCCCGGGCGACCCGTGCGCGCGATGAAAAACGCCTTCTTGACCGTGGCCGCGAGCTCGCGCACGTCCTTCACGAGGAAATTGTGCTTCACGCAAGGACGCGTGATGCCGACCGTGTCGCATTCCTGGAATGCGTCCTGGCCGATTGCGGCAGTGGGCACCTGCCCGCTGATGATGACGAGCGGAATCGAATCCATGTAGGCCGTGGCGATGCCGGTGACGGCATTGGTCACGCCCGGGCCCGAGGTCACGAGGCATACGCCGACCTTGCCGGTCGAGCGCGCGTAGCCGTCCGCCGCATGCACCGCGGCCTGCTCGTGACGCACGAGCACGTGTTGAACCTTGTCCTGCTTGTACAGTTCGTCGTAAATGTAAAGCACCGCGCCGCCGGGGTAGCCCCAGAGCACTTCGACGCCTTCGTCGGCCAGGGCGCGCATGAGCACGGTGGCGCCTATCGACGAGGCTTCATGGGAAGGAGTGGTATCCGACGTGGAGAATTCCGCGCTGGGCATATTCATCATTCACCTTTCGAATTTTCGGCAAAAAATTGATCGGGTGCTCTCTGCCGGGCTTGTGGCTCGGGTTCAAGCGGCGCGTCCAGTTTGACTGGCAGACTTCATGGGTCCGCCCCAAAAAGACAAGTCACTTATGTTGCGAACCGGAGACCTTAGCGGTTACCAGCCCTGCGGTCAAGCAAAAATTACGCGCCAGGCACGGCCCATGCAGGGGCAAGGCGGCCGTGGCACGGCGCGGCGCCTCGGCCGGACGGGCATAAGTGCCCCATGGCCCCGAAAAGTTTGCTAGCATCCGCGAGTTTTGCGACATTTTTCAATCGATTACACGAACGTGCGCGCGCGGGAGCGCCGCTTCCCCAGGGATGGCATCAGACAAGGAACTCGCTGATTTCCTGACGAGCATCGAAAGACGCGCGTTCAAGCAGACCGTCTACGCCGTTCGCGACGACGATGCCGCGCTCGACATCGTGCAGGACGCGATGATCAAGCTCGCCGAGAAATATGGCGACAGACCGTTGGCCGAGCTTGCGCTGCTGTTTCAGCGTATTCTCCAAAACGTAACGCACGACCATTTTCGTCGACAAAAAGTCCGGAATACCTGGGTGAGCCTTTTCTCGTCGTTCGGCAATCCCGAAGACGATGATTTCGACCCGCTGGAGACGATCGAGGGCCAGGAACACACGAGCGGCTCCGAAAGCAGCCAGGAAAGGCTCGAGCGAGATCAGGTGCTCGCGCTCATCGACGCGGAGATCCAAAAATTACCGGCGCGTCAACGGGAAGCGTTTCTCATGCGTTACTGGGAAGATATGGATGTCGCCGAGACTGCCGCTGCCATGGGCTGTTCCGAAGGCAGTGTGAAGACGCACTGTTCGAGGGCAACGCACGCGCTGGCGGCCGCGCTCAAGGCCAAAGGAATCACGCTATGAGCTCCGCTCCCGAAACCAACGAGTTCGAGTTTGCGCACAAGATCTGTCACGCGCTCGAAGAAACTGCGGCCAGCTTGCCCGCCACGACAGTCAACAAGCTCGCCGCCGCGCGGCGTGTTGCGCTCGCGCGCAAGAAGCCCGAGGCCGAGCTCGCTCGCGCCTTCGTGCCCGTGCTCGCCCCCGCGGGTGCGGCCTCCGGTCTGCAGCGCGCGCCGCTGCCCGAGCGTCGCGTGCCGCCTCTGCGCCGTTTCGTGCGCATTTTGCCGATCCTTGCACTGGTTGGCGGCGTGGCCGTCATCGCTTATTGGGAAAATCTTGAGCGCGCCGCCGAGCTCGCCGATATCGACGCTGCCATGCTGAACGACGAGCTTCCGCTCAATGCGTACCTCGACCACGGCTTCAACGCGTATCTCTCGCGAGCGCGTTGACGGGATGTGCAGGAGGAGACCGGCGTGAGCTACAAGCGCGGCCTGGCCGTCGTGTTCGCCTGTGCGATCGCGTCCGCCGTGGTATTCGGAGCAACCTACCCCCGCTTCTTCGGCCAGCCGCCCGCTGTCCGGCCGGCGGGCGCGCCGGCGAGCGCGCCGCCTGCCCCGACACTCGCCATCGAATTGGCGCCGCTTGTCGACAACAACCCGCTTTCTTGGTCGCATTTGAGCGCCGAGCAACATGCGGCGCTCGCGCCGTTTGCCGCGGAATGGGACAGGTTCAGCGACGAACGCAAGCGCAAGTGGATCAAAATCGCATCGCGTTTCGCGAAGATGTCGCCCGAAGCGCAAAAAAGACTCCACGAACGGATGGGTCAATGGGTCGGCATGACGCCTGAGCAGCGCCGCGTCGCGCGCGAAAACTACCAGGTCTCGAAAGCGCTGCCCGCGCAGGCGCGCCAAAAAGCCTGGAAGGCGTACCAGGAGCTCTCGCCCGAACAGAAGGCGCGGCTTGCCGCGCTCGAGCGCAAGCGGCGGCCGACTGTCGTGAGCGCGCCGCCCTCCGGGCTCAAGAGCGAAATCCACGGCATCAACCGGCTCGCGGAAGCCTCGGTGCCGACGAGCGGTGCCGCGGCTGCCAGCGCCGCCGCCGCGTCCGGGGCGGCCTCCGCACCGGCGCCGCTGCCGGCGAGCGGCGTACCCGCTACGCCTACGCCGCTGTCGCCCTCGGAAGCGCCTTCCATTTTCCGCGGCGCTTGATGTCGGGCCACCCCCAATCCCCCCACCGCATGGACCGCGAGCCGTTGCCGCCCAGCATTCGCCGCCGTCTCGCATCGCTCGTCTATGAAGCGTTGCTGCTCTTCGGCATCGTGTTCTTCGCCGGCTATTTGTTCGGCACCCTTACTCAGCAACGTAATGGCCTCACGCACCGGCACCTGCTGATCGTCTGGGTGGGGCTCGTCGTCGGCATTTATTTCGTCTGGTGCTGGACGCACGGCGGCCAAACGCTGCCGATGAAAACGTGGCGGCTGCGCCTCATCGGGCCGCGCGGCGAAACGATCGGCCCGGTGCGGGCCCTGGCCCGCTACGCGCTCGGTTGGCTATGGTTCCTTCCCCCGCTTGCGCTGCATCCGCTCTTCTCGCTGCCGTTGCCGGTCACGCTGGGCGCCACGGCCGCCTGGTTCCTGCTCTGGGCCGCCGCGGCCCGGCTCGATCCCGGCCGGCAGTTCCCCCATGACCGCCTGGCGGGCACGCGCATCGTCGAATTCGCCCCCGAGAAGCCCACGGGACCCGCGCCGAGCGCGGCCGATACGCCGGGCCCGTCGAACTCGTAATAAGAACTTCCCGTGACTGTCATGTGGCAGTCACGCTCGCGTGGCGCAATGGGCGAATGTCCAACTCGACGCGAGAAGCCATGGACCGTACCGCGGCCGCGACTTCCCTTTTCCGGCAGCTCGGCGCGAGCGTCGATGCCGTTCCCTTTCACCCCGCGGCGCCCGGCGGCACCCCGGCAGCGACTCACGAGGCGGCGCGCGAAACCGACGCCAGCGGTCAGGACGACGATGTCGACAAGCCCTCTCGTTACAGGACGATCTGGCTGTCGGACATCCATCTGGGCTCGAGCGGCTGTCAAGCGAACTACCTGCTCGACTTCCTGCGGCACAACGACTCCGAATATCTTTATCTCGTCGGCGACATCATCGACGGCTGGCAGCTGAAAAAGGGCTGGTATTGGCCGCAGGCGCACAACGACGTCGTGCAAAAGATCCTGCGCAAGGCTCGCAAAGGCACGCAAGTCGTCTATATCCCAGGCAACCACGACGAAGGCGCGCGACAGTTTTGTGATCTTGCCTTCGGCGATATCCAGGTGCGCGGCGAGGCCTTTCATACGACGTTATCGGGCAAGCGCCTGTGGATCGTGCACGGCGATCTGTTCGACGGCGTCATTCAGCATGCGAAGTGGCTCGCTTACCTCGGCGACACCGCCTATACGGCCATCCTCGTCCTCAATCGCTGGTTCAACCGCATTCGCAGCCGCTTCGGCTTCCAGTACTGGTCGCTCTCGCAGTACCTCAAGCACCAAGTGAAGAACGCCGTCAATTTCATCTCATCGTTCGAGCATGTGATGGTCGACGAGGCGCGGCGGCGCGGCTGCGACGGTGTCGTGTGCGGCCATATCCACAAGGCCGAGATCCGCGACGTCGACGGTCTCGTCTACTGCAACGACGGCGATTGGGTCGAAAGCCTTTCGGCGCTCGTCGAAACCTTCGAAGGCGAGTTGCGCGTGGTCTATTGGACCGTCATGCGCTCGCCGCACGTTCATTCGCGCAAGGCCAAGGCAACGGCGTGACGCGCCTCGTTCCCCCGCACTGTCCGTCATCCGGACCGGAGACTTCTCGCATGAAAATCATGATCGTGACCGACGCTTGGGAGCCGCAGGTCAATGGCGTCGTTCGGACGTTGAAGAACACGACGCGCGAGCTGACCGAGCTCGGCCATCGCGTCGAGCTCGTCACGCCGCTCGAGTTTCGCACGGTGCCCTGCCCGACCTACCCCGAAATCAGGCTCTCGCTGTTTCCGCGCCGGCGCCTTCACGCGCGCATCGACGAGTTCGCGCCCGACGCACTGCATATCGCGACCGAAGGGCCGCTCGGGCTTGCCGCACGCCGCTATGCAATCAAACACGGGTTGCCGTTCACCACGGCCTATCACACGCGTTTCCCCGAGTATGTCGAGGCACGTTTCGCCCTGCCCGCGGCGTTCACCTATCGCTTCCTCCATTGGTTCCATCGGCCTTCGCTTGCTGTCATGGCGCCCACGCCCGTCGTAAAATCGGACCTCGAACGTTATGGCTTCACGAACGTCGTGCTCTGGACGCGCGGCGTCGATCTGGATATCTTTCATCCGATGGAATCCAAGGTTCTCAACACGGCGCGGCCGATCTTTCTCTACGTGGGGCGGGTCGCCATCGAGAAAAACGTCGAAGCGTTTTTGAAGCTCGATCTGCCGGGCTCCAAATGGGTGGCGGGCGAAGGCCCGGCGCTCGCGGAGCTCAAGTCGCGCTATCCCGAGGTGAACTACCGGGGCGTGCTGACGCAGGCGGAGCTCGCGAAAGTCTATGCGGCTGCTGACGTCTTCGTCTTCCCCAGCCGCACCGACACGTTCGGGCTCGTGTTGCTCGAATCTCTCGCCTGCGGCACGCCCGTGGCCGCCTATCCGGTAACAGGACCGATCGATGTGCTCGGCGACGGCGGCGCCGCGCCATGAACGAGGACTTGCGCGAGGCGTGTCTCGACGCGCTGAAGATCGATCGCGCCGCCGCGCGCGCGTGGGCGGAGCGTTTTTCGTGGCGCGCCGCGTCAGAGCAATTCGCGGCGCACCTGAAGCCGCTCTCGCATGCGCCATGGCGCGAGCAAAGCGCAGCCGCATGAAACGCGACGAGCCGCCGGCCGAGGCGCACGAACCGCTCGGGCCCGACGATCCGCTCGCGCCATTGCCGTTCAACCCCTACAAGGGCAATCGCGGCCTCACACGGGCTTGGCATGCACTCAAGAATTCGGTGAACGGCTTTCGCGTCGCCATTCGCGAAGAAAGCGCATTCCGGCAAGAGCTCACGCTCGCGGCGCTGCTCGTGCCGATCGGCATCGCGGTACCCGTCGATGCCGTCTCGCATGTTTTGCTGATCGGCTCGGTGTTGCTCGTACTGATCGTCGAGCTGCTCAATTCGAGCGTCGAAACCGCCATCGATCGCATCTCGCTCGAACGTCACGAGTTGTCGCGGCGCGCGAAGGACCTGGGCAGCGCCGCGGTGACGGTCGCGCTGCTTGTCTGCGTCCTTACCTGGGGCCTTCTCGTCGGCCCGCTCGTCGTCCGATGGATACGGACGCTCTTGCAGGGCTGATCAGCGCGCCTCGCCCGCTTACCAGTAAGCGAACGGATTACTGCCGAATCTTTCCATCTCAAAAAACGAACGACCGTGCTCCATGAAAACCCGAGGGGGGGTCGAAGAGCAGAACGAGCGGTTTATAATCGGCCCACTACATTCGATACATACAACCAAAGCCGGGCAAGACGACGTACGGGTCCCGCGTGGGGCCGCGTATTGCCGGGCGCCACTGGGCCGGACGACATGGAAGCCAAAACTCCCCGCCGCACCCGCGAACGGATCCTCGAGTTATCGCTGAAGCTCTTCAACGAGATCGGCGAGCCGAACGTCACGACGACCACGATCGCGGAAGAGATGGAGATCAGCCCAGGCAATCTCTACTATCACTTCCGCAACAAGGACGACATCATCAACAGCATCTTCGCGCAGTTCGAGCAGGCGATCGAAAAGCGCTTGCGGCTGCCCGACGATCACCGTCCGACGATCGACGAGACCTGGTCGTATCTGCAGTACATGGCCGACTTCATGTGGCAATACCGCTTCCTCTATCGCGATCTCAACGATCTGCTCGCGCGTAACCGCACGCTCGAGACGCATTTCAAGCAAATCATCAGCCATAAGGTCCGCTTCGCGCGCGACATGTGCGAGCTGCTCGTGGCCGATGACGAAATGGTGGCCACCCCGGACGAGATTCAAGTCATCGCGACGAACATGGGTGTCATCGCCACTTATTGGCTCTCCTATCAGTTCGTCATGCACCCGCGCAAATACAACGATCAAGAAGCGATTCGCGTCGAGCTGTATCAGGTGAGCGTGCATGTCATTTCGATCATGGCGCCCTACTTGCGCGGCCGCTCGCGGCAGCTCTTCGACGATCTCGTTTCAGGCAAGCTGCCCATGCGCGAATTTCACGACTACCTGCCGCCGCGCGACGCGCTGCCCAAAGCCGTCGGCAAGGAAGCCTGAGCATGAGTTTGAAGTCGATTTGCGTCTATTGCGGCTCGTCGCTGGGCACGCGGCCCGTCTATGTCGCAGCAGCGCAGGCGTTCGGCCGGGCACTCGTCGAGGCGGGCTGCTCACTCGTCTTCGGTGGCGGTCGCGTCGGGCTCATGGGCACGATTGCCGATGCGGTGCTCGAGGCCGGCGGGCGCGCGGTGGGCGTCATTCCGCAACTGTTGCTCGAAAAGGAAGTCGGGCATACGGGCTTGAGCGAGCTGCATGTCGTCGCGGATATGCACGAACGCAAGAAGATGATGGCGGACTTGTCCGACGCGTTCGTTGCGCTTCCGGGCGGGGCCGGGACGCTCGAAGAGCTGTTCGAAGTCTTCACCTGGGCCCAGCTCGGCTATCACGCGAAAGGAATCGGCCTGCTCGATATCGACGGGTACTATCGGCCGCTCGTCGCCATGCTCGAGCACACGGTGAACGAAGGGTTCATGCAGCGCGCCTATCTCGATATTTTGCAGATCGATGCGCAGCCCGATGCGCTCATCTCGAAACTGCAGCATTATCGGCCGCCTCGTCGCGACAAATGGGCCTCGGAGCGCGAAGCCGTGTAATCACCCGGCACTCTGTGCCCATAAAATCGGCCCGTGCTCCGATGGGCCCGAGTTTCGATCTACAATCCGCGCCTTTCAATTTCCTCAGATTGAATTGCGCAGATGCACGCCGCAAAGAACCGATCCCCACGCCGTCGTTGGCGCTATCTTGCCGCAGGCCTTGTCGTCGCCATCCTCGCCGCGCTCGCGTGGCGCTCGCTTACGCCGGACAAGAAGCCGCAATACCTGAGCGCGAAAGTCGAGCGCGGCGACATCGAACATGCGGTTCTGGCCACGGGCGTGCTGCACGCGTTCAAGCAGGTCGACGTCGGCGCGCAGGTATCGGGTCAGCTCAAATCGCTGAAGGTCAAGCTCGGCGATAAGGTCAAGAAGGGTCAATGGCTCGCTGAGATCGACCCGGTACTGTCGCAAAACGCATTGCGCCAGGCGCAAACCAACGAGCAAAATCTTGCCGCGCACCGACGCTCGACCGCCGCGCAGCTCGAGCAAGCCGAACTGGCTTTTCAGCGCCAGCAGCTGCTGTTGCCCGCCGATTCGACTTCCCGGCAGGAGCATGACGCCGCCAAGGCGGCGCGCGACGTACAGCGCGCGAATCTCGCATCGCTCGACGCGCAAATTCGCGCGGCCCGCATCGAAACGGAAACCGCGCAAGCGAATCTGAGTTATACGCGCATCGTTGCGCCGATCGATGGCGAAGTCGTCGCAATCGTCACGCAGGAAGGACAGACCGTGATCGCGCAACAGCAGGCGCCCGTCATCCTGAAACTGGCCGATCTCGATACGATGACCGTGAAGGCTCAGGTCTCCGAAGCGGACGTCATCCTCGTGCACCCGGATCAGACCGCGTATTTCACGATCCTCGGCGAACCGGACAAGCGCTATTACGGCAAGCTTCGCGCCATCGAGCCGGCGCCGCAGAACTTCCTCGATACGTCAGGTGTGCCGGGCGGCGGGGGCGGCTCATCCAAGCCGAATACGGCCGTGTTCTACAACGCGCTGTTCGAGGTACCGAACCCCGAGCATCGGCTGCGCATCTCGATGACCGCTCAAGTCGGCGTGCTGCTGGGTACTGCGCAGCAGGCACTGAGCGTCCCCGCCGCCGCGCTCGGGGAAAAGGCACCGGACGGGCGGTACACAGTGCGTGTGCTGAGCACCGACGACGAACTCACCCTGCGCCAAGTCAGCATCGGGCTCAATAACAACGTCAAAGCCGAAGTGCGCGACGGCTTGACGGTCGGCGAACGCGTCGTGATAGGAGACGCAGCGCAGGCGGTGGAGCATGCCGCCGTGGGCTCGGATTCCTGACGATGAGCGCACCGCTGCTGCAACTGATCGACGTCGCTCGAAGTTTCCCGACGGGCGAGAGTGATGTCGTCGTCTTGAAGAACATCAATCTATCGATCGACACGGGCGAAATCGTTGCGATCGTTGGTGCGTCGGGCTCCGGCAAGTCGACGCTGATGAACATCCTCGGCGGCCTCGATCAACCGAGTGCAGGCATCTATCGGATCGCGGGCGTCGACACACGCGAACTCGACGCGGATGCACTCGCGCGGTTGCGGCGCGAGCGCTTCGGCTTCATCTTTCAGCGTTACCACTTGCTGCCGCACTTGAGCGCGGCGGCCAATGTCGAGATGCCAGCGGTCTATGCGGGCAGCCCACCGGCCGCGCGGCGCGCGCGAGCCGAGCATTTGCTCGCGCGTCTCGGACTGGCGCAACGGACAGCACACCGGCCGGCACAGCTGTCCGGGGGACAGCAACAACGTGTCAGCATCGCGCGCGCAATGATGAATGGCGGCGAAATCATCCTCGCCGACGAGCCCACCGGCGCGCTCGATTCGGCGAGCGGTCAGGATGTCATCCGAATCCTGCGCGAATTGAACGCGGTGGGTCATACGGTCATCATCGTCACCCATGACGAGCACGTCGCCGCACACGCGCACCGGATCATCGAAATGCGCGACGGTGAGATCGTTGCCGACCGAGCGAATACACCCGCGAACACACCCGTTTTGGGCGATATGCAGCAAGCTGTAGCCAAGGGCGATGCGCCGGCCGCATGCGGGATTCAATCCAGCGCCGCAAGCAGGGTGAGTTCGCCGCCGCGGCAGCATGCAGGCCGGTGGTCGGCGCGCGTCGGTCGCTTCGCCGAAGCGTTCAAGATGGCATGGCTCGCACTGGTATCGCATCGGCTGCGCACGATCCTCACGATGCTCGGCATCATCATCGGTATTACTTCGGTGGTGTCGATCGTCGCCGTCGGCGAGGGTGCGAAGCGTTACATGCTCGACGAGATCGCCAGCATCGGCACCAATACGATCAGCATCCACCCAGGCCGAGATTGGGGCGACAGTCAGGCCAGCATGATCGAAACGCTCCTGCCGCTCGACCTGAGCGCGCTTGCCGAGCAGGCTTATATCGACAGCGTCACGCCCGAAACGTCGCGCAGCCTGCTGCTTCGCTACCGGAATGTCGATGTGCACGCGCTCGTCAGCGGTGTCGGCGAAGATTACTTCCAGGTACGCGGAATGACTTTTGCGCAAGGGGTCCGTTTTCGCGCCGAGGACATTCGTCGACAGGCGCCCGTTGTCGTGATCGATCAAAACACACGGCGCAAGCTGTTCGGCGAACACGGCAGTGCGCTCGGCGAAGTGATCCTCGTCGACAACCTGCCGTGCGTCGTCATTGGCGTGACCGCGCTGCCCAAGAGCACGTTCGGCGACGTCAAAAGTCTGAACGTATGGCTACCCTATACCACCGCCAGCGGCCGGCTCTTCGGCCAGCGTCATTTCGACAGCATCACCGTAAAAGTGCGTGACGGCCAACCGGCCGCGGTGGCCGAGAACAGTCTCGCGAAGCTGCTCACCCTGCGGCACGGCCGCAAGGATTTCTTCATCTACAACGTGGACGATGTGGTGAAGACCATCGAGAGGACCGGCCGTGCTCTGACGCTGCTGCTCTCGCTGATCGCGGTCATCTCGCTCGTCGTCGGCGGGATCGGTGTGATGAACATCATGCTTGTTTCGGTGACCGAGCGCACGCGCGAGATCGGTATTCGAATGGCCGTCGGCGCCCGGCAAAGCGACATCATGCAGCAATTTCTCGTCGAGGCGGTGACGGTGTGCCTCATGGGCGGCTCGGTCGGGATCGTGCTGTCGTTCGGCATCGGTTCGATTTTCTCGCTGGTGGTAGACGAATGGAAAATGGTCTTCGCGCCGGCAGCGATCGTCATCGCATTCCTCTGTTCGACGCTGATCGGTGTCGTGTTCGGCTTCATGCCCGCGCGCAATGCGGCACGACTCGATCCAATCGACGCGCTTGCGCGCGATTGAGGCGCAGCGGCAACGAAAGACCGCCCGCCTGGCATCGCATTTGCTTTGCGTATGGATCATGACTGGTCCCATGCCGCCGCGGCGCAGCAGCGACCGTGGCTCGCCGCCCGAGGTGCCGGGTGTTAGAGCACTGACTTCGCTGATCGCCGGCGTCGTGGTGATCGGCGCGCTCTACGTCGGGCGCGACGTGCTCATGCCGATCACACTAGCGGTGTTGCTGAGCTTCGTCCTGGCCCCGTTCGCCACGGCATTGCGGCGTGTCGGTTTCGGCCATGCGCCGTCGGTCATCGCCGCGGTGCTCGTGGCGCTGTGGGTGCTGGCCGCGACGAGCGTCCTCATCGGCGCCCAAATCGCCCAGTTGGCGGGGGACCTCCCGCGGTACGAGGTCGCGGTGGAGCGCAAGGCGAAATTGCTGCACGAAGAGACGTTCGGCCGCGCGGATGCGCTTCTGAAACGGGCGAGCGGCGCGCTCAGACATATTGCGCCTCCTCCTGAACCGCCGGGCAACGACGACCGCTCGGCCAGCCGCTCGGGCCGCCCGCCGATGTCCGTCGAGGTGATCGAACCCCGGCCTTCGTCGCTGAAACTCGTCCAACGTTTCGTCGCACCGGTGGTGAGTCCGCTCGAGACGGCCGGCATCGTAGCCGTCATCGCGATTTTCATCCTGCTGCAACGCGAAGATTTGCGCGACAGGCTCATTCGCCTTTTCGGCGTGCGCGACCTGCATCGCACCACGACTGCGATGAACGAGGCGGCTCGGCGCCTAAGCCGCTATTTTCTTACTCAAGTGGCGATGAATGCGAGCGTCGGCGCACTGATTTGCATCGGGCTCGCGATTATCGGTGTGCCGGGGGCATTGTTGTTCGGCGTTGTGACCGCCTTGCTGCGGTTCATCCCTTACGTTGGCGCATGGCTCGCGGCGCTGCTCGCGGTCATCCTCGCCGCGGCCATCGGACCCGGCTGGTGGATGACGGTCTGGACTGCGATTCTGTTCGCGGTGATCGAGCTCACCGCGAGCCAGTTCGTCGAGCCGCTGTTATACGGCAACAGCACGGGCTTGTCGCCGTTCGGTGTGATCATCGCCGCCATTTTCTGGAGCTGGATATGGGGACCGGTGGGGCTCGTGCTGTCTACACCCCTTACGCTCTGTCTCGTGACGCTTGGGCGCCACATTGAACGCGTCGCCTTCCTCGACGTGCTGTTCGGCGATCATCCGGTGCTGACACCGGGCGAAAACCTCTATCAGCGTTTGCTGGCCGACGACGCACCCGATGCGCTCGCTCAAGCCGCGACGATGCTCGAAAAATCCTCTCCCGAGGCCTGGTACGACACGGTCATGCTGGAATGCCTGACGCTCGCCTGCGGCGACGTCGCGCGTGGCGTGATCACGCCCGGGCAACTCACGGCCGTGCGGCTCGCGGCACTGAACGTCGTCCGGGGGCTCGCATCGATCGATTCGCCGGGCCTGAGCGTCGCGCCACGCAAGCCCGGGCGCACGAGGGACGGCATGCGCCGTGGGCCGTCTCACGACGGCCAGCACGAAGCACCCGATGAGCCGGCCACCGTGCTCTGTGTCAGGGGGCGCGGCGAGTTCGACGGCGTTGCCGCAACGATCCTCGTGCAACTGCTGCGCCGGCGTGGCATCGAGGCGACTGCCCTTTCGGCCGAACGATTCTTGCGCAGACGCGTCGACGAGGCCCGGATCGGCCGCGGCACCGTCATCTGTCTCGTGACGCTTGATTGGCGCGAATCGCCCCCCTATCTGCGCAATCTCGTCCGGGGGCTTCGGGCGCGCTCGCCGCACCTCATCATGGGCATTGCGTTTGCCGGGGATCCCGACGCCGCGCGGCGCCAAAGCGCGCCGGATCAACCGGCCGCGGCCAGCCCCGTGAAGGAGACGACGATCGGTTCTTTCACTGAACTAACCGACGCTTGCATCGAGGCGTTGCACGCGCGCTCGCAGCCGGACGGCAACAGCGACGCGCAAGCCAAAGGAAATCAGCTGGCTGCCGGAGCGCTATGAACGCGCCAATGCATTCGCACCGGATCGAAAAGGAGGCGCGAAGGCGGGCATTGCGCTTCGTAGCCCGTCATCCTTTTCAGTTCACGGTCCAAGTTCTCAAAGCATTTCGAAAGAATCAAGGCCTTCTTCTCGCAGGCGCGGTTGCGTACTATTCACTGCTTTCGATCGTACCGCTGCTGATTCTGGTGGCCATCGCATTCAGTCATGTGGTCGGCCAGGCACTGCTGCTCGATACGCTCGAAAGGCTGCTGAGATGGCTGGTGCCCGGACAGTCGAAAGCGATCGTCGGCGAACTCGCCAATTTTCTCGCGCATCGCTCGGTGGTGGGCTGGTTCCTCGTCGTAACGATGATTTTCTTCAGCTCCCTGGCGTTCACCGTGCTCGAAAACGCACTGTCGATCATCTTCGTGCATCGCGTTGTCATCCGGCGGCGCCACTTCTTGATATCGGCGATCGTCCCGTATTGCTTCAGTCTCTCGCTCGGGATCGGCGTGCTGCTCATCACGTTTGTGACCAGCAGCCTGCAGGCAGTCGCGTCGGATAGCGTGGTACTGCTCGGCCACGCGGTCTCGCTGACGGGAACGACGCGAGTCATCCTTTACCTGTGCGGCGTGGCGGGTGAGATATTCGTCCTGACCGCGATCTACATCATCATTCCGGCGGGACGCACCACGTTTCGCCATGCCGTCATGGGCGCCGTGGCAGCCGCGGCGCTATGGGAGATCACGCGTCGCGTACTGGTCTGGTATTTTGCGACGTTGTCACAGGTGAGCGTCGTGTACGGATCGATGACGACCGCGATCGTCGTGCTCGTCAGTCTCGAAGCACTGGGCACGCTGCTGCTGTTCGGTGCCCAATTGATCGCCGAATACGAGCGGCTCACCGCCGGTTATGGGTTGAAAGAGCCCGAAGCGCTGGCAACGCGTTAGCACGGGCTCGGCACGGCACCGGTCACGCCACGCTGGCCGGCTATCGAAACGACGAGCCGGGCTCGAGCAAAAACGCGCGCTCTTCATCGCTCGATTCACGACCCAGCAACGCGTTGCGGTGCGGAAAACGTCCGAAGCGCTCGATGATGACCGCGTGCTGGCGGGCGTACCCAAGATAGCCAGCGGCATCTTTGCTCTCGTCGGCCAGCTCGCCGAACAGACGCACCGACGTCTCCTGGCTTTCGCGCGATTCGTCGTGCTCGAAGGGCAAGTAGGCAAACGCGCGGTGGTGCGGCGTCGGCAGCGTGCGATCAGCACGTGTTGCCGCCATGCGACGGGCGGCCTCGACCGCCTGTGCGTCGGCCGCAAAAGCTTCGGCACTGCCGCGGTGTATGTTCCGGGAAAACTGATCGAGCACGACGATGAGGGCGAGCGTGCCAAGCGGCGTACGCTGCCACCCAGCGTATTCGCCGCGTCGCGCCGATGCCAACGTTGCGCCGAAACGTTCGCGGAGTTGCGCATCGAACGCGTCGTCGCCCGAGAACCAGCAATCCCATGCCTGGCCGAAACGAGGCGATTGCGGCTCGCCGAACCAGAAGTCGAGCACCGCTCGCGCTGTGGGATCGAGCACGTCGTAATCGGTTCCTGCTTCCTTCATCCCGATTTCCGTCATGACACAAACTCCAATACGAGGCGCCGCGTGCGCGCGCTCTTTTTCTCGAGCTTCGCCACGCGCAGCTCGCCGATCTCCGCCGTGTTGCGTACATGCGTGCCGCCGCACGGCTGCAAGTCCACGTCTTCAATCCTCAAAAGCCGTACGCGGCCCAGCCCCATCGGCGGCTTCACGCTCATCGTGCGCACCAGCTCGGGCCGCGCGGCCATCTCGTCGTCCGTAATCCATTCGGTGGCCACCGGGTGCTCTCCCTTCACAAACGATGCAAGCCGCGTCTCGATGAATTCGCGTTCGATCGGCTCCGTCGTCGCGAAATCGAGCCGCGCGTAGTCGACCGTAATGCTGCAGCCATCGACAGGGTAAGGCAGCACGGCGCACATCAAATGGCTCGCCGTATGCAGCTTCATATGCCGATAACGCCGCTCCCAATCGATCTCGGCCACGACCGGTTCGCCCGCACCCAACCGCGCGAGCAACGCCTCTTGCCCCGGCGCAGGCACGTGCAACGCATCGTCGGGCGTGGCGCCCTCGAACTTCGCCTTGCGTGTGTCGGCAATCGCAATGCGCGTGCCGTCGGCCAGCACGAGCGCTCCGGTGTCGCCGGCCTGGCCGCCACCCAGCGGATAGAACACTGTGCGATCGAGCAGGATGCCGTCGACGCCCAGCGCCGCGATCGTCGCCTCACAGCGTGTCAGATATGCATCTTCGCGAAATAATGCCTGAGTCGCCATCTTCACTCCTCGAAAGTCTCGTTCCCGCGGCGCGGGCGGCCGCCCTCGCACCCGAAATCGATTATCGCGGGGCCCCGCCGGGCCCGAACAGGCAGCATTCGGGCTCCCACCGCCAAGCACTGTACCGGTCGTTGAACCGGGCCGGTTTGGCGCGCCGTTCGTTCCGGTTGTCGATCATTCGGTTGGCCGCGCCCGTGAGCCGCAGGACTCATTACGCTTGGCTCTTTCATCCATGATGGTAGAGCGAATGGGCATCCCACCCGTCGGTTCCACTCCCGAGCAACCCTCGTCGGCGGGTCCGGCTACGCCGGCCGACGTCTCCAATGCGCCCAACGCGCCCACCGGCGATCCGCGTGCAAACTTCGCATTCGATTTGCCCGCGCGCCGCTCAGGGGCGGCGCCGACCGAACCTGCATCGACGGGTGCGGCATTTCGGCGGAAACCACACGATGAAGCGCTGCAAGAATTCCTCGATGTGCTTTCCCGTGGCCCGCTCGTGTCTTCGATACCCAATCGTCCAATGGGGCAAATCAGGTCGCTCGAGACGATTGCCGCCGACAGCGACGTAGCGGTAGACGCACTGGAAGACCACATTCGCCGCGATATGAGCGCCTTTTGCGAACGCGCCGTCGCCACCCGCCAAGTCAATAGGCTCAAGCATCAGGCCTTGATCGACAAGCTTTATAACTTGTACGTGCTCAGCGGCAGCGCGGAGTCCCCGGCCTGGCTCAGCGCTCTGCGCGATTTCGATTCGTTCGTTGCGTACTATTGCCCGCAGGCAGACCCGCTGGCCAAGCGAGGGTTGATCGACTGCGTCGAGTCTTTCGTTCGGATTTCCCTTTTACCTTCGCGGCTATATCGGCCCGACTTCGTGGTCACCGGTGGCGATGCCGCCCTGCCGGCCTACGACGATCCCGGCAACTGGGTACGGCTGCACACCGCATGGGTCAACATGCAGGTGATCGACGAGGCCCGGCAACTCGTCAGCGATGGTTTTTCCGCCTACCAAAACTTGCTGACACACGATACCGGCTCCGCTGCGCTCTCGCAAATCGGCGAAAACAACGCCATTTGGTCGGCTCAGCGGGCGTTACGGCATGGGGAAAAACTGGTCACCGGCGAATACGCGTATTCGGCCTACCAGCAGGCTCACACTTCGCTGGACGGCAGGCAGGGACACAACAAGGTCTATACGTCGCGCGATAGCTTGAGTTCAAAAAAATACACGATCCAGCGTTGGTTCAATGAATCGCCGGTCACGTTCGGAATCAACGAGGAAAAACAGCGTGAATACGATCGCACGCATCGTGGGACGACGCGGTATATCGAAGCCGGCGCGGAGGTCGCCGTCGGCCCCGTCGTCCCACTCGAGAACATCGCGGCCATCGCCGCACCGAAAGCGAATGAGGCAGTGTTTCGCGCGTGGATCGAAGCGCATTGCCCAACGGCGCGATTCATCTCGTATGAGGCGGTCGATTTGCTCGACTATGCCGACAAGCGCGTTCGCATGCCGCCCGCTCAACACCACCCCCGCGGCGGATTCGACCGGGACTTCCTGGCGTAGTCGGCGCAGCCGATCACTCGCGCCTTGAAACGATGACTCAACCGGGCCGGTTGCGCATCCAATCCGCAGTGTCGAAAAACGCAGTCAGCAGCCGCTCGCGTAACGCTTCGGGCAAACCGGCATCCTCCATTGCCCAGGCCATGCAGCGCAGCCATTGATCGCGCTCGGACGACGCTATCGCAAACGGCAGATGACGCGCACGCAAGCGCGGATGGCCGAACCGTTCGATGTAGTGGTCCGGCCCGCCGAGCCAGCCGCAGAGGAACCAGTAGAGCTTGTCGCGCGAGCCGTCGAGCGACGGCGGATGCAATGCTCGAACGCCCGCGAACTCGGGTTCGAGATCCATCAGGTCGTAGAAACGGTCGACGAGCTCGCGCACGCGTGTCTCGCCGCCCACGAGTTCGAATGCCGTCGGTTGTGCGGGCGTCGAATCATCGGTACTGTCAGTCATACGTGAAGCCAGGAAAACGGAGTTGAAAACGGTGGGCGGGCCACACCCGTGTCATGTTCATGCGTCGCGCAGCGTCTGCCCCGCCGGCCGCGTCAGTACGCGCCGCAAACTGAGCCAGCCACCCACACCCGCACAGGCAACGCCGGCCGCGATGCCCGCGGGCAGCACCCAGGGATCGAAGTCCAGATAGAAATCGAACACGCGAGTGGCCAGCACCGAGCCGAGCACCTGCGCCCCTAGCGCGGCCATCAGGCCCGCCACTGCACCGACGACGACGAACTCCGCCGCCTGCACCGCGCGCACCTGCGCATGCGAAGCGCCCAACGCGCGCAACAAGGCGGATTCTCGCATGCGCTCGTCGCGCGTGCCGGCGAGTGCCGCGTAGAGCACGAGCAACCCGGCCGCCAACGTGAAGAGAAACAGAAACTGCACCGCGCCGATCACCTGCTCGAGCATGTGCTGAATCTGCGCGAGAATCGGGCCTATGTCGATCGCCGTCAGATTCGGATAGCGCGCAATGAGACCGTCGAGCACCGCGTGATGCTCGGCCGCCAAATGAAAGCTCGTGATGTAAATCGCCGGAAACGTATCGAGCGCGGCGGGCGGCATCAGCACAAAAAAGTTCACCTTGAACGATCCCCAATCGAGCTTGCGCACGCTCGTGATCGGCGCCTCCACGGGTTGGCCCGCGATGTCGAATCGCAGTACATCGCCGAGCTTCACGCCGATCAGCTTCGCAAGACCCTCCTCGATCGAAATCTCCGCTCGAGTGGTCGCACCGAACCAGCGGCCCTGCACGATGCGGTTGTCATCGGGCGGCGTCGCGCGGTACGACAGATTGAACTCGCGATCGACGAGGCGCCGCGCATTGTCGTTCCGATAGGCGCCGGGGTCGACCGGCTTGCCGTTGATCGTCGTGAGCCGCCCCCGTACCATCGGCTCCAGTACGACGCCGGGGATGCCGTGGGCGCTCAGATAGTCCGCAACGGCCTGCCGTTGGTCAGGTTGGATGTCGATCACGAACTCGTTGGGCGCATCGGGCGGGGTCGATTTGCGCCAGCCCGCTACGAGATCGTTGCGCGTCATGGCGATGAGCAGCAAGCACATGAGACCGAGCGCAAGCGCCGTGATCTGCAGCGCACTGGCCGCGCCGCGGCGTTCGAGCGACGCAAGCGCATACCGCCAGCCGACACCGGCAGCGAGCCGCCCCGCCGTGCGCTCGCTGCGCGCGAGGCAAGATGCTGCCCAAAGCGCCGCTCGCGCAACGGCCGCGAAGAGCAGCATCGTCGCGGCGAAGCCGCCCGCGACGATGCCGCCGAGCTTGAGTTCGCCCGCCGCGAGCACGAGCAGTCCGGCAAAAAGCGCAACGCCCGCGCCATACGCGAGCCAGGCCACGCGTGCCTGACCGTCCCATTCGCGGCGCAGCACACGGACAGGCGGCACGCGCGTCAGCGGGAGAAGCGGCGGCAACGCAAAACCCATCAGCAAGACGAGTGCGGCAGCTATGCCTTCCAACGCCGGTGCGAGCCCGGGCTGCGGGAGATCGACGGCGATCAGTTGCCCGAGCCACGCAAGCAGCGCGAAGTGCCCCGCATAGCCGAGCACGGCGCCCGCGATGCCACCGGTCAGACCGACGACCAGAAATTCGATCGCCACGAGCGTGCGCAACGCCGCGGCGCCCAGGCCGAGGCAACGCATGACGGCGCAACTGTCGAGGTGCCGGCGCGTATAGCGATGTGCGGCCATGGCGATCGCGACCGCTGCGAGCAGCGCGGTCAGCAGCGATACGAGCCGCAGAAAATGTCCCGCCCGATCGAGCGTCAGCCGCACCTGGGGCTGCCCCTCCTGCAGCGATTCGAGCGCGACCCCGCGCATCTTGCCGCCATCCACGCGAGCATGCGCGAACCGGGTAAACGTTGCGACGGCCGCATCGTCGCCCGCCACGAGCAATCGATAAGTGACGCGGCTGCCGTAGCCGAGGAGTCCTGTCGAAGCGAGTTCGTCGGCGCGCATCATCAAACGCGGCGAAAAATTGACGAACGCGAAGCCGCGATCGAGTTCGCGCGTGATGACGGCGGCGATGGTGAAGGTGCGAGAACCCAGCGTCACGCGATCGCCCACGTTCAGGTGCAGCTCGCCGAGCAGTTCGGCGTCCACCCAGACCGTCCCCGGCGCAGGAATCGCTTCAGCAGTCCGATCGGGCGCCGCGGGCCCCGACGCGATGCGCAGCGCCCCACGCAGCGGATAGTCGCGTGACACAGCCTTGACCGCCGCGAGCCGCGCGTTGGCGATGGCGCCGGCGTCTTGCCCCTTGGCCGCATTCGCGCCCGCGACCATGCTGGGGAAAATGACTGTGGTGGCGGTGCGCAAACCGAGCGCGTGCGCTTCATCGACGAACGCCACATCGACAGGATGATCGGCGCGCACGACGAAATCGGCGGCAATCATGCGTCGGGCATCGCGCTCGAGGCCCTGCTGGAGACGGTCGGCAAGAAAACCGACGCTCGCGAATGCCGCCACGGCAAGCACCAGCGCGAGCGAGAGCATCGTCAACTCGCCCGCGCGCCAATCGCGCAACGTCATGCGCAACGCTTGCCGAATGAGGCGGCCAATCCGAACGCCGCGCCCAGGGCGTTGTTCACCGCTTGCAGCGCCGGCGTCGCTCAATCGCGCTTGCCCCCGAACGAACCGAGCCGCGAGCTCATGTGCGCGGCCATCCCCCTGAAGCCGCCCTGCACGCCGCGCCACAGACGCGGCAGCGCCCAGCCGGCGAAAAGCAGAAAGCCGGCCATCAATACGAGCAGGACAACCGGTGCGAAAAACGCTAGCGCGAGACCGATACAGACCAGCACGTCTTCCGTCGACGAAGCGATCCAGTTCGACAGCGGCTCGGGGGACAGATTGATGAGTGCGCGGGTGCCCGCCTTGGTCAGATGGGCAGAGCCGGCGAGCGTGCCGCCGGCCAGCGCGGCAACGGTCATGAGGGCCGGATCGGCATGGCCGAGCGCACCGGCGGCAAGCAGGGCCCCGGCCGGAATGCGGATGAACGTGTGAACGGCGTCCCAGAGCGAATCGAACGCGGGGATGCGGTCGGCGAAGAACTCGAGCGCGGCCAGCACGGCCGCCGCGCCGATGACCCACGGCGACGCGAGCGGCGCGAGCGAATCGGGCAGATGCACGATGTTCATCCGGGCGAACACACCGACGAGCAGCACCGTCAAATAGAGCCGCAGGCCGCTGGCCCAGGACAGGCCCGCGCCGAGCGAAAGCGCGTTGAGCATCGCTCCTCCCTCAACTTTGAGACCGGCGAGCATCGTGCACGCGAAACCCGCGCGTTGCCCGGCTTTGTCTCATTATAGACACGGCGATGTCGCGCCCGCTCTCCGCATAATCGACAGGTACGGTAATAAAACGCTCGGCGACGATGATGAGGATGATGGGATGCCGGCGGCCGGCCCCGACGACGCCGGCCCGGGCCGGACCGAGGTCATTCAGGGCACGAGCACTGTCGAGCCCGTCGTTTTGCGCGCTTCGAGGTCGCGATGCGCGGTGGCCACGTCGGCCAGCGCATAACGCTGACGCACGTTCGTCTTCACCTTGCCTGAAGCAAGGACGTCGAAGAGTTCGGCCGCCATCGTATCGAGCCATTCGCGCTTGCCCATGTAACTGAAGAGCGTCGGGCGCGTGAAAAACAGCGAACCGCGGTTCGAGAATTCCGACGCGTCGATGGGCGGAAGCGGCCCCGACGCACTGCCGAAGCTCACGAAATAACCGAGCGGAGCAAGACAATCGAGCGAGCCCTTGTAGGTGTCCTTGCCGATGGAGTCATAAACGACCGGCACGCCCGCGCCGCCCGTCAGTTCCTTGACGCGCTCGGTGAAGTTCTCGCGCGTATAGACGATGGGATGATCGCAGCCATGTGCGCGTGCCAGCTCGGCTTTCTCGTCCGAGCCGACGGTGCCGATCACCGTGGCGCCGAGCGCTTTGGCCCATTGGCAAACGAAGAGACCCACGCCGCCCGCCGCGGCGTGAATCAGGATCGTCTCGCCGGCTTGCACGCGATAGGTCCGGCGCAGCAGATACTGCGTCGTCAGCCCCTGCAGCATGGCGGAGGCCGCGTCTTCGAACGAGATGGCGTCCGGCAGCTTGACCAGGTTGTCGATGGGCATCACGCGCTCCTCGCAGTAGGCGCCGGGCGGGCGCGCAACGTACGCTACGCGATCGCCCGTCTTGAACTGCGTGACGCCGGGCCCGGCCGCCATGACGACGCCCGCCGCCTCCATACCGAGCCCCGCCGGAAGCGGCATCGGATACTGCCCCGAGCGGAAGTAGACATCGATGTAATTGAGTCCCACCGCGTGGTGCTTGATGCGGACCTCGCCGGGGCCCGGCTCGCCGACATCCACGTCGACCCACTGCATCACTTCGGGTCCGCCCGTACGCTCGATTCGAATCGCCTTGACCATCATGCTCTCCTTTTCAGTTCGTGCTGCTCGATATGAAGCCGCGCTTACGCGCGGTCGTCGAGATGCCGCGTCAGTGCATCGAGGATCATGCGCGCCGTTGCAATGTTCGTCGCGCAGGGAACGTTGTGCACGTCGCACGCGCGCACGAGCGCGTTGATGTCGGGCTCATGAGGCTGCGGCGTTTGCGGGTCGCGCAGAAAAACGACGACATCGACCCTGCCCTCCGCGAGCCGGGCGCCGATTTGCAGATCGCCGCCGTACGGCCCCGAGAGCATGCGCTCGACCGTGAGGCCGTGCGCGTCGGCAATGCGCCCGCCCGTCGTGCCCGTCGCGATGAGCTGGCAACGGCGCAGCACATCGACATATTCCCCGGCCAGGGCAACGATGTCGTCTTTCTTGTGATCGTGCGCAATCAATGCGACGCGTGGAATCATGAGGCGGCTCCTTGCCGTCAAGGTTGACTACTGCGGTTAGCGATACAGCTGACGGACCGGTCGGCGATCAGAACGTGCCGGGGTAGGCGCCGCCGTCGATGAGCCAGTTCTGGCCCGTGATATAGCCCGCATGCGCACTGCACAGAAACGCGCAGGCTTTGCCGAATTCACCGGGCTCCCCGAAGCGGCCCGCGGGAATGGTTTTCATGCGCTCGCGCCTGGCCTCGCCGATGCTGATGCCGCGTGCGTCGGCCTGCGCCTTGAACGTGGTGGCAATGCGATCAGTATCGAACAGGCCCGGCAGCAGGTTGTTGATCGTCACGTTGTGCACGGCGACCTTGCGCGCCACGCCGGCCACGAAACCGGTCAGCCCGGAGCGGGCGCCGTTGGACAGACCGAGCACGTCGATCGGCGCCTTGACGGCCGAACTCGTGATATTGACGATGCGCCCGAATCCACGCGCGATCATGCCGTCAATGGTGGCCTGAATCAGCGCGATCGGCGTGAGCATGTTGGCTTCGAGCGCCCGGATCCAGTCGTCGTGCGAGAACTGCCGGAAATCGCCCGGCGGCGGCCCGCCGGCGTTGTTGACGAGGATATCGGGCTCGCCGCAGGCCGCAAGCGCGGCCGCGCGCCCATCGGCGGTCGTAATGTCGCAGGCCACGGTGCGCACGGTCACGCCTGTCTTGGCCCGTATCTCGGCGGCCGTGGCCTCGAGCGTCGCGGCGGTGCGGGCGACGATCACCACCTCGACGCCCTCGGCGGCGAGCGCCTCGGCGCAACCGCGCCCCAACCCTTTGCTTGCCGCGCATACGAGCGCGGTCTTGCCTGCGAGCCCCAGATCCATGGCGTTTGTCCCGATCTACCGTTGAGTCGATGCGACGAATTCACGCGATTGTAGAAGAATCCCCGCAGCGGCGCGCGAGGCGCATCTTTCGGTACACTTGCGGCAAACGACACCGAGCCGCCTCACGCATACCGCACGCATCCTTTCGCCCCTGCCGCCCGCCATGAAACTAGATCCGCGCTTTCCGAAGCTTTTCATCCTCGATCACCCGCTCATTCAGCACAAACTCACGCACATGCGCGACAAGGACACGTCGACGCGCACTTTTCGCGAGTTGCTGCGCGAAATCACGCTGCTGATGGGCTACGAAATCACGCGCAATCTGCCGATCACGACCAAGCGTGTCGCCACACCGCTCGTCGAAATCGATGCGCCCGTCATCGCCGGCAGGAAGCTGGCGATCGTCCCCGTGCTGCGCGCGGGCATCGGCATGTCCGACGGCCTGCTCGAGCTGATCCCCTCGGCGCGTGTCGGCCATATCGGCGTCTATCGCGACGACGCTCATCGCCCCGTGGAATATCTGGTGCGTCTGCCCGACCTCGAAGACCGCATCTTCATCCTCTGCGATCCGATGGTGGCCACGGGCTACTCGGCCGTGCATGCCGTCGACGTCCTCAAGCGCCGCAACGTGGCTGGCGAAAACATTCTGTTTCTCGCGCTCGTCGCCGCACCGGAAGGGGTCGAGGTGTTCCAGCGCGCGCATCCGGACGTGAAACTCTTCGTCGCCTCGCTCGACTCTCATCTGAATGATCACGCCTATATCGTGCCGGGTCTCGGGGATGCCGGCGATCGCCTCTTCGGCACCAAGAACTGAAGCGCTGACATACGCCCCGACGCGCGAGGGACGCATCGCGCCCGGGTGCGATGCCGGCCGGCAGGCGGCGCCTTGCACGCCCGCGCGGCATGGTAAAATCGCCGTCTGCTCTCAGGACGGTCTGCCCCGTCCGCCGCGGCCCCGCGATCGCGACAAATTCGCGAAAAATTCGCGGCATCCCCGGCGCATATCAGGGCACACAGCCCGACACTCGAACCCTCGGCAGGCTCGCACGGTTCACACGATTCACAATCGACAAAACGCATCATGCGTGTGCCTGATCGGCACGCGCCACGGAGAAAACCAATGGCTGGTCATTCGAAATGGGCCAACATCAAGCATAAGAAGGCGGCCGCGGATGCCAAACGCGGCAAGGTCTGGACGCGCCTCATCAAGGAAATTCAGGTGGCGGCCCGCATGGGCGGCGGCGACATCGACTCGAATCCGCGTCTGCGCCTGGCCGTCGACAAGGCGACCGACGCCAACATGCCGAAGGACAACATCAACCGCGCGATTCAGCGCGGCGTGGGCGGTGTCGACGGCGCGAGCTACGAGGAAATTCGCTACGAGGGCTACGGCATCGGCGGCGCGGCAATCATCGTCGATACGATGACCGACAATCGCACGCGCACCGTCGCCGAAGTGCGGCACGCGTTTTCGAAGTTCGGCGGCAACATGGGCACGGACGGCTCGGTGGCGTTCCTCTTCGATCACGTCGGACAGTTCCTCTTCGCTCCGGGCACCCCCGAGGACAAGCTCATGGATGCGGCGCTGGAAGCGGGCGCGGACGATGTCGTCACGAACGACGACGGCAGCGTCGAAGTGCTGTGCCCACCGAACGACTTCTCGAAGGTCAAGGCGGCGCTCGAGGCGGCCGGGTTCAAGGCGGAACTCGCGGAAGTCACGATGAAGCCGCAGACGGAAGTCGAATTCACGGGCGACGACGCGGTGAAGATGCAAAAACTGCTCGACGCGCTCGAGAACCTCGACGACGTGCAAGAGGTGTACACGAACGCGTCGATCGCCGACGAATAACGCGCGGCACGACGTTGCGCCAACGCGTTCGATCGTTTCGCGCGTCGAGCGCCGATATTGCGGCCGGCGTCATACGCCGGCCGTCCCTTTTAGGTTTTCGGGGTGGGATATGAAACTACTTGTCGTCGGTTCCGGCGGCCGCGAACATGCGCTGGCCTGGAAGCTTGCGCAATCGCCGCGTGTGCAGCTCGTCTATGTCGCACCCGGCAACGGCGGCACGGCCGAGGACGAACGCCTGCGCAACGTCGCGATCACCGATCTCGATGCGCTCGCCGATTTCGCGGAAAAAGAGCAGATCGCCATGACCGTCGTCGGCCCCGAGGCACCGCTTGCCGCGGGTATCGTCAACCTTTTTCGCCGCAGGGGCCTCAAGGTCTTCGGGCCGACGAAGGAAGCGGCGCAGCTCGAAAGCTCGAAGGATTTCGCCAAGGCGTTCATGAAGCGCAACGGCATTCCGACGGCCGAATACGAAACGTTCTCCGACGCGGCGGCCGCGCACGCCTATCTCGACAAGCAAGGCGCGCCGATCGTCATCAAGGCCGACGGCCTTGCCGCCGGCAAGGGTGTCGTCGTGGCCGCCACGCTCGATGAGGCGCATGCGGCCGTCGACATGATGCTCGCCGACAACAAGCTCGGCGATGCGGGCGCGCGCGTCGTCATCGAAGAGTTTTTGCAGGGCGAAGAAGCAAGCTTCATCGTCATGGTCGACGGCAAGCATGTGCTGCCGCTCGCGTCGAGCCAGGACCACAAGCGCCTCGCCGACGGCGATGCCGGTCCCAATACGGGCGGCATGGGCGCCTATTCCCCGGCGCCGATCGTCACGCCGCAGCTGCACGCGCGCGTGATGCGCGAGATCATCCTGCCGACCGTACGCGGCATGGAAAAGGAAGGCATCCGTTACACGGGCTTTCTTTACGCGGGCCTCATGATCGATGCCGCGGGCAACCCGAAGACACTCGAATTCAATTGCCGCATGGGCGACCCGGAAACGCAGCCGATCATGGCGCGCTTGAAGGGCGACTTCTCGAAGGTGATCGAGCAGGCTATCGCCGGCACGCTCGACACGGTCGAGCTGACGTGGGACCGCCGCACAGCGCTCGGCGTCGTACTCGCCGCGCACGGCTACCCCGATGCGCCGCGCAAGGGCGATGCGATCGGCGGCATTCCCGCCGAAACCGAAAACGCGGTAACGTTCCATGCGGGCACGACGCTCGTCGACGGCAAGCTCGTCACATCGGGCGGGCGCGTGCTGTGCGTCGTTGGCCTCGCCGATTCGGTGCGCGGCGCCCAATCGGCCGCCTATGATGCAGTCAATCGCATTTCGTTCGACGGCATGCAGTACCGCCGCGATATCGGCTACCGCGCTCTGAACCGGAAACCGTGATCATGAATGCCCCCGTCGACTTCGCGCCCGTTCGCCGCTACTTGCAGGGCTTGCAATCGAGCATGGCCGACGCCATCGGCGCGCTCGACGGTGCGCCGTTCAAGGCGGACGCCTGGCAGCGTCCGGCGGGCGGACCGCTGCGCGGCGAGGGCGTGACGAAGATCCTCGAGGCAGGCGAGCTGATCGAGCGCGGAGGCATCGGTTTTTCCGACGTCGCGGGTGATGCGCTGCCCCCGTCGGCGAGCGCGGCGCGTCCGCAGCTCGCGGGCCGGGGCTTCGAAGCGATGGGCGTCTCGCTCGTCATGCACCCGCGCAATCCGCACTGCCCCACCGCGCACATGAACGTGCGCCTGCTCGTGGCGACGAAGGCAGGCGTTGCGCCGGTGTTCTGGTTCGGCGGCGGAATGGACCTCACGCCCTACTACGGCTACGAGGAAGACGCGAAGCATTTTCACGGCGTGTGCCGCGACGCGCTCGCCCCCTTCGGCGGCGATCTCTATCCGCGCTTCAAGCAGTGGTGCGACGAGTACTTTTTCCTCAAGCATCGCAACGAGACGCGCGGGGTAGGCGGAATATTCTTCGACGATTTCGACGCGCTCGGCTTCGAGCGCTCGTTCGAGATGGTGCGCAGCGTGGGCGACGCCTTCGTGAACGCTTATTTGCCGATCCTCGCCAAACGCCGCGCGACGCCGTACGGTGAGCGCGAACGTGCCTTCCAAAACTACCGCCGGGGCCGGTACGTCGAGTTCAATCTCGTCTTCGACCGCGGCACGCATTTCGGCTTGCAAAGCGGCGGACGCGCCGAATCGATTCTGCTGTCGATGCCGCCGGTCGCGCAGTGGCGCTATGACTGGCAGCCCGAGCCGGGCACGCCCGAGGCGAAGCTTTATACCGATTTTCTTCGGCCGCGCGCATGGCTCGACGAACCCAAGGAAGGGACCGCACCCTGAATTCGCCCGTCGCCTACCCCTCGGTCGATGCCGCAAACGAAGCGCGGCAGGACTTGCCGCGTCGCGTGGGACTGCTCGGCGGCACCTTCGATCCGATCCATAAAGGCCATCTGGCCCTTGCCCAACGCTTTGCCGAACTGCTGCAATTGACCGAGCTCGTGCTGTTGCCGGCAGGCCAGCCTTGGCAGAAGGCCGATGTCAGCGCCGCGGTGCACCGCCTCGCGATGACACGCGCCGCCGCGTCGACATTGGCGCTGCCCGGCACCGCCGTGAGCGTCGCCACCGACGAAATCGAGCAGTCCGGTCCGACCTACACGGTCGAAACGCTCGAGCGCTGGCGCCTACGCGAGGGCGCCGATGTATCGATCTCCCTTCTGATGGGTGCCGATCAATTGCTGCGGCTCGACACGTGGCGCGACTGGCGGCGGTTGTTCGACTTTGCCCACATCGCGGCGGCCACGCGGCCCGGCTTCGAGCTGACGAGCGCTTCGCCCGCGCTGGCGCGGGAGCTGGCTGCGCGCGAAGCGGGCGCGAACGTGCTGCGCGCCCAGCCTGCCGGCCATCTGTTGATCGACGCAACACTCGCGCTGGACGTATCGGCAACCGATATCCGCGCGCAAATACGCGAGCGGCTCGCCGAACGTGGCACCGAAGGGAGCGCGCCGCCGCGCGCCCCCGCCTCGGTTCCCGAGCCCGTCTGGCGCTACATTCTTCAACATCACCTGTACCATCGGTAACCATGGATATTCGCAAACTCCAACGCGCGATCGTCGACGGCCTCGAAGACGTCAAGGCGCAAGACATTCGGGTCTTCAATACGACTCATCTGACCGAGCTTTTCGATCGCGTCATCGTGGCGAGCGGGACCTCGAACCGGCAAACGAAGGCGCTCGCCTCGAGCGTCCGGGAAAAGGTCAAGGAAGCTGGCGGCGACATCGTGAGCACCGAGGGCGAGGACATCGGCGAGTGGGTGCTCGTCGATTGCGGCGATGCCGTCGTGCATATCCTCCAGCCGGCGCTGCGGCAGTACTACAACCTCGAGGAGATCTGGGGCGACAAGCCTGTTCGCGTCAAGCTGTCGACCCCGAACCCCTTCGGCGGCGCGCGCGCAAGCGAGCCGTTCGAGGACGGCGAAGACGAAGATGATGAAAACGCGGCCGCGAGTCGGCCCACGCCCGCTCGCAAGACGGCGGCGGCCAAGCGGCGCGGCAAGCCGTCGTAACGTCGCCACCGCGGCATGAACGGCCCCCGCGTCCGAAGTCCCCTTGGGGACGCGTACTGAGATGAAACTCCACATACTCGCCGTCGGACACAAGATGCCCGAGTGGATCGGAACCGGCTTCGAGGAATATTCGAAGCGGATGCCACCGGAGCTGCGTATCGAGTTGCGCGAGATCAAGCCCGAGCCGCGCACGGGCGGGCGCAGCGCGCAAAGCGTCATGGCGGCCGAGCGTCAGCGGATCGAGGCGGCATTGCCCAAGGGCGCGCGCGTCGTCGCGCTCGATGAACGCGGGCAGGACTGGACCACGATGCAGCTGGCCGCGGCGCTCCCAGCGTGGCAGCAAGAAGGCCGCGACGTAGCGTTCGTGATCGGCGGCGCCGATGGGCTTGCCGCCGAAGTCAAGGCACGGGCCGAAACCCTGCTGCGCGTGTCGAGTCTGACGTTGCCGCACGGCATGGTACGCGTGCTGTTGGCCGAACAGCTTTACCGCGCGTGGAGCATCACGCAGAATCACCCCTATCATCGCGTCTGACGCGCCGTTTCTCGAAGCGCGGCTCGGCGCATCACGAGAACGAAACATGCCTGAATCGACGCCTGGCCCCTCACTTCATCCGTTCATCTACCTCGCCTCGCAAAGTCCACGCCGACAGGAACTGCTCGCTCAGCTCGGCGTGCGCTTCGAGCTGTTGCTACCCCGGCCCGACGAAGACGCCGAAGCACTCGAAGCCGAGCGCGCGGGCGAGCCGGCCGAGCACTATGTGCAACGTGTGACGATCGCGAAAGCCGAAGCGGCCCATGCGCGCCTCGTCGCCGGCAACCATCCAGCCGCCCCGATCCTCGTTGCCGATACAACGGTGGCGATCGACGACACCATCCTCGGCAAACCGACCGACGTCGAGCATGCGGTCGAGATGCTCGCCCGCCTCGTCGGCCGCCCTCACGCCGTGCTGACCGCCATTGCGGTCGTCGACGGTACCGGTGAGCTGCTGCCTCCGGCGCTCTCGCGCTCGGTCGTGCGGTTTGCCGCCACCTCTCGCGATGCGCTGCGCCGATACGCCGGCACCGGAGAGCCGCTCGGGAAGGCCGGCGCCTATGGCATTCAAGGCCGCGCGGCCGAGTTCATCGAGCATATCGACGGATCCTATTCGGGTATCATGGGTCTGCCCCTTTTTGAGACGGCCGCCTTGCTGCGCGCGGCACGTGTCGACTTCTAAGGCGTCCGAAGGCAACTGATGAACGAAGAAATTCTGATCAATGTCACTCCGCAGGAAACGCGCGTCGCGCTGATCCAGCAAGGCGCCGTACAGGAACTTCACGTCGAGCGCACCGCATCGCGCGGGCGCGTCGGCAACGTTTATCTCGGCAAGGTCGTACGCGTCTTGCCGGGGATGCAGTCGGCATTCATCGACATCGGTCTCGAACGCGCCGCGTTCCTGCATGTGGCCGATATCTGGCAGCCGCGCGCCGCGGGCGAACATGCGGGGCCCCTTCAGCCGATCGAAAAGACCGTGTTCGAAGGTCAGACGCTGATGGTTCAGGTGATAAAAGACCCGATCGGCACGAAGGGCGCGCGGCTGTCGACACAAGTCAGCATTGCCGGACGCACGTTGGTCTATCTGCCGCAAGAACCGCATATCGGCATCTCGCAGAAGATCGAGGACGAAGCGGAGCGCGAGGCCATTCGCGCGCGCTTGACCGCCGTGCTGCCCGCCGATGAAAAAGGCGGCTATATCGTGCGCACGATTGCCGAAGATGCCACGGGGGAAGAACTGGCCGGCGATGTGGCTTATTTGCGCAAGACCTGGGCGACGATCGTCGCCCAGGCACAACGGCTGCCGCCCACCAGTCTGCTTTATCAGGATCTCAATCTCGCGCAGCGCGTGTTGCGCGATTTCGTCAATGACGAGACGGCGCGGATTCAAGTCGATTCGCGCGAGACCTACCAAATGCTCGTGGAGTTCGCGGCCGAATTCACGCCGGCCGTCAGTTCGAAGCTCAATCACTATATCGGCGAGCGGCCGCTGTTCGATCTGTATAACGTCGAGACGGAAATTCAACGGGCCCTCTCGCGGCGCGTCGATCTGAAGTCCGGCGGCTATCTGATGATCGACCAGACCGAGGCGATGACCACGATCGACGTCAACACCGGCGGCTACGTCGGCGCACGGAATTTCGACGATACGATTTTCAAGACGAACCTCGAAGCGGCGCATACCATCGCGCGGCAACTGCGCCTGCGCAATCTCGGCGGCATCATCATCATCGATTTCATCGACATGGAGAACGCGGAGCATCGCGATGCCGTGCTCGGCGAATTGAAGAAGGCGCTCTCGCGCGACCGCACGCGCTCGACGGTCAACGGCTTCTCGCAGTTGGGTCTGGTGGAGATGACGCGCAAACGCACGCGCGAGTCGCTGGCGCATGTGCTATGCGAGCCCTGCCCCGTCTGTCAGGGCAAAGGCCAAGTCAAGACGGCTCGCACGGTATGCTACGACGTGCTGCGGGAGATCCTGCGCGAATCGCGCCAGTTCAACCCGCGCGAGTTCCGGGTCGTGGCGTCGCAGCAAGTCATCGATCTTTTTCTCGATGAAGAATCGCAACATCTCGCGATGCTGATGGATTTCATCGGCAAACCGGTCTCGCTGCAGGTCGAGTCCAACTTGAGCCAGGAGCAATACGACATCGTATTGATGTAGCGTCCGCGGCGCGCCTCGCTCCAACTGCTCAATGGCGCCCGCCGTGCCAGCCGCCGCCGTGGTGGTGGTGACCGCCGCCGCCGAACACGCCAACGATGCCGACCGAGGGTCCAGCGTAGTAACCCGGTGCGTACCCCGGCGCATAGTAGCCGGGCGCGTAGTAGTACCCCGGGTCGTAGCCGTAGTAGCCCGGTCCCGGATCGACCACGCAGCCGGCCAGCCCAGCGGCGAGCAAAACGGCAACAAATGATCTGACCATGATGTGTCCCCTTCGTACTCTTTAGATCGCGACGTCGAGCATCGCGTTCGGGGGAACTTTGTGTCATCCCGTTACAGACGTAAGCTCTACCCGTCGAGCGGCATCCCTGCGCACGCAAATCGCCTAGAATTTTGGGATGCAGGTGATTCATCGGGAGGTCGACATGGCCCAATCGATCGAAAGTATCGTGACCGGCCTCATCGTGCTCGTTGCCGCCATCATCATCGTGGCATCGCACTATCAACGCGCTCACCGCCGCGAGCGCTGGCTGGGTCGCACGGCGGGCCATCGGCTGTGGGATCGGGTCTGGCATCGACACTGAGCGCTCGCGCGGCAACGCAACAATTCACGGCCGGCGCGGCGCGCAGTCAGCCGGCCGCTTCCTTGCAGGGAGACGGTGCCATGTCTGACGAAACGCTCGCATGGCGGATGATCGAGTACGAAGGCTTCGAAATCCATATCGCCGCACGGGCGTTGGAACACGAAGCGGCATCGGCTGGCGGTCGGTCATCCCCGGTTTCAGCGCCTTATACGTATATCGGCTACGTCTGCCATCCAGGTGCCGATCCGAAGCTGCCTGGTCACGCCGTGCCCTTTCATGCCGATGGCGAGGAAGTCTTCGAGACCGAAGCCGCGGCTTGCGAGGAGGCGGTGCACGTTGGACGCAGCATCGTCGATGGCACTCATCCCGATCTCACCGTATTGCCGCTCGTGACTGGTGGCGTGTGAGCGGCGCCGGGCCGCTCAGGCCGGCTGCTGCTGGTATTGAATGCGGTGCAGGTGAGCATACAGCCCATCGCGGCGCAGCAGCTCAGCATGGCTGCCCTCTTCCGCGATGCGGCCGCCCTCCATGACGAGGATACGGTCCGCCCGCTCGATGGTGGAGAGCCGATGCGCGATCACGAGTGTCGTACGGCCTTTCATCAGCGTCTCGAGCGCAGCCTGCACATGGCGCTCGGACTCGGAATCGAGCGCTGACGTCGCTTCGTCGAGAATCAAAATCGGCGCATCCTTGTAAATCGCGCGCGCGATGGCAAGACGCTGCCGCTGGCCGCCGGAAAGCCGCATACCGTTGCCGCCGATCACCGTATCGATGCCGCTCGGCATGGCCGCGACGGCATCCGCCAGGTTGGCCGCGGCGAGCGCCGCATCGACACGCCCGCGATCGGGCGTCTGGCCGTATGCGACGTTGGCGGCGATCGTATCGTTGAAGAGCACCACATCCTGGCTCACCATGGCCATCTGGCTGCGCAACGCGTGAATGTCGTATTCGGCGATCGACACCCCGTCGACGAGAATCGCCCCATCCGTCGGATCGAAAAAGCGCGGCAGCAGATTGACGAGCGTCGTCTTGCCGCTGCCCGACGGACCGGCGAGCGCGACCATTTCGCCCGGCGCCACTTTGATCGAGATCTTGTCGAGAATCTGTCGATCGCTCGCGCCGTAAGAGAACGAGACGTCGCGAAACTCGATCTCGCCCCGCGCGCTCGGCAGCTCCCGCGTACCGCCACGGGGCTCGGGCGGCTCGTCGATGAGACCGAAGATCAGCTCGGCGGCGGTCATCCCCCGCTGCAACGGCTGATTGACGTCGATCAGGTGCTTGAGCGGCGAAATGACGAGCAGCATCGAGGTCACGAAAGCAACGAAGCCGCCCACTGTCGTCTGGTCGTTTGCCGATTGCACCACGGCAATCGTGATGACGATGGCAAGCGCGATCGATGCAAGAAACTGCGTGAGCGGCTGGGCGAGGCCGCCCGACACGGTCATCCGCATGGCGTAGCCTCTCAAGCGCTTGCTCATGGCGGTGAAGCGGTCGATTTCGTACGGCTCGCCATTGTGGACTTTCACCACTTTGTAGCCGCCCACCGTCTCTTCGACGATGTAGGACAGCTCGTTCGTCAGCGTTTGCTGCTCGCGCCCGAGACGGCGCAAGCGCCGGTTGATCTTGCTGACGATCCAGCCGATGCCGGGCAGGATCACCGCGACGATCAGCGTGAGCCGCCAGTTCAGATAAAAGAGGTAGCCGAGCAGGAAGATGACGGTCAGCGAATCGCGCACCAGCGTCACCATGACGCCGGTCAGGACGCTGAGGATCTGATTGACCTCGAAGACGATTGCGTTGATGACCGTGCTTGCCGTCTCCCGCTGAAAGAACGATGCGCCCGTGTGGATCATCCGCTCGAACATGGTGAGCCGCAGTTGCAGCAAGATGCGATTCGACACGTACGAGAGCAGATAGCCCGAAGCATATTGCGAGAGGCCGCGTACGAGCGCGAGCCCGATAACCGCAACGGGCACGATCCATTTCGCGCTGACGCTCGCCTTCGCGCCGAATCCGTGATCAAGCAGCGGCTTGAGCAGCGCGGGAATTCCGGCGTCCGTCGCCGAACTCACGCCCATCGTGACGACAGCAAGGACGACGACCCAGACGTTCGGTTTGATGTACGGCCACAGCCGCTGAAGCACGGACGCGGGCGACGTTCCGGCCGAGCCTATCGCCTTGCGCAGGGTATTTTCGGTTTCCAACTGGTTCCTTCGTTGCGGCGCTCAGAGGCGCTCGGAGAACGCGTTCAGCCTTTGAAAAACCGAAGCATTATAGCCGCCCGGCCCCGCTCGCGCGGCGCGGCGTCCGGCCTCGTTGCGCGGACGCACTCAGCAGGTTTTGACGAGGCCCAGCTTGTATACTCCGCTGACTTCCACGACGCGACAGATGCCCGACGTGCCAGCCACGCCCTCCCTTGCAGCCCGTCCGACGCTCGGCGTCGCCATCATCGCGCTCAACAGCGAAGCGCGGCTCGCGCAATGCCTCGATGCAGTCGCGTTCGCCGACGACATCGTCGTCATCGACGGCGGCAGCCGGGACAACACGGTGGCCATCGCACGCGCACGCGGCGCGCGCGTGCTCGTCGAACCCGACTGGCCGGGCTTCGGGCCGCAGAAGAATCGCGCGGTGGCGGCACTTGCGACCGACTGGATCTTGTCGATCGATACCGATGAAATCGTCTCGCCCGAGCTTGCGCGTTCGATCGACGAAGCGCTGCGTGCGCCGCGGGCGAACGTCTATGCGCTCGATCGCCTCTCGAGTTTTTGCGGCGACTGGATTCGCCACAGCGGCTGGTATCCGGACTGGGTGCCGCGGCTCTTCAAGAAGGACGCCGCGCGCTTTTCAGACGATCTCGTGCATGAGCGGCTTGTTTTCGATGGGCAGGCCGCACGGCTCGCAGGCAAGCTGCTGCATTACTCGTACGAGGACTTCGAGACCGTCTTGCGCAAGCTCGACGCCTATTCGAGCGCGGGCGCGCGCCAGCGTCTCGCGGCCGGCGCGCGCGGCGGCCTCGGCAAGGCCATTGCGCGCGGCGCCTGGGCATTCGTTCGCACCTATGTCCTGCGCTGCGGATTTCTCGACGGCCGGGCCGGCTTCATGATTGCCGCGTTCAATGCGCAGACGGTCTATTACCGGTTTCTCAAGCTCGAACAGGCTCGCCGGGACGCACGTTCCGGCCACTGACGCGCGAGCGCCCGTGTGAAATGCGCGCGATCTCTCAGCGCGGCGTCACAGCGGGGACTGCCGTGACTGCCGTGACTGCCGTGACTGCCGTGACTGCCGTGACTGCCGTGACTTTCGCGACGTCGTACCGTCGCGGGTTCAAAGGTGCGTAGACGGATTGAATCGCACGCTCGACGTCCGTCGGCGAAGGCGGCGCACCGTCGTCCCCGACCGAGACGCCCTGGCCGGGCACGTCGATCCCGCAATGACGCGGCGAGGTGGCCGTGAAAATCATGGCCGTCGGCACGCCGACCGCACACGCGAGGTGACACAATCCGGTGTCGGTGCCGACCACGAGTGCCGCCTGATCGATGTGCTGCGCGATCTCGAGCACGCTGAGCCGAGGCAGCACGATGGCACCCGGTATGCCGTTCGCAATGGCGACGGCCTCCTCGCGCTCGCGCAACGATCCCCACGGGAGCACCACGCGAAGCCCGCCGTCGCTCAGCCAATGCGCGAGGCGCCGCCAGTGTTCGCAGGGCCACTTCTTGTCTTCGTTGGACGTTGCATGAAACAGCATCGCGAACGGTCCCTTGCGCGCGGCGTCAACTGGGGCCGTCGCCTTGGGAATCTCGATACCGAATTCGGGCGGAGAATCGATCGTATAGCCGAACGCTTCGCCGACGCTCACCCGCATCCCGTTCCACGCGTTGTATTCCATCGAGCGGGCAATGCGTTTCGTATAGGCGAATGCCGCGCCCCGCTCGCCGAGGTCCTCGGCCCGATACCCGTAGCGCTCGCGCGAGCGCGAAAGAAAAGAGATGATCGCGCTCTTGTAGACACCGTGGATATCGATGACCGCGTCGTAACGCACCGCGCGCAACGCTCGCACCGATCCGACGATCGATGCGAGGGCCTCTTTCGACGGGTGTTTCTTGAAACCCCTGAGCGGCGCGCACAGCACGCGATCGATCCCTCGATTCCAGTACAGCACGTCCGCACACGACGCGTCGGCCGCCCAGTCGATCTTCACGCCGGGGAAATGCCGATGCAGATCCGCCACGACCGGCTGAGCGTGAATGACGTCGCCAAGCGACGTGACTTTGACAACCAGAATCCGTTCCATAGTGTTCCGAGTCGTGACGCGGGACGAATCGCGCACCGGGCGTTTCAGGCCCGCAATGAGGTGCCCGCGTGCATTCCGCGCTGAATGCAGGGGTACAAAGTATACGCTGAACGCGCGAGCGCAATACCTAACGTCAGATAAATCGGCCGCTGTCGTGCCGTGAGGCGGCGGTACAATGCCAGCTTCGCCCGGCGCCGGCGCGGCACGGCACGGGCGACCGATCCGATGCTCGTCCCTCGATCTGACCGATACGTTCTATGTTTTCAATCATTATCCCGACCTGGAACAATCTGCCGTACCTGAAGCTCGTCGTCGACAGCCTGCGCCGGCATTGCACGTTCGAGCATCAGATCGTCGTCCATGTCAACGATGGTTCGGACGGCACGCTCGATTGGGTGCGGGAGCACGGCATCGAACACACCGCTTCGCCAGCCAACATCGGCATATGCCATGCCGTCAATCTGGCCGCGGCCCGCGCGACGCAGGAATACATCGTCTACATGAATGACGACATGTTCTGCTGCCCGGGCTGGGATGCCGCGCTCGCCCAGCGCATCGCGCACATGCCCGACAACCTGTTCATGCTGTCGGGCACGATGGTCGAGCCTGTCGATACGGGTAACCCGTGCGTCGTCGTCAGCAATTTCGGCAGGGATGCCGAGCACTTCGATGCGGCCGGCCTCGTCGCCGCCGCACCGCAGCTCGTTCGACGCGATTGGCTCGGCGCGACCTGGCCTCCCACGCTCGTGCACCGCGATTGGTGGAACCGGGTGGGCGGCTACAGCAGCGAATTGAGCCCGGGCATGAGTAGCGACAACGACTTTTCGATGAAGATGTGGGACGCCGGCTGTCGCATCTTCCTCGGCGTGGGAGACAGCCTCGTCTACCATTTTCAGCAAAAAAGTACCGGCAAGATCGTGAAGAACGACGGCCGCCGGCAGTTCCTCAACAAATGGGGCATGACGCAAGCAACGTTCGATCGATACTACCTGCGCCGCGGCGAACCTTCGGACGGTCACGTCGTGCTCGACATGCCCCCGCGCGACAGCCGGTTGCGGCGCGCGCTGTTGCGCTCGCGGATCAAGCGAGCCTTCAGCTGAGTGCCGCGCGAGCAACCTCATGCGGCGCTTCGCGCGCGGCGCCCGCAGCCTCTATCGATTGCGTCGAAACGCACTGCAACAGAACCGTATGCGTACCACCCCGTTCAGCCCTGAGCTTTTCATGTCTTCGCACTCCTTCCCTGCTTCGCGGCGTCTGATCGCCGCGCGCTCGCTCGCCCTCGCCGCACTGTGCATGGTGCCCGTCTCCACGGCGCTCACCAACGTGTTTAGCGGCCTGTTCGTGCTCGCGCTCGTGACCACGCCGGAGTTCTGGCGCAACGTACGCTCGCTCGTCGCTCATCCGGCCTCGCTGGCGGCTTTGCTGATCTTCGTCGCGCTGGCGGCGAGCGTTGTCTACACCGTCGCGCCGCACGATCAGGCGTGGGGTTGGGTCGGAAAATACAACAAGCTCCTGCTGCTGCCGCTCGCCGTGATTGCATTCAGGCGCTCGGGCTGGGCACCGATCGTCCGTACCAGCTTGTTCGCAACGCTCTGCGTGATTTTGCTGCTATCGACGACCAACTACCTCGGCCTGACATCGATCGGGCCCGCGCATGGGAGCGACTTGCCGCTTTCGCGTGCATGGGTGTTCAAGAACCATATCGCCGCGGGCATGTTCGGAGCGTTGTTGTTCTATCAAGCCGCGGATCTCGCGCTGGCCACGCAATCGATGCGGGCGCGGGCGTCCTATGCCGGCGTTGCCGCGCTTGCTCTCGTCAACGTGTTCGTCATGATGCAAGGGCGCACGGGCCAGCTCGTCGCACTGCTGCTCATGCTTGTCATAGCGGTGCGCATTGCGCTCGCGTTGCGCAAAACGTCAATGCTCACCGCCACGCTCACGGCAACGGTGCTGCTTGCCGGAGGCGCGGCGCTGCTGCTTGCGGTGTGCACGATGCCGGGCTCGCGGCTCATGAACGTCGAATCGGAGGTGCGCGCGCATCAGCAGACCGATGCGGCGACATCGGCCGGACTGCGGCTCGACTGGTACAAGAAGGCCCTGAAGCTGTACGCCGCGCGGCCTGTGATCGGCTATGGCGCCGGTGGGCTCGAAACCGAGTTCATGAAGGTTTCCGGAACCGAGTTGACCTCGAATCCGCACAATGAGTATCTTCTGATGGCGGTTCAGCTCGGCGCCGTCGGCGTCCTGCTTTTCCTGAACCTCATCGTACAGATCGCGCGGGCCAGCCGCACGCTCGATCCGCGCTCCCGACATCTGCTGCTCGCCTGGTTGACGATTTTCGTCATCGGCAGTCTCGCCAATTCGTTGCTGCTCGATTTCGCCGAAGGTCACCTGCTCGTGTTGCTCGCCGGCATTCTGCTGGGCTGCGGCGCCGGTATCGAGACGTCCCGCGCGCCGCGCGAGATAAGCCGCGGCAACGCATAAGCGCACCGCGCATCAGGTTCAGCCGCGGCTTTCGCGAGGCCGCAACGTCGCGGCCTCGACGATCGCGATGGGCTCCGCAACGGTGAGCCCGAGCATTTGCGCCACGACCGCGGTCACGCGGTGGGTGCTCAATCCGGCAAGACAGTCGCTGCGGCTCTCGACGTGTCGCTCGCATCCTTCCTGCCGACAAGGCACGCACTCGCCTTCTCCCTGCAGCAAATAGACGTTCCCGCGCCGGCCCGAGCCACGCAACTGCCACGGGTTCTCGGTGGCCGGCCACTCGCACGGCCAGGGACCCCATCGAACGGGATCGGACGGTCCGAACAAAGCGATCGTAGGCGTCCCCGTTGCGGCCGCGACATGGGTCGCACCCGTGTCCGGGCCGATAAAGAGCCGCGCCCGACGCATCAGCTCGGCACTTTCGCCGAAGCTCAGGCAGCCAACGAGATTGAGCACATCGCCGCCCGCCTCGGCCACGATCTTCGCCGCGTAGTCCCGCTCGCGCTCGGCGGGGCCGCCCGACAACGCAATAGCGAAACCTTGTGCGCGCAGCCAGTCGATGAGCTCGACCCACCCCTCGAGTCGCCACTGCTTGTAGGCGAACATGGGATACGGATGGAGCACGATAAACGGCGAACCCTGTGCAATCGCCGCGGACTGCGCAAGCACCGCATCGAAGCGCGCGCGCCGGGCCGGGTCGTCGCCGATACCGGGCGCAACGACCTCCGCGATGGGTTCGATGCCGATCACCGGTGCGAGCCCGAGCGTGCTGACGACCGCATGGTCCGACTGATGATGGTTGATGGCGATCCCGTGCAGCATCAGCGACGTCAACCATGTGAGCCGCTCGGGATCGACGAGACCCACCCGCTTGCGGCCCGCGAACCAGGCATAAAAGCGTGGCCGATCGGAGCTCAGGGCTGCGCAAGCCAGGTCGTACCGGCGCCACAGCCGTACCGCGTCCGCGATACGCGTGCGCAAAGGCGCGCGTTGCTCGACGACGATCACGCGGCGTATGTCCGGGTTGTGCTCGAGCACGCCCTCGGTGCCGCGAAATACCACCACATCGATGGGCGTGTCGGGCCAGCTCGCCTTCAATGACCGAATGAGCGGGGTGGTCAGCAATACATCGCCGATCCGCCGCGTAGCGGTGACCACGATACTGCGAGGGGGACTTGACGAAAAAAGTGAGCCCATGAGCAACGTTCATCCGCGGAGCGACAACGGCCCCAAACGTGGTGCGTGCCCCGGTTGGCCGCCCTGTGCGGGCGGCACGGCACGCAGATCATTCGACATCGTACGCGCAGACGTGAGCCCGCAGCAATTGGTCCACGGCGCACTCGACCGCTTCGACGCCGATATCGTCCACACGCTCCCCCGCGCGCAAGACGATATGCGGCGCGCCGACAGGATGCCAGCGCAAGTACTTCTCCGGCCGATCCTCGAACAGCGCAGCGACGGGCACCCGCAGCGCGGCCGCGATGTGAACGGGCGCGCTGTCCGCTGACACCACGAGATCGAGCAAGCTCGCCGCCGCAATCATCTCCCGCACGTTCGGCGGGAATACGCAGCGCGCACGGGTCTCGCTCAATGCGGCGGCCATCTGACGATCGCTTGCGTCGCAAAACACCAGCACGTCGGCCCGCGTCTGGAGCGAGTCGATCAGTCTGCGCCATTTGGCCATGCTCCAGCGGCGCTGCACCGCCTTGTTGCAAACGAACAGGCCAACGCGAGGCCGTGTTCGTTGGCCCAGCGTCTGCTCCCAGTGTCCGCGCAGCGTCGGATCGACATGGACGTGAAGGCGCAGCGCTTCGATCGCCGGCGCCGGGATCTCGGGCATCAACAGAAAGCCCGCGAGCGCTTCGTGGATCGGAGTACGCGTTGCCACATGCTCAGGATTGCGGTCGTCGAATTCGCTGTCGCGATCATGTGCCCGCCACCGGGCGGCCCCGATCCACCGTGCAATCTGAATGCTGCTCTTATGCATGCCGCCGTTGGGAACGACCGCAAGGTCGAAGCGCAGCCGCCGCAATCGACGTATCAGCCGCAATCGATCGATGACGGCGCGCAGCCTGCCGGGACGCACGTTGCGCTCGCACTGCCTGCTGTACACGTAGGAATGAACGGCGTGGATATCGGGATTCCCATCGAGCACCGCACGGTTGTATTCGTTCGCCAGGACATGGATCTCGGCTTTGGGCCAATGCCGCTTGAGCGCATCGATGAAGCCCGTCGTGCAGACCATGTCGCCAAGAAAATCGATTCGAACGATCAATATCCGTTTCATGCACCCGGTCCCCGCCGCCGCACGGCGGCGTTTGCTCGTTATTTGTCCGGCAGTGATTTGCCTTCTAGCGCTGAACCGAAGCACGCCGTGAAACCGACGGTACGGTTCACGTGCGTCAGTACACGACTTCAACGTCGCTGGCCGCAAACTCCGCGCGCAACGCCGCAAGCAGATCGTCGCTGGGCCGCACGCGCCAGGCATCCCCCAATCGCAATTCGCCCTGCGCTCGTGCGTTGCTGTAGACGACCTGCACGGCAAGCCCGTTCGGGACGCTCGGCGCCGCACGGTACCGGCCGCCCTCGGCACCGTTGCCGCGGCCGCCGCCGTTGCGCATCGCGCCCGACGATGGCGGCGCCCCATTCGCCTGGGCCTGGGCCTGAACCTGCGCCTCCGCCTGAGGCGCGCAATGCGCCTCGAGCACGCGGCGCAACGCCGTTGCGTCGGCATTGCCGTTCATGCTCACTTTCACTGCCTGCGCGTACCGGCTGCGCGCGCGCTCGAGGTCCATCACCGAATCCACGGTGAATCGAATGCCGCCCGTGAAGGCATCGTTGCGCGCCTGGCCCTGCACGACGAGCA
>Ga0209672_100236_pt1 | contig 42014 bp, 56 predicted proteins | sample AraplaCol_mMS_r2_FD_184273 | JGI IMG/M metagenome (GOLD analysis project Ga0209672, IMG submission 184273) | Arabidopsis root microbial communities from North Carolina, USA - plate scrape CL_Col_mMS_r2 (SPAdes) (version 2) | ecosystem: Host-associated > Plants > Roots > Endosphere | place: USA...
AAGAAAAAGAGCGGAAAAACCAGCGGGTAACGAAGAGTTATCCACACCGGAATAGATGTACTACGCTGTCTCGGGGTGGGTCAGATTTAGATGAAATCGGTGGGTTAAGACTCGGTGGAAATCAACAGCGTTGGTGGCAAACGTCGTCGGTATGATCGAGCAGCCCGCTATCGACAAGAACCTCCCCCTCGATATTCGAGGCACCGCTTTCCAACAGCGTGTTTGGCAAGTGCTTCGCAAAATTCCGGTGGGAAGCACACTGAGCTATGCGCAGGTCGCGCGCCTCGTTGGAACTGACGTGTCGGAGCTTGATATTGCCAGCGCTTGCGCTGGCAACCCGCTAGCCGTTGCGATCCCTTGCCATCGCGTAGTCAGAACTGATGGAAGGTTTTGGGGCTATGCATGGGGCATTGACCGCAAGCAGGCGCTGCTTGACCGTGAACGTTGCACTCACGTGCAATCGTGAGCGACGATAATCATGAACGATTGCCGTGCCTCCGGTTTGAAGCGTCCGGCATAACGCAGCCCAGAGAGGCTCGGCAAAACGATTTCAGGGTACGCGCCGCGTTAATTACGCCACGGCAGCAACAGGCACCCGGAAAGGCGCACCGAGACGATTGAACGCGTTCATCGCGGCGATGGCGATCGTGAGGTCAACCAGGTCCTTCGGCGAAAATGCCGCCGCAGCAGCGGCATAGGCTTCATCCGATGCATGCGTTTCGCTGACACGCGTGACTTCCTCAGACCAGGCCAGCGCGGCACGCTCCTGATCGGTGAACAAGTGCGCAACCTCATCCCACACTGGCACCAGCGTAATTTTGTCGACGGACATGGTTTTTCTGAGATCGCGGCTATGCATGTCGATGCAATGCGCGCACCCGTTGATTTGCGAGACGCGGAGAAACACGAGGTGGACAAGTTCCTCGGGGAGATTCGTCTTCTTCGTGACGTAGTGGTGGATACCAAAAAGCGCCTTTGCGCCGTCCGGTGCGGTCTCTTGCCAGTTCATGCGGGTCATCTCGGTCCTTCTCCGTGGGTGATGCGAATAGTGTCGCCGTCGCGTCCAAGCCGCCTATCGACTTGCGCCGCGATCCATGTCATAACGCAACGTTACTCCGCTGGGCATTAGAGAAACAGGCCCAAAAACTGGCGAAACGACTGGCCCAAAAATGAATCAACCGAATTCGCCCGCTGCGCTGTCCATCCTGGTGGACCGTGCCATCGCCGAGCCGATCGGCGACCAGATCCATGCGAGCCTGCGCCAGGCAATCGTCGAGGGCCGGCTCGTACCCGGACAGCGCCTGCCTTCCGGCCGGGACCTCGCTGCGCAACTTGGCGTCGCCCGCGGCACCGTCCGCGTGGCCTACGATCGGTTGATCGCCGAGAATCTGGTATTCGGTGCAGGCTCCTCGGGCACACACGTTTGCGCGCGGCTGCCCGCGGAGCGAGCGGATGGCGAGGCTTCCCTTGACGGGCCTCTAGCGGATTTCACCCGCCCATTTTCGAGCGCCCCGCTTCCATTCCAGATGGGCGTACCGGCCCACGACGCATTCCCAGCCAAGCTCTGGGCCCGCATGCGCACGCGTGCCGTACGCGCCGATGCCTTCGCTTACACGGCCTATGCCGATCCGCGCGGCGAACCTGCCCTGCGAGCCCAGATCGCGAGCCACCTGGCCGTAAGCCGGCAGATGCAATGTCATCCCGATCAGGTCATCGTCACCAGCGGATACCGGCAAAGCCTGATGCTGGCACTGACCGCACTGCGCGCGCATGGACGCAAGGCGTGGCTCGAGGAGCCAGGCTATCCACTGGGAAGACGCGCGCTGGAAATCATCGGTGCAGCGGTCATACCCGTACCTGTCGATGCCGATGGGCTGCGAGTGGAGGCTGGCGTCGCCAGCGCGCCAGATGCTTTGCTGGCGTTGGTCACGCCGGGCCAGCATGCCCCGCTCGGCGTGACCCTGTCGCCGGCACGAAGGCATGCGCTGCTCGACTGGGCGGCGACAAGGGGTGCCTGGATCATCGAAGACGACTATCTCGGAGAACTACAGCTCGAAGGCCGCGCCGCACCGGCCCTTGCTGCAGGCGAAGGTGCCGAGTGTGTGGTTCACATCGGCGCGTTCAGCAAGACGATCAGCCCGGGGCTCGGCCTGGGTTTCGTCGTTGCCCCACGCTCAGTGGCGGAGCGTCTGGTTGAGGTAGCCGCCGTGTTGTCCCCAGCTCCGAACCGGACCACCCAATTGGCGGTGACGGAGTTTCTGAGGAATGGGCACTACCTGCGGCACCTGCGACAGATGAAGGCGCTCTATGCGGAGCGCCGACGCCTGACGCTGGCGCATGTCAACAAGTTTCTGCCGGGCACCATGATGGCGGGCCTGGGGGTGATCGCACCGCTGCCACAAACCGCCGACGACCGCATGGTTGTCGGCATTGCCCGGGCGCATGGCCTCGCGCCTTCGGCACTCTCCGCCTGGTACCTTCGCCGCAGCAACGCACAAGGTGGCTTGCTACTCAGCGCGACAAACCTCCGCCCAGACAACATCGAGACCGTCTGCGCGACGCTTGCGGGTATCGTTGCGTCATCAAGTCGTAGCCCACATGAGTCCAACGGTCGCCAACGCGGCGTCGAACGTCCGCTTTCTAGAAATATCGACGACCGCTAAGGGTCGGAAAGAGCCGACCGCCGGATGCCATTTTCCAACGTTGGACGCCGTCAGACCAGATCGCTCAAAGCTGCGAAAAAGGGGGAGATTGTCTACGAGCAGCCGCCTTGGCCACGCAACATTGGGCGTCGGCAGTTTAGAGCCGGGAGATTTTCGGCAGGATAACGCGGAGCAGCTTTAGAGAACAGGGAGCAAGGCCGAGGGCCTCGACTGACGCGCTTTGGTGCATGGCGCATTTCCGTATGATTTCCGTACGAACTTGCCCAGCGCTAGAGGCGCTACACCAACTCCTTGATTTTTATCATTTTCTTGGCGCGCCCGGCTGGGATCGAACCAGCAACCCCTGCCTTCGGAGCTTTACCGGCGCGCAACACATCCTTTTAAATCAAAGCCTTACGCAACTCGCAAACTGCAAAATCAAGGCTGCTCAAGGTCAATCAAGGCCAACCCACCTCATCCAAGCTGCAATTTAGCTGCACTGCACCCGCGAGCTCTTCCATCGCGATCTAGATCGATCATCCCCTCTCACAACCAATTCGGGACGTTGTTTCTGTGCAACGAGCTTGCTTTTTCAACCAAATCAGTTAAGATTTGAACACAATAAGGATAACGTCGTTACTGAAACTGGAGAAAGATATGGCAATCACACCGTTCGGCAAAGCCGTGAGGAAGGCTAGGCTGGATGCAGATGTCACGCTTACGCTTTCCGAAATGGCGACAGATTTGGGGTTCACTGCAGCATATCTGAGTGCAATGGAAACGGGACGTAAGAAGATCCCGACCGAGGTCGTCGTTAAAACGGAGCAGTACTTTGCAGCAAAGGGTATCCCGGTGGAGCCGTTGCAACCGCTGGCGGACGTTTCGAACGCAACCGTCTCGCTGGAAGGGCTTTCGCCGGAACACCAACTGATGGTCGCGGGCTTCGCGCGCGCTTCGCTGAACGAAGTGGACCCCGCGGATATTGAACAACTTAAATCCCTGCTCATGAAGATCGGAGGGAAGTAATGTTCGGCCAAGGACCGTTGAACGGCTTTCGGGTGTCGCCCCGAAGCATCGCAGACATTAGAGATACGGCGAGGCGCGCGCGGGCGGCACTCAACTTTCGTTGGCCGGCACACATGGGCCGTTTCCTGGAACAGTTGGTGAGCTACTCAATCACCCTCGACGTGGTCGAGAACACGGGGGTGTTGCCGCCGCGAGTCGAGGCATGTTGGGTACCGGAAAGTCTGACGTTGTATTTGACGGAAAAGGTATACAAGGCGGCATGCGCGGGCGATCCGCGCGCAGTCTTCACCGTCTTTCACGAGATGGGACATGCACTCCTGGGGCATCGGCGCACGCTGAACCGCGAAGTGCCGGGCCGGGAGATCAAAACGTACGAGGATTCCGAATGGCAGGCGAATCAGTTCGCTGCGGAGTTCTTGATGCCGCTTGACGAGATTATTCGCTACAGCCTCACGACGGAGGCGCTGCTGATGGGTCAATTCGGGGTGTCGATGGATGCAGCCCGAATTCGACTCAGCCGGCTGCGCCGTGCCGGCGAGGTGTAAAAAAAACGTCATCCGTGTTGGCGCACGAATGACGTTCGGGTGAAAAGGAAGTCAAAAACGCCTCTGGCTTCCTCTTCTGCGCTTCGGTCGAAGGCACGCGAATTGTAGTTATCCAATTCGATTGCTGCAAGCGCAAAAGTTCCATTTCGGAGAGGCATTTCTGATAGGTACGGAAATGACCAGCAAAGACGACGATGACTACGTCATCATCTTCCGCCGCTTCCGTCGCACTAAGTCGGGCGCAGTGTTGGATGCCAGGAAGTTCGGCATCGCAGCGTGGCCGATTAAGGTGCGTAAAGCGAAGTAATAAGGGCTGCATCAACGCCCCCGGAGTAAATAGGGCACCTATGTATCCGGGGGCCCTCTCTGAAATTTATTGAGCACACGCTCAAGGAGCTTTATATGTCGAAAGACAAAATTTTCGTCGAACGTCGCCCCCAAGGCGATTACGCAGTGCGCCGTCCCAACTCCCAACGCGCAAGCGACGTCCTGCCCACGCAGGCCCAGGCGATCGAACGCGCACGTGAGCTGAATAACGGGAATGATCCGCTTGTCGAACGTGTGCGTCACACGTCGCAAGGGAAGCCGGACAAGTGGCGCAAGCCGTAACGCAGCACTTCCCATGATCCACTACCCGTAGTGGAAACCAAAGCGGCGCTCAATGAGCGCCGCTTTTCGCTTCAACTCGTCGCATCACGAGCGCGCAATCGCGTCCTACGGGCGCGGCACGCGACCGGACAGTCTGTCGCATTGATTTTTGTGCCGCCGTGCGCGCCCGATCCGCCTAAGCATGTAGCGTTGCAGCACGTCGAGCGCATGCAACATGCCCCATTTCAACGGCACCGTGGCGGGCTTCTCAACCGCAACGTGCACCAGCAGCGCTGCCCCGATCGCTGCGGCGACAACGCCCCAGAACATCACGACCTGGTCGACGGCCGAGCCGGCTTCATTAAACAGCATGTAGCCGATGTTCTGGTGGATCAAGTACAGCGGGTAGCTGACGGAACCGAACCAGGCCCACCGCGCGCTGGTGAGCATCGGCGTGCGGTGCAGCGCGAGCGCCAGCATCACAACGAAGAACGACGTCATCACGCCCGCTACGACCGCGGGATTCAGAGGCTTCCCGAAGTTCTCGCTGAAGTACGGCAGGAGCTGGAATTCGTGATAGAGGGAGAGCGCCCAGGCGGCGCAGACGAGCGCGATGCGCGATCGCGACAGGCCGCGTGCACGGATGAGAAAGCACGCAGCGCCGGCGATGAAGAAGCCAGCATAGTCCGTCACCAGAAAGCCCTTGAGCTTGATGAACGGGAACACCTCCACAAGCACCGTTGCGACGAGCCAGACAAACAGCCAGCGCTCGGCGCGATGAATCTGGCCGATGATGAGCAGAATGCCGACCAGGCGGTAGAACCGCAGCTCCGCGCCGAGTGACCAGTACGCGCCGTCGATCGGATCCGCGCCGAAGCCGCCGCCGAGCGTGAACATATTCATGAGGTATTGCGGCCATGTCGCGACGAAGCGATCGCCGCCGATCGCGAGCGTCACGAGAAAGGTGATCGTGCAGCAGACCCAGAAGGCGGGCAGCAGCCGAGACGCGCGTGATGCGATGAAGCGCTTGATGCTTCCGTCGCCCGCCGTCATCAGGATCACGAAGCCGCTGATCATGAAAAACAGGTGAACGCCAAGGAAACCATACTGTGCAACCGGCTCGAGCGCCGGATAGTGCATGGTCGTCAGGTCGTCGCCGGCGTAGCCTCGGAATGCGTAGTGAAAGAACACAACGGCAACGGCGGCACCAAAGCGGAGCAGGTCAAGCTCAGGAATGCGGGAAAACTTCACGGTCGAATCTTGTTGGAATTGGGAACGCGTCGGCCCGACGCTCACGCAAACACCGGCCGTCCCCATACGCCGCTTTCGCGGCCGGCTGGCACTTGGGGGGCAGGCTCTTACTGCACGAAGCCAGTGCTGCGTGAGGGAGCGATTATGGCCGAACCCCCGGCAACAGGCCACGAAGCGCCGAAACTGCATAACCAGGGCGCATAAAAGTGCATAGACGAATCGCCGCGTCGATCGCCGCGCGGCCCGCGCTGGCCGGCCCCGAGCGGCCTGCGCATGCGTGCATAAAAACCACTCGTTTTTGCGGGCAGGTGGGGCGGGGTCACAACTGCGCGCGCCGGGTCTGAATCGTCATCCAAAGGGCAGGGTCCGGCCCTTGGAACGGCGCCTCCGGCGCGTCAGGCGGCCCGCCACGGCCCTGCGGCAAGCTCGACCGACCCTTGGGGTACATCTAGGCGGCAGCCGCTCTGAGGCGCCGAGGCCGCGCACAGGCGACGGACGAAAAAAAGCCGCCGGCACCGAAGTGCCTGGCGGCTTTTTGCTGCCGGCCGGCCGCTCGTCAGACGTCGAGCTGCGCGTCCGTGATGCCGAGCGCGGCGGCGATCTTCTCGCGCGTCGACTTGCGCAGCTTCTCGCTGCTCTCCTGTTGAGCGTAGGCGGACTGGCTGATGCCGAGCCGCGTCGCGACTTCGGCCTGCGTCAGCCCGAGATATTCGCGCCACGCGCGCAGGGGCGTTGCCCCGTCGACCGTTGCGCTTACGACTGCATGCGGAATCAGGTCGCGCTCTTCGTCGCGCTGCGCCATGTATTCCGCGTAGGGGATCACCACAAAGGCCGGTGCTCCGTCCGGCCCGTTGATGATTTGGATGTTAGTACGTGCGTTCATCGCGTTTCTTTACCTCCTCGATATCGACTACCTTGATCTCGCCGTCCCAGTTGAACAGAACCCGGTAGTTGCCGACCCTGAGCCGGTAGCCATACTCGTGATTCGTAAGCGACTTCACGTTATGGCAGTTCGGCATTGCTTCCAAGGTGCCTACGCTGTCACGAATGACCGTCTGGATTTGGTGATCCAGCTTACGCAGTTGCTTGAATGCTTTGGGGGTCCATTTGATCGAGTTCATGCAAAGAATTATAAGTTTTATTATAAGTTTGCGCAACCATTTTATAAGTTATTTCCGCAGCGCGCGCGGGCGCTTCGGATACGGGTATTGCGGCTGGAACTCCTGCACGAGCGCATCACATTGCGCGTCCGTCAGCTCGTCCAGCCCAATCGCGCGAACCCAGAAGGCGCAGCCAGAAACCGCGATCGCACGCACATGCTCCGACCCCGGATGAAAACACACCGCCGTCCTGTCGCTGCCCGCGATGTACCCGCTCCAGTGCTCGCACGTCCAGCATGGGCCGTCTAGCTTCGGGGTGAATAGGCCGTGGCCTGGTCGTTCGCTACCCATCATCAACACCTGTATATTTATACAGTGTAGCTGCGCGCATCGATTCCCGATACGGTGCAATCGACCGCGCCAGTCCGACTGAAAAAGGGGACAGTGATGTGCACCAACTACAAGGCACCGAACGAAGACCCGGGTATCAACGAGCTGAAGATCGGCATCGGCGACCTGTTCCGCCGCGCGCCGTGGGATGTCGATGTGTGGCCCGACTACCGAGCACCGGTCGTACTTCCAGACGGCGACGGCTCGGCCGTTACCGAAGCCGTGTTCGGCTTCTGGCCGAAGTTCATGCAACCGGACAAGGTTGACGAGAACGGCAAGAAGCGGAAGAAGTTCGACACCGTCAACGCGCGCGGCGAAGAGGTCGCAGAGAAGCGCCTGTATCAGCGCGCGTGGCGCGACGGGCAGCGCTGCCTAATCCCAGCGCAGTACATCGTCGAGCCGTCATACCCGCATGCGACGCCGAAGGCTGGCGGCGGATGGGATCGCGGCCCGTGCGTGTGGCAGAGGATCGGCCTTGCCGACTGGAGCGCTTACTGTGTCGCCGGCATCTGGCGACGCTACCAGGGCGACGACGGCCGCGTCCTGATCGGCATGACCATGCTTACGCTCAACGCAGTCGAACACCCCCTGTTCAAGCTGATGCACCGACCCGAAGACGAGAAACGCGGCGTCGTGATGCTGCGGCCGGCCGACTACGACGAATGGCTGCACACGAAGAACGTCGAAGCCGCGCGCGCGATGCTGCAGCTCTACCCCGCCGACGAAATGTCCGCCGCGCCTGATCGGCCGGCGAAGTAGCCGGCTCGCCGGCGCGGCAGCGCGTCACTGCGCGGGCGGCACGTACGGGCGGAACCGTACAACCTCGATCCCGATCCAGTCGTTCAGCTCCCGGAGCCGCGCCTTCAGCGGCTCGATCTCGAGGCCATTGAACACCCCGGCCGCCTTCTCCACGTCACCGAACCCGCCCGCGTTCGACGGGATGATCCCCATCAGTTGCGGGGGCACGCGGTGCGCCGCGAGCTGATCCTCGACCGTCACCTTCTTGATGTTCCAGAACTCGTCCTTCGCCGCGACCTCGCCGATCGGCAAGAGCTGGATGCCGTCCTTCTTCCCCTTCGGCGCGTACATGAACAGGTTCCGGAAATTGCCCGGCCCCTTCGCGTTCTTCAACGCCGAGCGCAGGTTGTCGACATCCTCCTGCTTCTCGGCCGCGTCGGTCATGTACAGGATGAAGCCGGCGTGGCTCCCGTTCTTGTAGTAGCGCCGGCGAAACAGCGTCGCGCTTTCGTTCAGCCAGGTCGAGTTCAACGCCGACAGGTATTCGGGTAGCCCGTAGATCTCCTGGTTCAGGTCCGGCTCGTACAGGTGATAGACCGAGCCCTTCGGGAACTCATACGGCTCCCGCACGTTCGTCACGAACCAGTACTGATCCGGCTCGACACCGACGCGTGTGTACTTCGCAAGCGACGACTTCAGCGCCATCGGCGCGCCGAGCTGGTTCGTGCGTAGCTCGAGGTAGCTGTTCGCGAAGACCAGGTACTCGAGCACGAACCGGCTGAAGTCCGCGCGCGACAGCAGCGGATGCTCGATGTACGACTGCACGAGGATGTTGCGCTTCACGTAGATGGCCGAGCTGTGATGGGGCGCGGCCCGAAACGAGCGCGCGAGGCCGTCGAGGGGCAGCGGCGGCTCGTACCAGTTCCCCATCCGCATGCATTCGACATACTCGAGCAGCTCGCGCCGATCCATTACCTCGATCGGATCGCCAAACGAGAACACCTCCGTGCGCGGCGTTGGCGCCGGCGTGGATTCGGCGGCCTGCTCGGCGCGGCCATGCGAGCGGCGCCCTGCGCCGCGTCGATACTTACGTGACATCAAAAATCTCCATGAATCCGGTATTGGTGCTCGTCGCGCCCTCGAGCGGCTCGTTCGCGAGCGCGTGCATGCACGCCCAGGCCAGGTCGCCGTGGCTCGCCTCTTCGGATCGGCTCGCCTTGTACGTGACCTGCAGCCCGCTGGGCGTGATCGTTTTCTTGATCGCCATGAACGCGGCGGCGAGATCCTTCCAGCCCGTGTCGAACTCGAGCCGGCCTTTGCGGATCACGTTCTGCGCCTTCATCACGAGCGCGGTCTTGATCTCGACCGAGTAGTGGAACGGCGTCGCGGCCGGGAAAAACTTCGTGACGAGCTGATAGACGCCCTGCCCGATCCCGGTCGTGTCGATGCCGATGTAGGTCACGCGGTAGCGCCTGGTCAATGCCTCGATCTGCGCGGCCTGCGCTTCGAAGTCGAGGCCGTGCCACTGGAACCGCTCGAGCACGCGGAATTTCCCGCCGGGATACTTCGGCGGCGCCAGGACCACGCATCCGGCACTGTCGCCCGTGTGCGATGGGTCGTAACCGATCCACACCTCTTCGTCGCCGAACGGACGCAGGTACAGCGGCTTAAAGTCGTCCCACACCTCCCACGTGTCGACCATGCACGTCTGCAACGTCGCGAGAGGGAAAACCGACAGCGAATCGTCAATGAACTGGCACAGCAGCAGGTTTGCGTATTCGTCCGCGCTGTATTCGAGCTTCAGGCGTTCGAGGTCGAACAGGTTGCAGCCGCCGCGCACGGCGTCCTCGACGGTCACGATCTGCCGATACTGGCCGTCCGCGCACGCGCGGCCCGCCGAGAGCGCAGCATTCGAGATGTCGATCGAAACGCGCTGATCTTTCGGTCGACCGCGGTTGAACAGAGCACCGGACCAGAACGGGTACGCGTCGTGCGCGAGGCTCGACGGCGTCGAGAAATACGTCTGGCGCCACTGCGAATGAATCGCCATGCCGGACGCAACCTTGCGCAGGTCCTGGAAGCGCGGGACCCAGAAGTATTCGTCGAAATACAGGTTGCCGTGATAGCTCTGTGCCGTGCGCGCATTGGTGCCGAGGAAATACAAGGTCGCGCCGTTCGGCAGCACCATGGGATCGCCCTTCAGCTCGACGCCGACCGCGTCCTTCGCGAACTGGACGATGTACTGGCGGAACACGTGCGCCTGCGCCTTACTGGCCGACAGGAAGATCTGATTGCGGCCCGTGTTCAACGCGTCGAGCAGCGCTTCGCGTGCGAAGTACCAGGTCGCGCCGATCTGCCGGCTCTTCAGGATGTTGCGAATCCGCTCTTTGAAGCCCGCGCGATACCAGGTGCGCTGATAGTCGAAGATCGATTCGAGGAACGCATCGTTCAACTTCTCGATCTGCTCTTCGCTGAACGCGTTGCGGTCGTCCGAGCTGCGCGATCGGCGCGTGCCGCCACCGCCCCCGGATTCGCTCACCTTTCCATCGTTCGCTGGTCGCGAGCGCAGTCGGTCGAGCTGGCGCGTCAGCAGGTCGATCTCCTTGAAATCGCGCCCTTCCTTCGCCTCCTTCGTGACGAGCTTTATGAGCTGCGCCTCGATCGTCATGTTGACGCGATCGACCGGTTCCGTTTCGTCCCATCCATCGCGCTTTTTCCAGCTATAGAGCGTGGCCGGCTTCACGCCCAGCAGCTCGGCGATACGCGCGATGCGATACCCCTGCCAGTACAGGTCGCGTGCGCGTCGGCGTGGATCAACGTCGGATGAATCGGTGGGAAGTGCAGTCATGCAGCAAGGCTACCGACGCGCGCGCGTAGGCCCTACTGCATCCGGTTGTATCGGTTGCGTGCACAACCAACATGCATTGCGACGCTGGTTCGAACTGCCGACACTGGAATCCCTGAACACAGCACCCTCTCAGTGGATTCGCACATGGCACAGGACGCAAAGAAGACGAAATTTTTCCGGATCGCAACCGAAGGCGCGACGACGGACGGTCGCACGATCGATCGCACGATGCTCGAACAGATGGCGAGCAGCTACGACCCGAAGACGTACGGCGCGCGCATCAACATGGAACACATTCGCGGCATGTACCCGGACGGCACGTTCCGCGCATACGGCGACGTGATCGCGCTCAAGGCCGAAGAGCAGGACGGCAAGATGCGATTGCTCGCGCAGCTCTCGCCGACGAAGGACCTGGTCGCGATGACCACCGAGCAGCGCCAGAAGGTCTATACGTCGATGGAGGTCGACCCGGACTTCGCCGACACCGGCGAGGCATACCTGGTCGGTCTTGCGGTCACCGACAACCCGGCCAGCCTCGGCACCGACATGCTCGCGTTCAGCGCGAAGCACAAGGCGTTCGACACGCGCAAGCAGCGCCCGGAAAACCTCTTCAGTGCTGCGATCGAAGCCGACATCGAATTCGAAGACGAAACGCCGCGCACCAGCGACGCGGGCAAGTCGCTGTTCTCGAAGGTGCGCGGCCTGCTGAACCGCAAGGAAGCCTCCGACGACCAGCGCTTTTCCGACCTGTCTCAATCGGTCGTCGCGCTCGCCGAAAGCCAGGGCCAGGTGCTCGAGCAGCTCGAGAAATTCAACACCAATTTCGACGAGCTGAAGCGCGCGCAGCAGGACGGCGACAAGCGCCATAGCGAACTGGTCCAGAAGCTGTCGCGCACCGACAGCAGCACGCAACAGCGGCCGACGTCGACGGGCAGCGACAACGGGGCGCAGACCGACTGCTAACCCGCCCTCATCCCATTTTCGAAAAACGGAGAATCCATGCGGAACACTACCCGCGAGCAGTACAACCGGTACCTTGCTCGCATCCAGGAACTGAACGGCGTCGGCGATGCGACGAAGAAGTTTTCGGTCGCGCCGAGCGTGCAGCAAACGCTCGAAACCAAGATCCAGGAATCGAGCGCATTCCTCGGCCAAATCAACATCCACGGCGTCGAGGAAATGGAAGGCGAGAAGATCGGCCTCGGCGTGTCCGGCCCGATTGCGAGCCGCACCGATACGACCAAGCGATCGCGTGAAACGCGCGACGTCTCGGCGCTCGACAACCAGAAATACCGCTGCGAAAAAACGGACTACGACACCCACGTCCGCTATCAGCAGCTCGATGCCTGGGCGAAGTTCCCGGACTTCCAGGCGCGCCTGCGCGACTCCATCATCCTTCGCCAGGCACTCGATCGCATCATGATCGGCTGGAACGGCGAGAAGGTTGCGCCCGACACCGATCTCGCGGCGAACCCCCTGCTGCAGGACGTGAACATCGGCTGGCTGCAGCAGTACCGCAACAACGCGAAGCAACGCGTTTTCTCAGGCGTGAAGATCGGCAAGGGCGAGGACTTCAAGAATCTCGACGCGGTCGTTTCCCTCGCACGTAACGAGTTCCTCGACCCGTGGTACGTCGAAGACCCGAAACTCGTCGTGATCTGCGGCCGCGAGCTGCTCCAGGACAAGTACTTCCCGCTCATCAACCAGGCGCAGCCGTCGACCGAAACGCTCGCAACCGACATCGTCGTGTCGCAGAAGCGCGTCGGCAACCTGCCGGCCGTGGCGGTCCCGTACTTCCCGCCGCACGCGCTGATGGTCACGCGTCTGGACAACCTGTCGATCTACTGGCAAATCAGCGCGCGCCGTCGCTCGCTGAAAGAAGTGCCCGAGCGCGATCGTATCGAGAACTATGAAAGCTCGAACGATGCGTACGTGATCGAGCAGTACGGCGCTGGCTGCGTGGTCGAGAACATCCAGCTCGTCGACGCTGCACCGGCCGCCCCGCATGGTGGCGCATGACGAACCCGTTCCGCCAACACTTCCAGCGCACCGTCGCGGCGACGGCCGCGCGCGGCACGCCGACGAGTGTCGGCGGGCTGCGCGACGACTCGGCGTACACGCTGATGCTCGCGCAGCTCGACGAACACCGCCGCGCGCTGAAGGCTGTCGAATCGCTCGAGCGGAAGGCCGATCTGAAGCGGCAGTTTCTGCCCGCATACGACGCGTGGGTCGCGGGTGTGCTTGAAGGCGCGGCCGGCGCCCAGGACGACGTGCTGATGACGATCATGGTCTGGCGCGTCGACGTCGGCGACTACCAGGGCGCGCTCGAGATCGGCGCGTACGCGCTTCGGCACGCTCTCCCGCTGCCCGACCAGTACAAGCGCAGCACGCCGTGTCTGCTCGTCGAGGAATTCGCCGAGGCCGCGCTGCGTGCGAACCGGGCGGGCGAGGCGATCCAGGTCGAGCCGCTGCTGGACATCGAGCAGCTCACCGCACTGGCCGACATGCCCGACGAGGTGCGCGCGAAGCTGCACAAGGCGATCGGCTACGGCTTGGCCGCGTCCCATCCCGCAAGCGGCCTCGATCACCTGCGCCGCGCGTTGCAGCTCTTCGCGAACGTCGGCGTGAAGAAAGACATCGAGCGGCTCGAGCGCGAGCTGAAGAATTCCGCCAACGGGGGCCAGTCCGGCCCCGGTGGCTGACACCGAGCGTACCCCGCGCACCAGGCGGCACGGGGCCGTAGCCGGCACTGTCCGCGCGAAAGCCCCGTCCACCGCCTCTACCGATCAACCAGACGAACCCGACCATGTCCTTTGTCTCGACCCCGCCGCTGCCTCGTGCGCCTGCTGAAGCGGAACCCGCCAAGCCGATCAAGAACGACCCGTTCTACCCGGATGTGTCGCTCGAGCACGCGCGCGACACGATGCGCCTCGACGGTTCGATCACCGACGCCCGTTTGCGGCACGAGCTGCTCGCCGCGATCGCTGAGGTAAACGACGAGCTGCGCGGCGCACGCGCGGCGTGGCGCGATGCCGGCATTACGCGCCTGGCCGACGTGCCGGCCGACCAGCTCGACGATGAAAGCGTGCGGCTGCAGCACTACCGGCGTGCGGTGTATTGCCTGGCGAAGGCGACCCTCATCGAGCGGTACCGCGACTACGACACGACAGGCGATGGCGCACGCCGCGCAGACGAGCTTGAGCCCCAGGGCGACGAGCTGCGCCGGGACGCCCGTTGGGCAATCAGCGACATCATCGGCCGCCCTCGCGTGACGGTGGAGCTGATCTGATGGAGGTGCACGCGCTCCAGGGGGAAACCATCGACGCGCTTTGCTGGCGCGTGCTCGGCCGCACGCGGGGCGTCGTTGAAGCGGTGCTCGACCTCAACCGGGACCTGGCGCAGTACGGCCCGATCCTGCCTCACGGGCTGCTCGTCGAGCTGCCCGACGAAGTACCGCAAGCGGCGCAATCCGGCGCCGAGCGGCTCCAGTTATGGGACTGAGAATGGCTGAACCTATTTCCACGTCGTCCGCGACGGTTGCGGCGCTCGGCGTCGCAACGCTGTCGCTGTTTCCCGGCGTCGACGCCAACGTCGTCATGGGCGCGTTCGCCGGCTCGCTGCTGTTCGTGATGACGGCGGCCGACCCGTCGATCCCGAAGCGCATCGCGTTCTTCGTGATCTCGTTCGTTGCCGGTTGCCTCACGGCCGAGCTGTTCGCCGCCGCACTCGACGCCGTGTTGCCGGCCCGCGTCGAGGTGCACGCCGGCATCGGCGCGCTGATAGCGTCCGCGCTCGTGGTGAAACTGCTGCTGTGGCTGATCGCCCAGGCCGATGCGCCCGATCGGCTGCTGAACGTGTTCAAGGGGAGGGAAAAGTGATGCTCACGACCGTCTACGTGCTGTTGTGTGCTGCGATCGCGCTGCGCCTGATGACCTTCCGTCGCGGCTCGAGCGCCCATCGGCCGCTCGCGTCGTGCCTGGCCTACGCGATTGCGGTCGCCGCCGGCGCCGCGCCGATCCGCGCCGCGTTCAGCATGCTGCCGCCCGCTAACCTCGCCGACACGGTGCTGGTCGGCGTCCTGTGCCTCGCCGTGTACGGCGTGCGCGGCAATGTCGTCGAGCTGTTCCACCGTGGCAATCCGCGCGACTCCCTGATCGCGCGCGTGCTGCAATTCAAGGTATGGGGGCGCCATGTATAAGACCCTCCGCGTGGGCGACCGTGGCACGGATGTCGGCTACCTGCAGCGCCAGCTCGTCGCCGCCGGCGCGCGCATCGATACCGACGCGATTTACGGGAACGTAACTCGCACCGCCGTCATGGCGTTTCAGGCGTCGCACGGCCTGGTAGCGGACGGCATCGCCGGCCCGAAGACCTGGTCGACGCTCGCGGCCGGCAGGCGCGACCCGCGACACCTGACCGACTCGGATCTGCAGCGTGCCGCCGATCGGCTGCAGGTCGATCTCGCGGCCGTGCGTGCCGTCAATGAGGTGGAATCGAAAGGCACCGGCTTCCTGCCGGACGGACGGCCCGTGATCCTGTACGAGCGGCACGTCATGTATCGCCAGCTCGCGGCGGCCGGCATGGACGCGGATGCACTGGCGGCGAAGTATCCAGCCCTGGTCAACCCGAAGCGCGGCGGCTACGCCGGCGACGCGGCGGAATATGCGCGCCTGGCGAGCGCGTCACAGATTTCGGCCGCGTGCGCGCTCGAGGCGACGAGCTGGGGCGCGTTTCAAATCATGGGCTTCCACTGGAAGGCGCTCGGCTACCCGGACGTGTTCGCGTTCGCCGACGCGATGAAGGTCAGCGAGGCCGAGCAGCTCGAGGCATTCGTCCGCTTCGTCCTGGCTGACAAGGTGATGCTCGCCGCGTTGCGCGGTAAGAAGTGGGCGAAGTTCGCCGAGCTGTACAACGGCAAAGCTTACGCCGAGAACCTGTACGACGTGAAGCTCGAACGGGCCTTCGATCGCTACAGCCAGGCGGCTGCGTGACGACGGGCGCCCGCATCTTCGTCGTCGGCGTGATCGCGCTGGTCGCCGCGGTCGCCGTCATCGCGATCCAGCATGCGCGCCTGATCGACGCCGACCAGCGCGCCGACAATCTCGCGCGCGACGTGCGCGAGCGGACGGCCGAGCGCGACGCGGCACGCCGCGACGTGAAGGTCGTCACGCAATACGTCGACCGCGTCCAGGTCGTCCGCGAGAAGGGCGACACCATCATCAAGGAGGTTCCCATCTATGTCGATCGCGAGGCCGATCGTGCTTGTACTGTCCCTGTCGGCTTTGTGCGCGTGCACGACAGCGCCGCCGCCAACGTGCCGGTGGGTGATCCCCGAGACACTGATGCGGCCCCCTCGGGCGTTGCGCTCTCTGCCGTCGCCGCAACCGTCGCCGGCAACTACACCACCTGTCACGAAACCGCCGAGCAACTGATCGCGCTGCAGGCGCGCGTGCGCGACACGGAGGAACCGGCGCCATGAAGAAGCCCGACAGCCTGCGCGCGGCGCTCACGGCCGCCCTGCCCGAGTTCGCGCGCGATCCCGACCGGCTGCACGTCTTCATCGAACACGGGTCGATCGCCGTCACCGCTGCGAAGTCGCTTTCGTTCGAATATGCGTACACGCTCGACATCGTCGTGACGGACTACGCCGGCGATGCGGATCACCTCATGGTGCCGATCATCGCCTGGCTGAAGATCCACCAGCCCGAGCTGCTGCTGAACCGCGACCTCTGCCGCGACGGGTTCAAGTTCCAGGCCGAGCTGCTCGACAACGGCAAATCCGACGTCGAGATTCTGCTGAAGCTGACCGAGCGCGTCGGCGTGCTCGAGCGGCCGGACGGCTACGAGATTCGCCACTTCGGCGAGCCGCCAATCGCGGGGACTTGATGGTCGATCGACTATCCCGCGCCGAGGAATGGGCGTCCGGCCTGCTCGGTCAGCTCACGCCCGCCCAGCGTGCGGTGCTGGCGAAAGGGCTGGCCGTCGAGCTGCGCCGGCGTCATTCGCGACGCATCGCCGAAGCCCGCAACCCCGACGGCAGCCGGTACGCACCGCGCAAGCCGCAGGCCCGGCGCAAGAAAGGTCGCATCCGCCGCGCGATGTTCGCGAAGCTGCGCACCGCCCGCTTCCTCAAAACCGCCTCGAGCGCTGACGCGTCGGTGCTGCATTTCACGCGCCAGGTCGAGCGCATCGCGCGCGTCCACCAGGAGGGCCTGCGCGATCGCGTCGAACGCAACGGCCCGGTCGTCCAGTATCCAGTGCGCGAGTTGCTCGGCCTCACGAACACCGATGTCGACCGGATTGCCGACGTCGTTCTCGACTTCCTGTCGCGGTAGTGCGACAAGCAGTTCAGTTTGTGTCGGACCGACATCAGCCAGGAGAAGCGATTCGCCGTCCAGCTCGGCTGGCCATCCCGGCATCCGTTGTACAGCGCGTGCCGGAACTGGTCTACATTTGCTGCTCTCTTGAAACTCTGCGTTATTATTTCGTCGCCGCTCGGCAACCAACTAATCGGGGTGAACAATGAAAGTAAAAGTAAAAGACCTGTCCGCAGAGATCGAGCTCAAAAACAATGGGATGGAGTTGCAGGTTCACGACAACGACGATAAACATCTCGGCGACTTGATTATTAACAAGACGCGGCTTGAATGGTGCGATGGTCGGACCCGCGCAGGAAACGGTGTCCAAATTTCATGGAAGGACTTCATTGCATATGCCAACGGCCTGAATGGTGTAGCAGCAAAGAAGGCCGCGGCAAAGAAGGCACCGGCAAAGAAGGCAGCGGCAAAGAAAGCCAAGGCGTAAAACAACTGATGACGTCCGTTGCCTGGGCAAAAGCTGCGACTAGCTGGCCGAGCCAGCGGACGTCTGTGAAGAGCCGCATCCAGCCATACGAAGACAGACCGTCGCTCTGCCTCGCCCACGCTGAAGTTGCCAACATCACTTACCTCATCCTCAATCACCTGTCGCGGTAGCGCGACGCGCGGCCGGGTTTGCGTTGTCGCCCGGCCCTGCACAACCTCCAGCGCGTGACCCGCTCCCACGCGCGCGGCATCCTCGCCGCATGGATGATTTTGCTGACCTGAACCGCCGCCTCGAAAGCCTCCTGCGCGAGGGCACCGTGATCGACGTCGACCACGGCGCCCGTCGCGTTCGCATCGAATCCGGCGGCCTGCAAACCGACTGGATTCGCTGGCTCGCGCAACGTACCGGCGACAGCATCGTGTGGGACCCGCCGTCGATCGGCGAGCCGGGCCTGCTCTTCTGCCCGTCCGGCGAACCGACGACCGGCCTCTTTCTCCCTGGCGTTTACTGTGACGGCCACGACTCGCCCAGCTCGAGCCCAACGCAGCACGTGCGCCTCTACCGCGACAGCGCACGCATCGTGTACGACTTCGCCGCGCACGCGCTCACCGCCACGCTGCCCGCCGGCGCCACTGTGCACGTCATCGCACCGGGCAGCGTCACGGTCGAAACCAATACCGCGACCGTCAAAGCGCAATCTGTCACGCTCGACGCCGACGATACGACCGTGACCGGCTCATTGCTCGTGAAGGGACCACTCACGTTCGAATCCGGCGCGACCGGCAAGGGCGGGGGCGGCGCTGGCGGTGGCGGCCCTGTGATCGAGATTCAGGGCAGCGCACACTTCACGGACACCGTGACTGCTGACGTCGATGTGCGATCGCGGGGCGTCAGCCTGGTAACGCACCCACACCAGGCGCAGGGCGAATTCGCCAACACTTCGAAGCCGATCGCGGGTGGCGCATGATCGGCATGAACGCACGCACCGGCCGCGCGATCGTCGGCCAGGCCCACATCGAGCAGTCCGTCGCGGACATCCTGTTCACGCCGCTCGGCACGCGCGTGATGCGCCGCGACTACGGTTCGCTGGTGCCCGAGCTGATCGACGGCCCTGTCAATCCGCTGATGCGCATGCGCGTAATGGCGGCGTCCGTCATGGCGCTGGCTCGGTGGGAGCCGCGCATCCAGGTCAACCAGGTGGACTTCGGTAGCACGGGCATCGACGGCGGGGCTGTGCTCGAGCTGCAAGGCGAGCGCACGGACGGCCCGCGCGCCGGCTCGCCCTTCTCCATGCGCCTGCCGGCGACGAACGGTCGAGGTGCGGCATGAGAACCACGCCCATCGACCTGTCGCAGCTCCCGGCCCCGGACATCGTCGACGAACTCGACTACGAAACGATCCTGGCCGAGAAGAAGACGCGCTTCATTTCCCTCTACCCGAAGGAACAGCAGGACGAGATCGCGGCCACACTCGAGCTCGAATCGGAGCCGATGGTGAAGCTGCTGCAGGAAGGCGCGTACGAAAAGATGCTGCTGCTCGCACTCATGAACGAGAAAGCGCGCGGCATCCTGCTCGCCTACGCGAAAGGCAAGACGCTCGAGCACATCGGCGCCCTCTTCGACGTCGACCGCCTGCTGATCTCGCCGGGTGTCCCCGACCAGGGCATTGATCCTGTCTACGAGGACGACGACAGCCTGCGCGAGCGCATCCAGCTCGCGCCGCGCGGTTTCTCAGTCGCTGGCCCCGACGATGCGTACGTGTTCCATGCACGCGCCGCTGACGGGCGCGTGAAAGCGGCCACCGCCTACAGCCCGTCGCCATGCGTGATGATCGTCACGATCCTGTCCCGCGAAGGCGACGGCACGGCCAGCCAGGAGCTGATCGACATCGTAAAGAAGGCGCTGGAAAAGAAGCGGCCGCAGGCGGACGAGGTCATCGTGCAGAGCGCGAAGATTGTCCGGTACGCGGTCCGCGCGACGCTGCGATTCTTCAACGGCCCGGATCGCGCGGTCGCGCTCGCGGAATCGCTGAAGAAGACGCAGCAATTCACCGACTCGATGCATCGACCGGGTTCCGAGGTCACATTGGACGGTCTGTACGCGTCGATGCGCGTCGCCGGCGTCCAGAAGGTGCTGCTCGACACGCCGGCCGAAGGCGTGCCGATCGCGATCGACCAGGCGCCGTATTGCACGGGTATCGAGTTGAAGGATGGCGGGGTGGCCGATGACTAAGCCGGCCCTCTCCCTGCTGCCGCCGAACGCGACCGTGCTCGAGCGGCGCCTGGCCGAAGCCAACGCGGACGTGCTCGACATTCCAGTCGAGATCGACACGCTGATGGACCCGGATCGAATCCCGCTGCGCTTCCTGCCCTGGCTCGCCTGGCACATGGGCGTCGACACCTGGCGCGACGAATGGCCGGAGCAGGTGAAGCGCGCACGCGTGAAATCCGCGATCCGGATCGCCCGCAAAAAGGGCACGGCCGACGCCGTGCGCGACGTCTGCGCGTCGTTCGGCGCGAACGTGATGATGCGCGAGTGGTTCGAGATGAAGCCGCGCGGCGTACCAGGCACGTTCGAGATCGTGATGACGGTCGGCGCGCGTGACGGCATACGGGCCACGGCGCAGTACGTCAACGACATCCGAGCTGAGGTCGATCGCGCGAAGCGCGGGACCGCCCACTACACCTTCACGCAGGGCTTCAGCATGCACGGCTCGATCGGCGTTGCATGCGGCGTGCGCGCGGCCGTCTATCGCCGCCTCTCTCTCACGGACTAACCAACATGGCTGGAAACCTCATCTACATCACGGACGCCGGCCGCGCCGCACTGGTGGCGCCCGGCAACACCGGGACGACCGCGCACCAGGTCACGCAGATTGGCCTCGCCACGGCGGCGTTCGTGTTCAAACCGGACATGACTGCGCTGCCGAGCGAGCTGAAGCGCATCACGACGTTCGGCGGCGATACCGTTGCGAAAGACACGATCCACATCGTGATCCAGGACGACAGCGCGGACCAGTACAAGCTGTACGGTTTCGGGCTGTACCTGGACAACGGCGTGCTGTTTGGCGTCTACGTGCAAAACGATCCGATCCTCGAAAAGGCTTCGGCGTCGATGCTGCTACTGGCCGCCGATACCGTGTTCGCCTCGATCGATGTGTCGAAGCTGGTTTTCGGGCCGACATCGTTCCTCAATCCGCCGGCGACCACCGAGCGCAAGGGCGTCGTCGAGCTGGCGACGCAGGCAGAGGTCGACGCCGGCGCGGACGACACGCGCGCCGTGACGCCGAAGACCGCAGCCGCGCGGTATGCGCCGCTCGTGCGCCCACAGCTCACCGGCCCCGTCAGCATCACATCGACGTCGACCGACCAGGACGCGCAGCTCGCCGTCGCGGCCGCATCTGGCGCCCTGAACCGTGGGGCGAAGATCCGCTTTCACGGTACGTTTGCGGCGGGCACGGCGGACACCAACGCACGCCTCATCGCGTCGATTCGCGCCGGTTACGACGGCGGCACGTGGGGCCGCGAATACCTGGACTTCTGGATCAATCGAACGCCCAACGATTCGAACAGCGACACGAACCAGGTTCGCGCGATGCGGATCACGCACGGCGGCCGGGTTCTGGTCGGCAATCGCGATGACGACGGCACGAACGCGTTTCAGGTCGCGGGTAACGGCACGTTCTCCGGCGGCATCACCAGTTCGGGACTCGACGCTGGCGGGGCGAACATCCGGCTGCGTAACGGCCGCGACGTACTGCTACGCAACGACGGCTCGAAGTTCTATGTCCTGCTGACGAACACGAGCGATCCAGGGGCATCGTGGAACGGCTTTCGTCCGCTGACCGTCGACGTCGTAACGGGTGCAGTGATGCTGGACGACACGGGCGCCGGAACGTTTGTCGGCGGCCAACTGGCCGTCAAGGGCATGCTCAACGTCAGCAACGGCACCAACGAGGCGCGCATGATCCTCGGTCCGAGTGGCGGGTACTTCTTTGGTAACGCGTCGGAAGCGGGGTTCTACCTCCCGGCGAATGGCGCCATGTTCGCGCTCAACTTCACGCGGAAGAATCTGCACGTCAATGGAAACGATGTGTGGCACGCGGGGAATCTGCCGAACCCGGCACAAACGACCGGTTTCACGATGGCCGGACAGATTCTGGCCGCCGAAGGCACCGTGAGCAAACCTGGCATTTCGTTCGTGAACGACGGCGCACCTGACACGGGTTTCTTCCATATTTCGGATGGCGTGTTTGCTGTCGCTAACAATGCGAAGGAAACGATGCGCTTCGTTGCGGGCGCGACGAACCGTGTGCTGATCGGCGACACGCCCGACGACTTCTACAGCGCGCTGCAGGTCGGCGGCGCCGCGTCATTCACGGGCGCGGCACCCGGAAACGGACTCGCCGCAATGGGATCCGGAGTACTACTTGGCAACAACGGCGGGGGCACCATCATCTTCAAATCGGCTACATCAGCGGCCGACATGAAGGTGTGGGACTTCAAGGCCGGCGACGGGATTTTCCAGGGGCGCGCCGTCACAGACGGGTGGACATCGGGCGTCCCGTGGATCAACGTCGCGCGTCAGAGCAACAGCAACGCGATCCAGAGCATCGCGCTAGCGCCGAACAGCGGACGGGTACTGATCGGCCCGACCGCCGACGACAGTTCGAACGCGATGCAGGTGTCCGGCAGCATGCGCGCGGCAAACTACTTCATCAACGGTCAGGGCGCAGGCGATTCGGGCCTACTCGGAATCTACAAGGGCACCAACGGGCCGAACATCGGCTTTTACGGCAGCGCCACGGTCGGCGCGGGCGCAGTCACGTTCAGCACGGGCGGGACCGAGCGCGCGCGTATCAGCGGGGCCGGCAACGTCCTGATCGGGACAGCGGCCGACGACGGCGCGAACAAGCTCCAAATCGCCGGGGCCGCGAAGCTGTCCGGCGCGCTGTATTCCGCCGCCGCGATCATCGACAGCGGGGCCGGTTGGAGCACGATCTATCTCAAGAACGGCGGAAAAAACCGCTGGACGATCGGCAAATCCGATACCGACGATTTCGCACTCAGCGCGTTTGACGATGACGGCGTCACGCAGCGTCGCATACTGGATATTCCGCGCGCCTCGCAGGTTGCCAGTTTCGTGAAGCGTCCGACATGGGCCGGCGCAATTCCGTGGGACAGCATGAATGTCACGCCGCTCGACAAGAACGCCGGCGGTCAAGTCAATGCAACCGTGACGCTGTACGGGGCCGGCGACTATGGTTCTCAGCTCGTCATCAATGCAAACGGCTACGCCCCGCGCATCCAGGCGCAGGCGTCCAGTCGGCAATTGATGATCACGAACGCCGCGAACACTGCCGCGAATATGGTGGTTCAGGATAACGGCACCGTCAGCTTCCCGCGGGCGCGGCCGAACTGGGCCGGCCTAACGCCATGGGACACCGGCAACTTCGATCCGAACGCGAAGATCAATCGCAGCGGCGACACCATGAACGGGCGGCTTTATCTTTCGCGCGACGGGTGGGATGCAGACTTCGGATTGCGCTCGGCAGATGGTTGGCAGACGTTCCTCCGCGCGCGGCGTGGTGGCGGAATCGAACTCATCAACAGCGCGTACAACGCAGTGCCCGCGTTCTTCGAGGACAACGGCACGCTGCACATCGGCGGAGCGACGATCCAGAACGACGGGAACATTTGGTTGCCATGGGCCGGCCAGTGGCTCAACAACATGTTCGGCGGCGGTGGTTCGATCATGTTCAACCGCAACGGAAACGGGGCGTGGCAACACAACAGCGGATTCATGATCCAGTGGGGATACCTCGGCGGGGGTATGGCTGAAGGCAACCCGCCGGTGATCAATTTCCCGGTTGCATTCCCGTCGGCCTGCGTCTGTTTGAACGCGACCGCACATAACAGCTCGGGGACCAACCAGGCAGACCAGTGGATTCAGATGCGGTGGTGGAACAACTCCGGATTTCAAGCCTTCGTTCAGTCTTCGGGGCAAGGCTCGATCGACGGTTTCTTTTGGATGGCATTCGGTTGGTGATATGGGACAAAAATACGCAGACATCGATTCCATGCGGCGAGTTGTCGCTTTCTACGACGACCAGGTCCACTCCCGGGAATCGATTCCGGTCAGTGCGATCAAGATCAGCGACAGCGACCACGCCGAACTTCTCGATGGTCAATCGCAGGGCCGCTGCATGGCGCTCTGTGTCCGAGGACGTCCAGCTTTCGTTGATCATCCTCCGCGGCCCATCGAAGAACGCATCGAGGTAGCAACAAACAAGCGCAACCGTCTACTGGAACAAACCGACGGCATCGTCGCACGGCACCGAGACCAGGTCGAAGAAGGTATCGGGACAACGCTGACCGAAGCGCAGTACCGCACGCTGCTCGCATATCGCCGCGAGCTTCGTGACTTGACCGGGAAGCAAGGATTCCCGGAAGTCCAGTGGCCCGCTTTTCCGTTTTGAATAGCGACCGCGAGCGCAATTTCACCTCTCTGGGCGCCTGCCCAATTCACATAGGAAGAAACAGAAAATGGCAATCAAGAAAGACATCGTGCTCGAATCGACCGGCGCGCAAGCGGCCTACCACGTCGTCAGCAACGTCTCGATCGATGCAGCATCGAAGTACACGAGCGGAACGGTACAGAGCTACGTGTCGGAAGCTACGTTCAAGTCAGGAAAGTTGGCGCTGCAGGGCGGTGTAACGATTTTCGTGTCGGGCATGCCAGAAGCCGACGAGGGTGCGTTCGCGTATATCCAGCGACGACTGGTGGAACCGAAGCCCGAAGGTGATGCCGCGAATGCGGACGGGTCGATGATGTACGGCTCGACTGACCGCTACATGCTGGCCGGCGGCGAGATCGTCGCGTAACGCGACATAGGAAGGAAAGGACGCGGCGACGTGCGCGATGCAGGAACATCGTGCACGCCCCGCACCAGCAGAGCAGACCTGCAGGATTGGCCAGGGCCGCGACACCTCTCGAGAGGCGCCGGCATCCTAGCACAGGCAGGAATCACCCCATGCAGGACATCCGATGCGGAAGCTGTAACCGCAAACTCGGCGCCGGCGAATACGTCCGGCTCACCATCAAATGCCCGCGTTGCGGCGCAATGAATATTCTGAGGGCCGCGAGCCCCTTACCCGCAGGCCACCGAGCCTCCGATACAAGGGATTCGCCCCATGCAACACACTCTCTCCGCTGATCTGATCAACCACGTGCACCAGGCCGACGCCCTGAGCGTCATGCGTGCGCTGCCCGATGCATGCGTCGATCTGGTCTTCACCGACCCGCCCTACTCGTCCGGCGGCACCACGAGCGCTTCGCGCAGCCAGGCGCCGTCGAGCAAGTACATCGGCGGCGACGTGAAGACCGTCTACCCTGAGTTCCAGCACGACAGCAAGGACCAGCGATCGTGGACGTTCTGGTGCATGACCTGGCTTGCGGAAGCCTATCGCGTCTGTCGCAACGAAGCGCACCTGGCCTGCTTTGTCGACTGGCGCCAGTTGCCGAGCCTCACCGATGCGATCCAGGCCGCCGGCTTCACCTGGCGTGGCGTCGCCGTATGGGACAAGACCAGCGGCCGCACGCGGCCGCGCATGGGCGGCTTCGCGCAGCAGACCGAATTCCTGGTCTGGGCGACCAAGGGCGCCGTGCGCCGCGCCGACGTGTATCTGCCTGGCGTATTCTCCGAGCGCCTCGCGCATCCGAAGCGCCATATGACCGAGAAGCCCGCGCAGCTCGCGCGCGACGTCGTGCGCCTGGCGCCTGCCGGCGGCGTCGTCCTGGACCCGTTCGCCGGGTCCGGCACGTTCCTCGCCGCAGCGAAGGAGGCCGGCTTGAACTGGATCGGTTGCGAGCTCGAGCCAAGCTATCACCAGGTCGCGACCGCGCGCCTGGCCGAGCTGGACGTGCTGCCCGTCGCCGCGTAGCGACACCCTGCGGCGGCTTCGGTTGTGCCCTGCCGCTGCACAACCTCCCGCGCGTGATCTCCGCGCGCGCGGAAGGCAATCTTTCGGAAGGCTCACTTCCGGGAGAAAAGCTTGCCTTCTGATTACCACCACGGCGTACGCGTCATTGAGATCAACGACGGGACGCGCCCCATCCGCACGGTCAGCACAGCCGTGATCGGCATGGTCTGTACCGGCGACGATGCCGATGCCACCACCTTCCCCGAAAACCGTGCCGTCCTCATCACGGACGTGCGGGCCGCAATCGGCCGCGCCGGCACGAAGGGCACGCTCGCGCGTTCGCTCGACGCGATCGCTGCGCAAACCTCGCCGCTGATCGTCGCCGTGCGCGTGCCGACCGGCAAGGACGCAGACGCAACGACCAGCAACGTGATCGGCACGACGACCGCGGACGGCCAGTACACCGGCATGAAGGCGCTGCTCGCTGCGCACACCCGGCTCGGCGTCAAACCGCGCGTGCTCGGCTGTCCGGGCCTCGACACATTGCCGGTCGCGACCGAGCTGGCTACGGTCGCTCAAAAGCTGCGCGGCTTCGCATACGTCAACGCTTTCGGTGCGAAAACGAAGGAAGAGGCCGTCGCCTACCGCGCGAATTTCGGTCAGCGCGAGCTGATGACGATCTGGCCGGACTTCGTGAACTGGAACACCACGACCAACGCCGGGGACATCACCTGGGCGACGGCGCGCGCGCTCGGCATGCGCGCAAAGATCGACGAAGAGACGGGCTGGCACAAGACGATCTCGAACGTCGTCGTGAACGGCGTCACCGGCATCAGCCGCGACGTGTTCTGGGACCTTCAGGACCCGAACACCGACGCCGGCTACCTGAACAGCCACGACGTCACCACGATCGTGAACGCGAATGGTTACCGTCTGTGGGGATCGCGCACCTGCTCCGAGGACAAGCTGTGGGCGTTCGAGAACTACGTGCGCAGCGCCCAGGTGATCGCCGACACGATGGCCGAGGCGCACCTATGGGCAGTCGACCAGCCTATGAGCCGCACTCTGATCCGCGACATAGTCGATGGTGTGAACGCGAAGTTCCGCGCGTGGAAAACCGCCGGCTACCTGATCGACGGCGAGTGCTGGTTCGACCCGGCCGCCAACGAGAAGGATTCGCTCAAGGCCGGGCAGGGGTTCCTCGACTACGACTTCTGCCCGACTCCGCCGCTCGAAAACCTGACGTTCCGCCAGCGCATCACGGATCGCTACCTGCTCAAGTTCGCGGAAAGCATCGCCGTTTGACGGCCCGCCACACACCATAGGAAAACGCAATGGCTCTGCCATCCAAACTCAAAAATTTCAACGTATTCGAGGACGGCGTCTCGTTCGTCGGCGAGGTGCCCGAGGTCCAGTTGCCGAAGCTCACGCGCAAGATGGAGGCGTATCGCGGCGGCGGCATGAACGCCGAGGTCGACATCGACCTCGGCATGGAAAAGCTCGAGCTGGGCCTCACGATGGGCGGCTTCATGAAGGAGATGTTCAAGACGTGGGGCACGTCAAAGGTCGACGGCGTCTCCGTACGCTTCGCCGGCTCCTATCAACGCGACGACACCGAAGAAACCGACGCTGTCGAGGTATACGTGCGCGGCCGCTACAAGGAAATCGACCCCGGTAAGGCCAAGGCCGGCGACAACGCCGACCAGACCGGAACCATGTCGCTGTCGTATTACCGCCTCGTCGTCAACGGCGAAACCCTGATCGAGATCGACATCCCCAACTTCGTCGAGATCGTCGGCGGCGTCGATCGCCTCGCGCAGCAGCGCCGCGCGCTCGGTCTGTAATCCCCTTTCCACTACCCATTCAGGAAGCACACCATGCAATCGAAGCAATCCGTCGTCATCACGCTCGACACGCCGATCACGCGCGGCGAGCAAGAAATCACCGCCGTCACGCTGATGAAGCCGCTCGCCGGCGCGCTGCGCGGCGTCGCGCTCACCGACGTCCTGCAGCTCGACGTGATCGCGCTGTCGAAGGTACTGCCACGCATCAGCGACCCCGTTCTGACCACGCAGGACGTGCTGCGCCTGGACCCGGCCGACCTGCTGCAGCTCGGCACGGAGGTGGCCGGTTTTTTGGTGCCGAACTCGTCGAAGGTGGACGTCTCCCTCGATCCGTCGACGATGTGATGGCCGACATCGCGCTCGTATTCCACTGGTCGCCAGAGGTGATGGCGGCGATGTCGCTGCCCGAGCTGATGGGCTGGCGCGAGCGCGCGCGTGAACGATACGAACAGGGTGACGAATGAGTGATCGATCTCTCCGCCTCGAGGTCGTGCTCAAGGCGCTCGACCAGGCGAGCCGCCCGATCCGGGAGATCGCCGCGAAGAACCGCACGCTGGTGAAGGAGCTGCGGGATTCCCGCGCGCGCCTCAAGGAACTCAACGATACGCAACGGCGCATCGGCGAGTTCCGCGAGATGCGCACGGGGCTCACCAATACCGCGACGAAGCTCGCCGACGCGCAGAGGAAGGTCAAGGAACTCGCGACGTCGTTGCGCGCGTACGGGCCGCCGTCACAGCAAATGGTTGCCGAGCTGGCGAAGGCACGGCAAGCCTCGTCGAAGCTCGGCGCCGCATTCAAAAAGCAATCCGCCAGTGTCGACGAGCTGCGCAACCGGCTCAATCGCGCCGGCGTCGACACGGGCAAGCTTTCTCAGCACGAGCGCACGCTGCGCACCGACATCAGCGCGACAACCGGCGCGATCGACGCCCAATCGCGTCGCCTGGACGCGCTGAATGCTCGCCAGAAGCGCATCGCGGACGCGCGCGCCAGGATGGGCGCGACGCGTGGCGCCGCTGCCGAGATGGCGATCGGCGGGTACGCCGCGCGCGCGACCGGCAAACACATCCTCGACGATCTGCGCGAACCGCTGGCCGAAGCGAAGAAGATCCAGAACGAGCGCGGCCGAATCCAGGGGCTCGGCCTCGGCGACCACGCGACGCAGGACGCCGAGCGCTACGTGCGCGCGATGAAGACACCGGGCGTTGTGATCGCCGAGAACATGACGCTGATGCGCGACGCGATGTCCATCTTCGCGGACGAGCACCACGCGCAGATGGTGATGCCGACGCTCGCGAAGATGAAGTTCGCGAACGAGGCGATGTTCGGTGCCGGCCAGGGGCACGAGAACGAAGAGAAGTTCATGAACATGCTGAAGGTGATCGAGCTGCGCGGCGGCACGAAAAGCGACGCAGCGTTCAAGAGCGAAGCGAACATGGTCCAGCAGGTGCTGACCGCGACCGGCGGCCGCGTCGGCGGTGACGAGTGGCGAAACTTCATCCAGACCGGCAAGGTCGCGGCGAAGCAGATGCGCCAGGACGCGTTCTACTACCAGATGGAGCCGCTGATTCAGGAAATGGGCGGGCATGCGGCCGGGACCGGCGTGCAGGCCGCATACAGCAACCTGATGCAGGGCAAGACCACCGTGCGCGCGGCGAAGCGGCTGGTCGAGCTGGGCCTGGTCGACAAGAAGTCGGTCGAGTACAACACGATCGGCAACGTGAAGCGCATCAAGCCCGGCGCGCTGATCCAGGGCGATCTCTTCAACGCATCGCCGTTCGAGTGGTTGGAGAAGGTGCTGCTGCCGAAGCTGAAGGCCAAGGGCATCACGTCCGACGCGAAGATCCTGGAGGAATTTTCCACGATCATGACGAACGGCAACGGCGCGAACCTGTTCGCCACGATGTACATGCAGCGCGAGCAGATTCACAAGAACGAAAAGCTCAACCGTGGCGCGTACGGCATCGACAAGCTGCACGAGCTGGGCCAGAAACAAACGGAAGGAAAGGAGCTGATCACGCTCGAGAAGGTGCGCAACCTGCGCACCGTGATCGGCGAGCAGGTGCTGCCCGTGTACAACCGCGCGCTCGAGCTGACGACGAGCGTGCTCGAGCGGCTGCTCGGCTTCGCGAAGGAGTACCCGAATTTCACGCGCGCGGTCGCGATCGGCGCCGCCGGCCTCGGCGTGCTGCTCGCCGTGCTTGGCACGCTGACGATCGCGCTCGCCGGCATTCTCGGTCCGCTGGCGATCGTGCGCTTCAGCATGTCGATGCTTGGCATCCAGGGCGGCGTCTTCGTGCGTGCGCTCGGTGCCAGCGCCGGCGCGCTGCGCGGCATCTCGCGCGCGGCGTCCGGCGCCGCATCCGGCGTCACGGCCGCCGGCAGAAGCACGCAGTCCGCCGCCGGCCGCATTCGCGCAGCGCTGTCGGGCGCCTGGCAGGCTTCGTCCCCCCGCGCTGCCGCGTCGTCACTGCGCACCTATGTTGCGTCCCTCGCCCAGCGCGTGCCGGCCGCGTGCCAGGCCGCGAAGGCATCGATCCGGCAATGGGGCGCATCGACCGTGACCGCGATGAAGGATGGCGCCGGCGCGGCGCGGCAATACACCGTCCAGGTGTGGCGCGCCGTCGCTGCGCAGGCGGCCGCGACACGCGCTGCAGCAGCGTCGCGCTGGACAGCAGCCCGGCAGTATGTCGGCCGGCGCAGCGCGTCCGGCATGGCCGTCGACGCGGCGCGCGGCGGCCTCAACCTGGTCAAGGGCGGCACGATGGGCGCGATCAACGGCGTGCGCGCGGCGCTCGGCGGACTCGCGCAGACGCTGCTGTTCGTCGGCCGCGCCGCGCTGATGAATCCTATCGGCCTGGTGATTACCGGCATCGCGCTCGCGGCGCTGCTGATCGTGAAGTATTGGGAACCGATCAAGGCGTTTTTCGCGGGCTTCTGGCAGGGGCTGACCGAGGGTCTACGGCCACTCGCGCCGCTGTTCAGCGGCGTACTCTCGACTCTCGGCGCCGCGTTCGCGCCACTGAAGCCCGTGTTCGACTGGCTGATCGGCGCCGTGAAGAGCGCATGGGACTGGATCACGCGTCTGTTGGGGCCGGTCGACGCGAGCAAGAAAAGCCTCGACGCGGCCGCCAGCGCCGGCAAGGGGTTCGGCGCGTGGCTCGCGGATATCGTCGTTGTCGCGGCGCAGGCTGCTGCGCGCTTCGTCGACTTCGGCGCGAACCTGATGTCCGGCCTGGTCAACGGCATCAAGAGCGGGCTTGGCTCCGTGAAGGATGCGATCGAGTCGGCCGGCGGCAGCGTGATCGGCTGGTTCAAGGAAAAGCTCGGCATCCATTCGCCGAGCCGCGTGTTCGCCGCGCTCGGCGGCTTCACGATGGCCGGCCTCGAGCAGGGGCTGCGCGAGGGCCAGGACGGCCCGCTGTCAACCGTGATCGAGGTTGGCAAGCGGATCGTCGCCGCCGGCATCGGCATCGGCATCACGGGCGCGGCGATCGCCGGCGGCGCACCGCTCACCGTCGACAACCGGCCGCCGCTCACGGTCGCGTCGGCCGCTGCACGCGCACCGGCCGCGCCAGCGCCGATCACGATCCAGGTCTACGCGGCGCCCGGCATGGACGAGCAGGCGCTCGCGCAGAAGGTGCTGCAGGTGATGCGCCAGGAACAGGCCGCGCAGGCCGCGCGCGAGCGCTCGCGTCTGCGCGACCGGGATTGAAGGAGAGGTTGTCATGATGATGGCGCTCGGGCTGTTCGTGTTCAGCCTGTCGACCCTGCCCTATCAGGAGCTGAAGCGCCGGCGCGGCTGGCGCTTCGCCAGCAACAACCGCGTCGGCAAAAAACCCGCGCGGCAGTACGTCGGCGAGGACGACGAAACCATCAGCCTGTCCGGCGTGCTGCTGCCCGAGCTGACGGGCGGCGACCTGTCCCTCGCCGTCATTGAAGCCATGGCCGACCAGCACACCGCCTGGCCGCTGATCGAGGGCACCGGCCACATCTACGGCATGTTCACGATCGACAACATCGACACGACGCGCACGCTGTTTTTCGACGACGGCACTGCGCGGCGCATCGAGTTCACCATTGCACTGACGCGCAACGACGATATCGACATGCTCGGCATCGTGACCGACGCTATCAAAGGGGCGATCTCGCTATGAACCTCGCCGACATCCCCGGCGCCGACCTGGTGCAGAAGGTCGTGCTGGCCGACGATCGCGTGCCGCGCGCGATCTATTCGATCACGCTGAACGGCAAGAACATCACGAAGAAATTTGACGGCCGGCTGATCTCGATGACGCTGCAGGACAACCGCGGCTTCGAAGCGGACCAGCTCGACATCAGCCTCGACGATTCGGACGGCGCGCTCGAGATCCCGAGTCGTGGCGTCACGCTGAAACTGTCGATCGGCTGGGCCGGCGCCGCGAACGGCCTGGTCGACAAGGGCGAATTCAAGGTCGACGAAGTGCGGCACACGGGCACGCCTGACGTGCTGACGATCCGCGCGCGTAGCGTCGACCTGCGCGCGGGCCTGTCGATCAAGAAGGAGCGCTCCTGGCACCGGCAGACGGTCGGCGCCATCGTGCGCGCGATCGCCAGCCAGAACAAGGTCGAAGCGCGCATCAGCAAGGCGCTCGACGGTCAGCTCGTCGATCACATCGACCAGACCGCCGAATCGGACGCCAATCTGCTGTCGCGCCTGGCGAAGATGTTCGACGCGATTGCCACCGTGAAGAACGGGCTGCTGTTGTTCATCAAGGCCGGCGAAGCGACCACGGCGAGCGGCAAGCCGTTGCCCGCCGTCACGATCACGCGCGACGTCGGCGACCGGCACGAGTTCGGCGTCGCCGATCGGGACACGTATTCCGGCGTGCAGGCGTTCTACCTGAACACGCGCACCGCGAAGAAACAGTCGACCACCGTGAAGCGGCGCCGGCGGCGCACGACCGCGAAGAAGAAGCCGATCGACAAGAGCGGCGACGTGCTGTTCGGCACGGCCGAGAACGTGAAGACGTTGCGACACACGTATGCGAACAAGGGCAACGCGACACGTGCAGCGAAAGCGGAATGGGAGAAGTTACAGCGGGGCGTCGCAGAATTCAGCATTGTGCTGGCGCTCGGCCGGCCCGAGCTGATGACCGAATTACCTGTAACCGTACGCGGTTACAAACGTGTCATCGATGATTGCAACTGGATCATCGCGCGCGTTACACATACGATCGACGGTAACGGCGGATTTACATCGGACCTCGATCTCGAGGTCAAAGCGAGCGAGGTGCCGGAGATCGACACCTCGGAGGATGGCTGACGTTACATCAGCAGTAGGTTGCGGATGTTCGACAGGCTCAACATCGCGCTCGTAATCTGCGACAGCAGCGCCGCTCGCTCACCAGCCGACAAGTCACGCACTGCGCGCGCCTCGCGGTTCCCGGCTACAGTGGCGCTGGCGCGCCCACATTGAGCGGCAATCGTGGCTTCGATACAGCGTCGGATTTCCCCGTCCTCGGCTGTTTCATTTTGGAATTGCAGGTCTTGCGGCTTGTTACTCACAACGGCTTCCTCTTCGGATATTTTGAGAGGCGCTACGACGTGAAACGGCATTCACGCGTGCTGTAACGCTGCCCCATTTTCGTGCTTTTTTCAGACAAATGGAATGAAGGAGAAAGCCCCATGAAAGTTAGGAAAACACCTAACTTTCGCGGGCTTTTTCCCGCCTCTCGTCCCCCGCCCCTGCGAAGCGCGCATTACGGCAACAACAACTACCGCTCGAATCATGGTTTCCCGGACGACTCCCCCTCGGCTCAACTGGAATCTGCTGCGCGCATACAGCGAGATCGCGCGCTATCGCAGCATTTCGGAAGCAGCGCAGGCAATGGAAGTGCAGCGGCCGACAGTCAGCGAGAAAGTGTCCGCGCTCGAGCGCGTCCTCGGCCGCTCACTGATGGAGCGCCGTTCTGGAAGCGATGGATTTCGGCTCACGGAATTCGGCGCGCAGCTCCGCACCGTCGTGGCCCGCTTTGATCGTGAACTCGCTGCGTTGTGCGAACCGTCCGATGACGGGACGGCCAGCATGACAACGATCGACGTGTTGGGGGAAGTCGAAACAGCGATGGCGGCGCTTGAGCGCGCCGCAGAGACACTTCGTCAGTCCTGATCTTTCACAGCGCTCTTGCGCGGCGATCGCGCGGTCTTCGCGCGCTCCACGTCCGCCTGCGCCTCTTTCAGCGCCTGCAGCGCAGCATCGTCTAGTTTCGCTGCGCGGTTCTCTGCCAGTCGCGGCAGCCGCTTCGCCGGCTCGCCCGAAATCGTCATCGTGCCAGCGAGCAGGAAACCGTTGACGGACGCCTGTATTGCAGCGCGGCCGACCTCATTCAACTGTCGGAAGCTGTCGAGCAGCTCGGCCTCGTCCTCGGGCGTCGTCGACGGAAGCGCACGCACGCCAGTGATCACGTACAGCACGTCCACACCGACCTTGGCGAGTGCCGCCAGGTAGTTCGCGTCAGGTGACCGCGCGTCAGATTCATAGCTGAGTTGGGTCTTGTTCGAAAGCCCACCGAGCGCAGCGATCTCTGCCTGACTCATGCCAACACGCATGCGCTCTTCTTTCAGCCTCGCCCCGATTCCCATTTATTTCCTATCAAGGTGTTGAATTCCGCGAAATTGGAATCTATACTTCGCCTATCCCTAGTGAAGCACTATCGAAATTGAGTATACCCGCCATGACTACCCACAAAGGCCCGCGGCGAGCGCCGCCGGGCGTCATGTCCAGCAAGACCGTTTCGCTGCGCCTCCTTCCCGCAGAGCGTGCCCAGCTCGAACAGCTCGGCGGCGAAGAACGGCGCTCGCTGTCGAGCCTCGCGCGTCTCATCTATCTCGAAGGGCTCCCCCTCTACCTCGCCAAGATGTCCTCGTTTGAGGACACCACGGGCAATGTTTCCGCAAGCTGAACCCGAGGTGACAACCATGTACCCCGATCCCAAGCGCGTCCGCGAAAGGCGCCTGATGGTGCGGTTCGACGATTACGAATACGCGCTCATCACTGCACTCGCCAACTACCAGGGCGAGCAAACCGCAACGCTGATTCGCCAGATGGTCCTGCGCGAAGCCGCCGAGGCTCTGTTGCCATCGAGCAATGTAGCCCACGAGCGCGGCTAAAGGCAGCAGCTCAGAAGCAGCCGATTCCATGCCCGAACTCGAAATCACATTCACCGAGCAGGACGCCGAACTGCTCGAGCGCGTGCGACAGCAGGAAGGTCTCGCGACGCTCCAGCAGGCGGCCGAATGGCTCGTGAAGCGACGACTGCGTCTCGGCACACGTCGCCTCACCGGACGAGACCGGGCTCTCTACGTCGTCCACAACAGCAGCCGTTCATAACGCGGCAGTCTCCGACAGGAAGTCACATGAAATTGAAGTGTCACCACTGCGGCAGCCGCGCCGTCATTCGAACCAGCCGCACGCTGTCCGCTCTCGTTCGCGAGGCTTACTGCCAGTGCACCAACATCGAATGCGCGACGACCTACAAGATTCACGTCGCAACCGTCCACACGATCGCGCCGAGCCTCAACCCGAATCCGCACGTCTACGTGCCGATCGGCAAGGTTGATCGGCTTCCGACCGATTCGCGACAGCTCCCGCTGCTCGACGCCTAAGCCCTAACCCGCTTTTTCGCTGAACACCCATCGCGCCCGCTCTGCGGGCGTGAGGGACTCCTTTTGCCTGAAATTTCTTGGAGGCCGTATGCAAACGCTGATCCCCGCACCGATCGCCGCACTCGCCCAATCGCTGTCCTACGACGAGCGTGTCGCCTACCTCACGAAGATCTCCGCAGCCGACGTACGCGCCGATGTGTTCGTCGCATCCGCCCGTGCCTTGGGCTTCGTCGTGTCGTGGGACCTTGCACGCGGTACGCCGGTACTCGCCTGGATGCACTGACACGATGCGCGCGCCCCTCTCCGAACTCGACCTGCGCGCTATGTGGCGCCGCCTGCGCATGGTCGGCAGTTTTGACGCTCTGTGCCCGGCGGCCCGGCACGCCTTCGAATGCACGGCGAACGTGTGGCGCGATCGAGAGCCCTTCCCCGAGCTGCCAACCGTCGACGGGAAATGCCGCGCCGCGAACGACTTCGACTGACCCATCCGCGCCGGCCGCCGGCGCACTCACCTGGAACCACGCCATGAAGCCCTACGTTTTCAGCATCGGCGTACTGCTGATGCTCTCCTTCTCCCTCACCGGCATCTACTGCCTGACCGGCGACGTGCTGCGCCTGTTCGAGGTTCGCCACGCGCGGCCGCTCGCATTCCTGATCGGCATCGCCGCGATGTTCGCCCTGGTCGCGGCGCTGGCCTGGTCCGTTCCGCCGCGCGGGTGATGCGATGACCACCAAAACTACCCCGGGCACCTTCACCATCACGGCCGCCGAGTTGCCGCGCTATCTGTGCTTCTACACATCGCCTCGTGAGCCGGCAGAGCCGGCCTTCACCATTGACTCGGACGGTCGCGTTACCGTGGCGGATCACATGACGGCGGACGACGCGGCCCGCGCGTTCTGGACCGCAGTGCGGCACATGAACCCGTTCCTGCCGAAGCTCGATCGCGAGCAGTGCGTTCGCGTCATCGTCGCGAAGCTCATGTCTCACCACGGATTCGAGCTCGCCAATCCGAACGCGGACGTCCTCGAGCTCGACAACCCGCGCGCCCGCGCTTGGGTAGCGCTGGCGCGAGAAATCGTCGACGCGCTTTGCGCCGGCCAGCAGGGGTGACGCATGACGCACGAACCCACCATCCGCTACGAGCTGCTGACGTCAGCCGGCCTGCGTACCGTCGCCGGCGATCACGTCGTCATCCCCAACGACGCCGGCGCCGCATTCGGCATCCACGCCGAGCCGCACGTACGCGACGGCCACCCCGAGAAGTGGATCGTCACGCACCTCGCGTCGGGCATCCGGATCGGCCACGGCGCAACGCGCACCGCAGCGCTTGCCAGCGCGACTTCGAACGTCGAGCGCAACCGTGACCGCCTGCGCGCCACGCTCGACCAGGCGATGACCTCGCGCTACGAACTGCAGCACGCCGTTCAACGCCTGCAGCAGAACCATCACGACATCCTCGGAGGTGCAGCAGCATGACCCACTCAACCACCCCTCACGACGCCGCGCTCGCGGCCTCCATCGCGGCGGCCGCCGACGCCCTTCGCTTCGACCATGAACCCGGCGGCCTGCAGCGCGTCGCGGTGCTCGCGCTGTTCGTCAGCGTCCTTGGCGATCGCCTGGCGCTTGCCTTTCCCGCGTCGGCCGGCGCGCTCCGCGCGCTCGTCGACAGCCCCGCGACACCCGGCAACCCTGCCGCCCTCTCCCTGCATCAACAGCAACAGCAATAACGATGGCCTCGATCGACGAACTGAAACAACGCATCGACCTGCACGACCTCGCCGACCGCCTCGGTATGAAGCGCGGCCGCGGTGGTGACAAGGCGCTCTATCACTCGCCGCAGCACGAGGACAAGAGCCCGTCCCTGTCGATCTACGTGAACCACCCGAAGCACGGCACCGGATGGCGCGACCACAGCGCCGACGTCGGCGGCTCGTGCATCGACCTGGTCATCCACGCGCGCGGCGGCTCAGTCGCCGACGCCGTGCGCTACCTGCACGATGCCTACGGTATCCCGCTAGACCGCGCGGCGCCGGCCGAGCGCCGCGAGAAGTCGACCGTCGAATACATCGCCGACCGTTGCTTCGCCGACCGCGATGGCGTGCGCGAATACCTCACCGGCCGCGGGATCTCGGCCGCAGCGATCGACGCGGCGATCGCCGCGCGCACGCTTGGCTTCAACACCTGGACGAGTACGAAGATCGCCGCCGGCGACGTCGGCCATGCCGGCCCCGGCGCAGCCTTCATCGTGCGCGCGCTAGACGACAATCGCGTCGTCGCCGTCGACATGCGCTACGTCGATCCGGCGCTCAACGGTGGCGTCAAGACGCAAACGCAGGGCGACAAGGCCGGCCACGGCTGGACGGCCGACCCGCGCAAGCTCGCGAAGGCCAAGCGCGTCGTCATCGTCGAAAGCGCGATCAACGCCCTTTCCGTCGACTCGTGCGACATCCCAGGCACGGCCGCCTTCGCACTGCGCGGCCTGGCGAACGTCGACCAGCTCGACTTTTCGTTCCTTCGCGGCAAAGAAGTGAAACAGGTCGTGATCTGCCTAGACAACGACGAGCCGTTCGCGGACGGCCACCACCGCGCCGGCCACCGGCCGGGCCCCGAAGCCGCATGGGCGCTGTACGAGCGCCTCACGAGCCTGAACATCAGCGCCCTCATGGTCGACCAGGGCGGATGGATCGCCGACCTGGCGGATGGGGAGAAGACGGCAAAACCGATTAACGACGTCAACGACTACCTGCAGGCGCGCGGCCCGCGCGAGCTGCAGCGTGCGCTCGAGCAGTACGAGCCGTGGCTGATCGCCGGCCTGGCCGGCGACACAACACGTAAGGGCCGGCCGCGTATCTACCTGCCGGCGCACGACTTCGGCCAGTACTGGCGATTCCGCACGCGACCGGACTTCACGAGCTACATCACGAAGATGGACAAGAACGAGGAAAACGGCGTCGAGACGCCCGTGATAACGGACCTGTGTGGCTTCCGCATCGCTAGCATCAGCCGCGTGTCGGTCGCGAGCGCGACGTCGACGATGACCGGCGACGCCGACCAGGCGCCGACCGTCTACTTCTCCGCATCGATCCAGGCGCCGCGTCACGGCGCGCAGCTCATCCGCCGCGTGATGCTCGACGACCAGCTCCACAACACCGACCAGTGGGCGAAGCTCGGGCCGATCTGGGCGCCGGCGCCGTTCAAGCGCATGATCAACATCCTTGAGCGGGGCGCCGACCTCGGCGCGCGCCAGGCGGCCAACTTCGTCGGCCTGGCATGGCGCGACGGCCAACTGATCGTCAACGAAGGCCCGGACTGCTATTTCACCGAAGCCGACAAGCAGTGCCCGTATCACAACCTCACGTTCCCGTCCGGCCCGATCGGCGACGCGCGCCGCGTAATTACTGCGTACCAACGGACGTTCACGCACAACGCGGCGACGATTCCGTTCGTGTGGGCGCTCGGCGGGCACCTGAAGGCGCTGCTCGGGTTCTGGCCGCATATCACCATCCAGGCGAACAAGGGCGCCGGCAAGTCCACGCTCATCAAGCGCCTCGAGCGCTCGCTCGCGTTCACGATGTTCTCCGGGCAGTCGCTGCAGACCGAGTTCCGCCTGCTCACGAGCATCTGTCACACCAGCCACCCGGTCGGCTGGGAGGAAATCTCCGCGCGCCGGCAGGACGTGATCGACAAGGCCGTCGGCCTGCTGCAGGAGAATTACCAGTACACGGTGACGCGTCGCGGCGGCGACATGACCGAATATCTGTTGTGCGCACCGGTGATGCTGGCCGGCGAGGACGTACCCGTGCGCAGCCTGCTCGGCAAGATCGTCCGCACGAACCTCACGGGCCGCAAAGGGCCGCCGCTGCCCGACGACCTGCCCCGCTTTCCGGTGCGTCAATGGCTCGAGTTCCTGGCCGGCCTGAATAAGCGCGACGTCCTCGAACAGTACGCGAAGCTGCGCGACAAGGCGCTGGCCAACTGCCGCGCGAGCGGCGAGGACGACGGCGCCAAGCGCATGGCCGGCAACTACGCGGCCGTGGCGCTCGCCTGGCACTACCTCACCGAGTTCGCCGGCATGGACCCGACCGAGGGCGACTTTCCGCGCGACCTGATCGCCGAAATGAACGGCCACGTCTCCGAAACCAGCGCCGATCGCGAGCCCTGGGTCTGGATCATGGAAACCGTGCTGTCGGAAATCGACGCCGGCAACTACAAGCACCCGTACACGTTCGACACCATCGACGGCGAGTTCTGCCTGCTGCTGCGCACGGGCCACGTGATGGACCACATCGCGCACACGAGCGCGCTGCGCGACAAATGGAACGCGCTGCCCGTGAAGTCGGACCGCGTGTTCAAGGCGCAGCTCAAGCACGCCAGCGTCGTCGTCGGCGAGAAGGAGGTCGAGCGCCGGATCTTCACGCGCCGCGTGCCCTACCTCACCCCTATCTCGCTTGAGCGCCTTGAGGCGTTCGGCCTGCACGTCACCGTCCGCGACGAACTGCTGCGCGACAGCATGGAGGCCGCGTGATCGCCTCTACGCCGTCGCGGCCGCCGTGCGGCCGTGCCCCTTACCCGCCTTTTTCCGGCCGCGTAGCGGCCCTGTATTCGGGTTTCCGGTGCGTGCGCCGATGCGCGCAGCAATCGGCACACGCGATCGCCCGGCCGTCGCATTGTCCGCATCCCCCCGTACCCCCCGCGAGTGGACACAGCCGGCAAACGGCGCTGCCCTTGAAGAAGGGGGGGCGGCCGGGCCGATTTTCACGCGGGGGAAGGGGTGGTAGCGCAAATAACCCGTGGTTTTCAGGGGTCGGCGCGCGTAAGTCCTTGATTCTGGAAGCGAGTGCCGCCATGAGTTGCCCTGTTTTTGCCATCAGTCGCGCCGCTTTCGCCACTAGTCCGATTTTCGGGCCGATCGCCGCCGCTCCTTTCTTCTCTCTCTCTAAATTATTGAAAAAGAAGAAGAAAGAATACGTAGAAGGGCAGGAAATTAACCGGAAAGCCGTGCCACGAGTCGGGGGCGATTTGCCACGAGTCGCGGACGCTGCCTATTTTTTGGGCCACGGGTCAGAAGGGGGTGCCACGTGTTTTTGATGGCAACTCACGGCAGATAAAATCTTTACAAATCAAGTATTTATGTGTGTAAAACCGCGCTTGCCATCAATCCACGAGTTGTTCTGCGTGTCCCTCCCCCGCGTCGACTCAAAAACGGTGCCCCGATGAACACGATCGATCTTGCCCAAGCCGCCGCGCTGCTCGGCGCTCACCCCGAAACGGTGCGCCTGAAAGCGAAGGCCGGCGAAGTACCGGGCCGCAAGGTCGGGAAGCGCTGGATGTTTTCGACGGTTGCCCTGCAGCGTTACCTCGCCGGAGAATGGATCCCGCGAGTTGTGCAGGGCGATCGTCCTGGAGAAGTTGAAAAATGTCGCTCTACAAACGGAAGACCAGTCCCAACTGGCAATACAAGCTGTACCCCCCTGGCGGCGGAACGCCGCTACAAGGCAGCACTGGAACCAGCAATAAAGCACAGGCCCAGGAGTTCCACGACCGGCTGAAGGTCGACCTGTGGAACCATGCGCGGCTCGGCACCAAACCGCGCTACACCTGGAACGACGCCGTCGTGCGATATGTCAGCGATCGTGAAGGGCTCCCGAGCCTGGAAACGACGAAAACGCACCTGCGATGGCTCGACCAACATCTGTCCGGTGTCGCGCTGATCGACATCGACCGCGACCAAATCGATGCAATCGCCCAGGCGAAAAGGAGGGAACCGAAGGTCATCCGCACGAAGCGCGGAATCGTAACGACCGACCAGCTCGTCAGCGCCGGCACCGTGAAACGCGTGGTCGGCGTGTTGAAGGCCGTGCTGAACGCGGCCGTCGAGTGGGGATGGTTGGACCGCGTGCCCGTCACGAAGCGCGCGAAGGTCGTGCAAAAGCGGATTCGCTGGCTCACGCAGGCCCAGGCCGAACGGTTGCTCGCCGAGCTGCCTGATCACCTGGCCGAGATGGCGCGCTTCGCCCTCGAGACGGGGCTGCGTCGCTCAAACGTGACCGGGTTGCAGTGGTCGCAGGTCGACATCGTGCGGCGCGTCGCGTGGATCCACCCGGACCAGGCGAAGGCGAAGAAGGCGATCACGGTGCCGCTGTCGGAAACGGCGATCGCCGTGCTGCGGCGCCAGCTCGCGAAGAAGCGTGCACCGGAATTCACCGACAGCGTGTTCGTCTACCACGGCCGGCCGGTCTACCAGACTGTGACCGAAGCCTGGCGCAAGGCGCTGAAGCGGGCGGGGATTCGCGACTTCCGCTGGCACGATCTGCGCCACACCTGGGCGAGCTGGCACGTGCAGCGCGGCACGCCGCTCCAGGTGCTCAAGGAACTCGGCGGCTGGGAAACGTTGGAAATGGTGCAGCGGTACGCGCACCTGTCGGCTGACCACCTGGCGCATTGGGTCGCGCCACTGACGACCGAGCCGGCACCGCGGTTAGCTGCAATTTAGCTGCAATGAGTCTGTCCGACGAGGGAAGGAAACCGCTGGAAGCCTTACTAGGCTTGGCGCGCCCGGCTGGGATCGAACCAGCAACCCCTGCCTTCGGAGGGCAGTACTCTATCCATTGAGCTACGGGCGCGTGAGACAGTGAAGCGACCCCATATACAGGCCGCCCACGATTGGCAAGA
>Ga0209672_100241_pt1 | contig 41063 bp, 33 predicted proteins | sample AraplaCol_mMS_r2_FD_184273 | JGI IMG/M metagenome (GOLD analysis project Ga0209672, IMG submission 184273) | Arabidopsis root microbial communities from North Carolina, USA - plate scrape CL_Col_mMS_r2 (SPAdes) (version 2) | ecosystem: Host-associated > Plants > Roots > Endosphere | place: USA...
CGCCGATGATAGTGCGGATTCCCGTGTGAAAGTAGGTAATCGTCAGGCTCCCTAAGCCAGAAACCCCCGCCCAAAAGGCGGGGGTTTTTGCATTTGAGCAGCGAAAAGCGCGAGTGCAGGCAATCGAACCTCTCCGGTTGTTGCTCAAGCGCGTAACCCGACCCCGCCGCTCTCCATCATCCCGGACCAATCACCCGCTTATTCGCTGCAATCTCCGGCCAGGGAGGTGACTCGTGTCCGCTCGGCGAAGCCGCCGTCAAGTACTTTTCACACCCGCCCCCACGTCCGTATCGTCGCATCGGCAGTTCGGAGCCGGTCCAGCGTCGACATTTTTCATCCGTTATTCCAGTCTTTTCGCTGAACAGGCGGGAAATTCGTGCGAAATGAGGTCTTAGTCGGTCCATCCTCGTAAAATTTGCGAACCTCCACCCCAGTCGCATCCAGAATGATGAACGTCGCCACTCAGATAGCTCGGGCCGTTTGCCCGCACGATTGTCCGGACACATGCGCGATGCGCGTGACCGTCGAAAACGGCCGTGCGATCAAGGTCACGGGTGATCCCGACCATCCGCCCACGCAGGGTGTGTTGTGTACGAAAGTCAGCCGATATGCCGACCGCGTCCATCATCCCGACCGGCTCACCGTGCCCCTCAAGCGTATCGGCGCGAAGGGGGAAGGGCGCTTCGTGCCGATCAGCTGGAGTGAAGCACTTGACGAGATCGGTCGTCGTCTCGGGGAAATAGCTGCGCGTGCGCCGGAGGCGATTATGCCGTACAGCTACGCGGGAACGATGGGACTCGTGCAGGGCGAAGGCATCGCGCAGCGGTTCTTCCATAAACTCGGTGCGTCCCGGCTTGAGCGGACCATCTGCGCCGCGGCCGGTGCAGCAGGGCTGCGCTATACGTATGGCGGAAGCATCGGTATGCATCTCGAGCATTTCGAGGAAAGCGAGCTGATCCTGATCTGGGGCGCCAACCCGATCGCATCCAGCCTGCATTTCTGGACCCGAGCGCAGGAAGCCAAGCGTCGAGGCGCCCGTCTGGTCGCAATCGATCCCTACCGCTCGCTGACGGCGGAGAAATGCCATCAGCACTTCGCGTTGAAGCCGGGCACCGACGGCGCGTTCGCGCTCGGCATGATGCATGTGCTGATTACCGAAGACCTGCTTGATCACGACTACATCGCGCGTCATACGCTCGGCTTCGACGCGCTCAAGGCGCGAGCCCTGTCCTATCCGCCGGAGCGTGTCGCCCAGATCTGCGGCATCGAAGCGTCGGAACTGATCGAACTCGCACGTCGTTACGGCGCGACCCGCAAGGCGTCGATTCGCCTCAATTACGGCATGCAGCGTGTGCGCGGCGGCGGCAACGCCGTGCGCGCGATTGCGAGCTTGCCTGCGCTGACAGGCGCGTGGCGCGACCGGGCCGGCGGGCTGCTGCTGTCGTCATCGGAATTCGCTCCGGTCAATCAGTCGGCGCTGCTGCGTCCGGATCTGATGCCAGGCTGGCCACACAAACTGCCGCGCATCATCAACATGAATGCGATCGGCGATGCACTGCTGCATCCGGGCGACGCCACCTTCGGGCCGAAGGTCGAAGCGGTGATTGTCTACAATTCGAATCCGGTCGCGGTCGCGCCCGACTCGTCGAAAGTCGCCGCCGGGTTCGCGCGCGAAGATCTGTTCACGGTCGTTCTCGAGCACTTCAAGACAGATACGGTCGATTTCGCCGACATTGTGTTGCCTGCCACGACGCAACTCGAGCATCTCGACGTCCACAAGTCATACGGCCACACCTATGTGATGGCGAATCTACCGGCGATTCCGCCAGTCGGCGACGCACGGCCGAACACGGAAATCTTTCGCGGCATCGCACGCAGCATGGGGCTCGACGAGCCCGCGCTTTATCACAGCGACGAAGAGATCGCGCAGACGGCGCTCCGTTGGGACGATCCGACGCTCGACAGCGATTGGGAGACGTTGAAGCGGGCCGGCTGGCTGAAGCTCAAGGTGCCGGACGCGCCTTTCGCGAATGGCGGCTTCCGCACGCCGTCCGGCAAATGCGAGTTCTACAGTGCGCGACTCGAGCAGATGGGTATGGACCCGGTGCCCGATTACCTGCCGCCGTTCGAATCGGCGGAGGCCGCCCCTGAACTCGCCGCTCGTTATCCACTGGCGATGATTTCCCCGCCGGCCCGCCACTTCCTGAACAGCACGTTCGTGAACGTGGACAGCCTGCGCAGTACGGAAGGCCAGCCGCACCTCGATATACACCCGGCCGACGCCGACGCGCGCGGCATCGGGGAGGGCGACATCGTGCGTATCTTCAACGACCGCGGATCGATGCAGGCGGTCGCGAGAGTGACCGATCGGGCGCGGGCAGGGCTCGTCGTCGGACTGTCGATCTGGTGGAAGAAATTGTCGGCGGATGGACGGAACGCGAACGAGGTGACGAGCCAGGCGCTGACCGATCTCGGCAACTCGGCGACGTTTTACGATTGTCTGGTGGAAGTTGAGCGGATTTGACCGAATTTCTTGATATGATCAGACAAATATATTCGAAAGTTCGAAGTGGGCATCTAACCCGGTTGTCTCGGCAAGGACGAGCCGCTACGATGCGTTTTAGCACGACCATTCGAAAATCTGTGAGGAGACGCGCAGTATGAACAAAATTTGGCTGAAATCGTACCCACCCGGCGTTCCAGCCGAAATTGACGCGTCCCCGTATCCATCCATCCCGGATCTCCTCGACGAAAGCTTCAAGCAATATCGTGACCGCAAGGCGTTCGTCTGCATGGGCAAGAGCATCACGTACGGCGAACTCGATGCGCTGTCGCGCCAGTTCGGCGCGTGGCTGCAGTCGCGCGGCCTGAAGCGCGGCGCGCGCGTTGCGCTCATGATGCCGAACGTACTGCAGTACCCGGTAGCGATCGTCGCGGTGCTCCGCGCGGGCTTCACCGTCGTCAACGTCAACCCGCTCTATACGCCGCGCGAGCTCGAACATCAGCTGAAGGACAGCGGGGCGGAGGCGATCGTTATCCTCGAGAATTTCGCGTCGACGCTGCAGGCCGTCATCGCCAACACCGCGGTCAAGCATGTGGTGGTCGCGTCGATGGGAGATCTGCTGGGCATCAAGGGCTGGCTCGTCAATTACGTCGTGCGCAACGTGAAGAAGATGGTGCCGGCCTGGCAGCTTCCGTCGTACACGCGCTTCAAGGCCGCGCTGTCGGAAGGTGCGCGGCAAACCTTCAAGCCGCAGAAGCTCGGCCCCGACGACGTCGCGTTCCTCCAGTACACGGGCGGTACGACCGGTGTCGCGAAGGGGGCGACGCTGTTGCACCGGAACATCGTGTCGAACGTGCTGCAGGCTGGCGCATGGCACCATCCCGCGCACGAGAAGTACCCCGAGGTGAAGCAGTTCGTGACGGTCGTCGCGCTGCCGCTCTATCACGTGTTCGCGCTGACGGTCTGCGGCTTTCTGACGATGCGCACGGGTGGCATGGGCATCCTGATCCCGAATCCGCGCGACATCGGAGGGATGATCAAGGAGTTGAAGGGTTACCAGATCTCGACGATTCCGGCCGTCAACACGTTGTACAACGCGCTGCTGAACCATCCCGAATTCAACCAGCTTGACCTGTCGAAGCTCGTGATCGCCAACGGCGGCGGCATGGCGATCCAGGAAGGCGTCGCGAAGCGCTGGTATGAGAAGACCCACACGGCGATCGTCGAGGGCTACGGCCTGTCGGAGACTTCGCCGGTCGCGACCTGCAACCCGGTAACCGCGACCGAATATAGCGGGACGATCGGCCTGCCGCTGCCGTCGACAGAAGTGGCCATCCGCGATGACGCAGGCAACGACGTCGCGCTCGGCGAGCCGGGCGAGATCTGCATCCGCGGGCCGCAGGTCATGGCCGGCTACTGGAACCGTCCGGACGAAACCGCGAAGGTCATGTTCCCGGACGGTTTCTTCAAGACCGGCGACGTCGGCGTGATGGACGCACGCGGTTACGTGAAGATCGTCGACCGGAAGAAGGACATGATCCTGGTATCGGGTTTTAACGTGTATCCGAACGAGGTCGAGGACGTGGTGGCGTCGCACCCGGGCGTGTTCGAGGTGGCGGCGGTCGGCGTGCCGGACGAGCACTCGGGCGAAGCCGTGAAGCTGTTCGTCGTGAAGAAGGACCCGGCGCTTACCGACAAGGACATCCTCGCGTACTGCAAGGAGCGGCTCACTGGCTACAAGCGGCCGAAACTCGTCGAGTTCCGCACGGAACTGCCGAAGACGAATGTCGGCAAGATCCTGCGGCGCGAACTGCGCGACGGACGCGCGTAACACCGAAGTCGAACGAACGAGCCCGGCCAAAGCCGGGCTTTTTTATTCGTGGTGTCGGCACCGAGGTTGCCGCGCCGAGGTCCGACGGTCGCAGGAACGGCACGCGTTCTACCGGGATGCGCCGTGGCTGACGGAGCGGCTCGACCGGATCGCCGGCGGCGGCCGCGATTCGCGATTCGCGATTCGCGATTCGCGATTCGCATGGCGCGGTACCACGGTGCATGCTGCCCGCCGGCAGCGGTGGCATTCACGTCGATGAGGCGTACGGGCCGGTTCGCCGCCGTGAACGGGCCGCCCGGCGATCGTCCTGTTCGCCGCTCACCGCTTCGCAGCCGCAAAAGAAAAAGGCGCCCGAAGGCGCCTTCAATATGCTGCGGCTTGTCAGACAAGCTGATTAGAACTTGTGACGGATGCCGACGCGCGCTGCGACCTGGTTGCTGGTGCTCGACGGGTCGAGACCGTTGATCGACGCATGTGCCTGAACGACGTTGCCTGCCGAATCGAGCGTGTTGCCCGACGCATGCTGGTACACACCGATCACGTAGACGTCCGTGCGCTTGGACAGGAAGTAGTCGACGCCCAGCGAGCCTTGGTGGTACTTGGCTGCCGAGTTGCCGTCGATCTTGCTGCCTTGCGTGTAGTCATACGCCGCGCCGACGATCAGCGCCGGGGTCAGCTGATACTTGAAGTTGATTTCGCCGTTGTTGAACGTCGCGGTCTGGTTCACGAACGGACCGACCGAGAAGCCCTTGAACTTCGTGTTCGAGTACGTCGCGCCGATCGTCGCTGCGCCGAACGTGTACGCACCGCCCGCACCGATGACCTGGTACGTGTTCGCGCTGTTCGCATATGCGCCGTAGACCGGCGACGACACGGCCGTCGCCGCAGCCGACGCGCCGGTGTTGAACATGCCGCCGAAGTTCGCCGGCGTGCGTGCGTTCAAGTAGCCGACACCCAACACCAGCGGGCCGTTGTTGTAACCGGCGCCGAGCGACCAGACCTGGTTCTTCGAAAACTGGCCGGCTTGACCGCCGAAGCTGTACAGGCCGCCGAACGAGAAGCCGCCGTAGGTCGGGCTCGTGTACTTGACCGCGTTGTTCACACGGTATGCGTTGTTGAAGTTGTCGAGGTCGCCCGGGTGAGCAGCGATGTAGCCGCCCCACTGGTCGCCTGCCTCGAGCGGGCCGACGAAGTCGACGACGGAGTCGTACTGGCGACCCAGCGTGACCGTACCGTACTGGCTCGACAGGCCGACGTAAGCCTGGCGGCCGAACATCAGACCGCCCTGGCCCAGCTTGCCGGAGTTGACGTCAAAACCGTTTTCGAGCACGAAGATCGCCTTCAGGCCGCTGCCCAGATCTTCGGTGCCGCGCAGGCCGAAGCGGCTGCCTTGCATCACGCCGCTTGCCAGACCGTACAGGTGGCCGCCCTTGGCGTTGTTGTTGAAGATGAAGCCTTCATCGATGATGCCGTAGAGCGTCACGCTGCTTTGCGCATGAGCTGCGCCAGCAAACGCGCCCAGCGCGACGAGCGCGAGAAGCGACTTTTTCATTAACGGATCTCCAAGAATCACTGAATTTTTTTGGCGGGGCGGATAGTTATGTTGTGTTGACGGGCCCCATCAACTTCGCAAGAAGTCGCACGTAATGTAGCAAAGCCGATTTTTCCGACAAAGCGAAATGCCTTGGCGCAAGGCTGCCATGTTTCCTTTATGCAACAATGGTTAAAATCACGGGTTAACCGCAATTTCCGCTGAATAATCAAGTCGGTTACGCAGCGGAGCACGTGCCTTTGCCGCCCGCGGCAGCACACGCAGCCAGGAGAACAGGATGGTGTTGGATGAACTGATCAGCGAATTCGATCGCGGCCTGCGATCGCTGACCGGCATTAGCCGGATGAGCCGCCCGGTGCCTGCGCCGGCGGAGCCGCCGGCCGGCGAACTGACGCCCGCGGAGCGTACGCATGCCGCCGGGCTGATGCGCGTGAACCACGTCGGCGAGGTCTGCGCGCAGGCGCTTTATCAGGCGCAGAAGCTGACCGCGCGCTCGTCGTCGTCGAAGGCGATGTTCGAGGAAGCCGCGCGCGAGGAGGAGGATCATCTCGCGTGGACCGCGCATCGGCTGAAGGAACTCGATTCGCGTCCGAGCCTGCTCAACCCGCTGTGGTACGCTGGCGCGCTCGCGATCGGCGTCGTTGCCGGAACGCTGGGCGACAAGGTCAGCCTCGGCTTCATGGCGGAGACGGAGCGCCAGGTCGAGAGCCATCTCGACGGGCACCTGTCCGAGCTGCCGGCGACCGACACGGCGTCGCGTGCGATCGTCGAGCAGATGCGGCTCGACGAGGTGAAGCACGGCAAGGCCGCGACCGATGCCGGCGGGATCGAGCTGCCGCTGCCCGCGCGGATGCTGATGCGCGCCGCATCGAAAGTCATGACGAGCACTGCATACTATCTCTGACATTCGGGCCGGGGCGGCGTGTGACGCCGCCCTGGTCCGCCGTTCCCGATACCGCCCGTTTTTTCCGCGTTTTCCCGCCCCCGAAAGCCCCGTCCGCACGCCAGTCTGGCCCGCCTTTCTCACGTATCACCTTCACAAGTTGCACTAGCTCATTCATTTATAACGATTTTTAGCATGAAGGGCCGCATGAGCATGCGCGCGTAAGTCCTTGTTCTAACTAACAAAATTCGTCAAAAAACCGGGCCGCTCCCTTGACCGTGCCAAACCCTTCCACTAAAGTGGGAGACAGTGTGAGAAAGTGTATTTTTGTGTGATTTGGCGGGCTATTCCGGCTAAATTCTTGAGCATTGAGCGGGTGCTTCGGTGCCCTGAACGGGAGAGCGGAAAGTGTTCCAAGGGGCGTCGGCGCTGACGCTCGATGCGAAAGGGCGGATGTCGGTGCCGGCTCGCTATCGCGAAGCGCTGCAAGGACAGGCAGAAGGACGGGTGACTGTGACCAAGCACCCGGACGGCTGCCTGTTGCTGTTTCCGCGCCCCGAATGGGAAGTGTTCCGCGCCAAGATCGCCGCGCTGCCGATGGACGCTCATTGGTGGCGGCGAATTTTTCTCGGCAATGCGATGGATGTCGATCTCGACAGCGCAGGCCGGATTCTCGTATCGCCCGAGCTGCGGATGGCGGCCGGACTGGAAAAGGAAGTCATGTTGTTGGGAATGGGTAGTCACTTCGAGCTGTGGGATTCGCAGACCTACATCGCGAAGGAGCAGGCAGCGATGGCGCAGGGCATGCCCGACGCGCTGAAGAACTTCACGTTCTGATTGCGGTGACGGAGACGCCCGCGATGGGAAACGAATTGCAGCATCGGACCGTACTGTTGGACGAAGCGGTCGATTCGCTCGTGACGCGGCCGGACGGCATTTATGTCGACGGCACGTTCGGGCGCGGCGGTCATAGCCGCGCGGTGCTCGCGCGGCTGGCGCCGGCCGGCCGGCTGATCGCGTTCGACAAGGATCCGAGGGCGATCGAGACGGCGCAGCGCATCGAGGATGGGCGCTTCTCGATCGTGCATGACAGCTTTGCATCGATGCGCGACGCGCTTGCGGCGCGCGGTGTCGAGAAGGTGTCGGGTGTGTTGCTGGACCTGGGCGTGTCCTCGCCGCAGGTGGACGATCCGGCGCGCGGCTTCAGCTTTCGCGCGGATGGCCCGCTGGACATGCGAATGGATCCGACGCGCGGCGAGTCGGCGGCCGAATGGCTCGCGCGCGCTTCGGTGCAGGAATTGACGGAGGTGATACGGGATTATGGGGAAGAACGGTTTGCTTTTCAGATTGCAAAGGCGCTTGTTGCTCGCCGGGCAGAGTCCGACCGTCTTGGGCCTCTCGACACCACGGGCGAGCTTGCCCAAATCGTGGGTAACGTCGTCAAAACCCGTGAGAAGGGCAAGGATCCGGCAACCCGCACCTTTCAGGCTATACGGATTCACGTCAATCAAGAGCTTGCGGACCTGCAAGTCGTACTAGACGCGGCATTGTCTTTGCTGGAGCAAGGGGGGCGGCTGGTGGTCATCAGCTTTCATTCACTCGAGGACCGGATCGTCAAGCGATTCATGCAGGCGCACGCGAGTGCGCCTGCCGTCGATCGTCGCCTGCCGATCCGTGCCGTCGACCTCCCGAGCCCGCCGCTCAAGATCATCAGTCGTCAATTCCCGAGCGAGGCGGAAGTTGCCGCGAATCCGCGCGCCCGGTCGGCCGTGATGCGCATCGCGGAGCGCGTCACGCCATGAGCCGCTTCAACATCTTCCTGCTGATCATCGTGATGGGCTGCGCGCTGTCGGTCGTCAACTCGACGAACCAGCAGCGCCAGATCTTCATCCAGCTGCAGCGCGCGCAGTCGCAGGAGCGTCAGCTCCAGCAGGACTACGCGCAGCTTCAATATCAGCAGAGCGCGCTGTCCAAGACGTCCCGCATCGAGCAGCTCGCGAACGATTCGCTGAAGATGCAGCCGATCACGACGGGCCGCACCCAGTACCTGACGCTGCCGCCGGGCGCCGCGAAGGCGATCGACGCGCCGATTCCCGCGTCGGGCGATACGGCCAGCAAGGGCAACGGAGGCGCGCGATGAAACCGTCGCAAAAGCGCCAGGACGTGAAGTTCTCGTCGAGCCCCGTGCTCGGCGTGCACCTGCCGATGTGGCGCTCGAAACTCGTCGTGTTCCTGCTGTTCATGGCGTTCGTCGCGCTCGCTGCGCGGGCGTTCTGGATCCAGGGGCCCGGCAACGCGTTCTACCAGAAGCAGGGCGAGAGCCGCTACCAGCGCACGATCGAGCTGCCGGCAACGCGCGGCAAGATCCTCGACCGTAACGGGCTCGTGCTCGCGACGAGCCTGCCCGTGCGCGCGATCTGGGCGATTCCGGACGCCGTGCCGGACGATCTCGACGCCGGCAAGGTCAACCAGCTCGGCAAGCTCCTCGGCATGACGCCGAAGGAACTGCGCGTGAAGCTGTCGCAAGACAAGGGTTTCGTCTACGTAAAGCGCCAGGTGCCGATCGACGTCGCGGACAAGGTCGCCGCGCTCGACATTCCCGGTATCTATCAGCGCAATGAATACAAGCGCTTCTATCCGGAAGGCGAGATTACCGCTCACCTGATCGGCTTCACGAACGTCGAGGACGAAGGGCAGGAGGGCGTCGAACTCGGCGACCAGAAGATGCTGTCCGGCACGTCCGGCGTGCGCCGCGTGATCAAGGACCGGATGGGGCACATCGTCGAGGACGTCGCCGAACAGATTCCGCCGCACAACGGGACGGACGTCGACCTGTCGATCGACAGCAAGATCCAGTACATCGCGTATGCGAACCTGAAGGCCGCCGTCGAGAAGTTCAAGGCGAAGGCCGGCGCTGCGATGGTCGTCGACGTGCGCACCGGCGAGGTGCTGGCGCTCGTCAACTACCCGACGTACAACCCGAACGACCGCTCGCGCATGACGGGCGAGCAGTTGCGCAACCGGATCATGACCGACGTGTTCGAGCCGGGGTCGATCATGAAGCCGTTTACGGTGTCGCTCGCGCTCGACCTGCACCGCGTGACGCCGAACACGCTCGTCGAGACGGGCAACGGGCATTTCGTGCTCGACGGCGCACCGATCACCGACGACGCGGGTTTCGGCACGCTGACGGTCGGCGGCGTGATCCAGAAGTCGAGCAACATCGGCGCGACGAAGATCGCGATGACGATGCGGCCCGAGGAAATGTGGAATATGTATACGAGCATCGGCCTCGGCCAGGCGCCGAAGGTCGGGTTCCCGGGCGCGGTGGCCGGCCGCCTGCGTCCGTGGAAGAGCTGGCGTCGCATCGAGCAGGCGACGATGTCGTACGGCTACGGCCTGTCGGTGTCGCTGTTCCAGCTCGCGCGCGCATACACGGCGATCGCGCATGACGGCGAGCTGATGCCCGTGACCATTTTCAAGACCGACCCCAACCAGCCGGTCGTGGGTACGCAGGTGTTCAACCCGACCACCGCGCGCGAGGTGCGTGCGATGCTCGAAACGGTGGTGGCGCCGGGCGGCACGTCGCCCGATGCGGCCGTGCCGGGTTATCGCGTCGGCGGCAAGAGCGGTACCGCTTACAAGCACGAAGGCCACGGCTACACGCGCAAGTACCGCGCGTCGTTCGTCGGCATGGCGCCGATGCCGAACCCGCGCATCGTCGTCGCCGTGTCGGTCGACGAACCGACCGCCGGCAGCCACTTCGGCGGCCAGGTGTCCGGCCCCGTATTCTCGGCGATCGCGGGCGATACGATGCGCGCGCTGAACGTGCCGCCGAACATGCCGATCAAGCAGCTCGTCGTGTCCGACGACGCGCCCGGCGCGCCCGCCGCGACGGGCCCGCAAAAGCTCGCCGCGGGCGGCGGTGCGAAGCATATGATCGTATCCAGCACGACACGTAATTCACCAGGAGTTGTTCGATGAGCGCCGCTCGCAGTTCCCATCCGGCGCATCAGCAGATCGCGGCCGCGCTTGCGTGGCTGCGCCAGCATGTGGCCCCCGCGGCGCAACTGCATGCCGACACGCGCAGCCTGCAGGCTGGCGACGTGTTCCTCGGCTATGCGGTCGACGGGGCAGACAATCGCGCCTTCATTTCCGATGCCGTCGCGCGCGGCGCGGCCGCCGTGCTGTATCAGCCGGAAGGTCTCGAAGCCGCACCGGCCGTACCCGTCGCACTCGCGGTGCCGGCGCTCGACCAACTGGCCGGCGAGATCGCCAGCGGCTGGTACGGCGACCCGAGCGACAGCCTGCTCGCCATCGGCGTGACCGGCACCAACGGCAAGACGTCCTGCACCCAATGGATCGCGGCCGCGCTGACGGCGCTGCACCAGCCGTGCGCGCTGATCGGCACGCTCGGCAGCGGCATGCCGGGGCAACTGGTGCCGACCGGCTTCACGACGCCGGACGCGCCGCAGCTGCAGCGGAGCCTCGCGCAACTGCACGACGCGGGCGCGAAAGCCGTCGCGATGGAAGTCTCGTCGCACGCATTGCATCAGGGGCGCGTGAACGGCACGGCATTCGACATCGCGGTCTTCACGAACCTCACGCAGGATCACCTCGACTATCACGTCACGTTCGACGCGTACGAAGCCGCGAAGTCGAAGCTGTTCGCGTGGCGCGGTCTGCGCGCAGCGGTCGTCAATCGCGACGACGAAGCCGGCCGCCGCCTGCTCGACAAGCTGGCCGGCCGCGTGCGCACGATCGCATACGGGATCGGCGACGCGGAGACGGCCGACGCCGATCGCGAACTGGTCGCGCTCGACGTGCGCGCGACCACGACGGGCACGGCCTTCCGTCTGCGCTCGTCGTGGGGCGACGCGGACGTCGAGGTCGGCACGCTCGGCACGTTCAACGTCAGCAACCTGCTCGCGGTGCTCGGCTCGCTGCTTGCGGCCGACGTGCCGTTCGACGCGGCCGTCGCGGAGATTGCGCGGCTCGAGTCCGTCAACGGGCGCATGCAGCGCCTTGGCGGCCGGCTGCAGAACGACGAACCGCTGGTCGTGATCGACTACGCGCATACGCCCGATGCGCTCGACAAGACGCTCGACGCGTTGCGCCCGATCGCGGCGGCGCGCGGTGGGCGGCTCGTCTGCATGTTCGGCTGCGGCGGCGATCGGGATGCGACGAAGCGCCCGCTGATGGGCGCGATCGCCGAGCGGCTCGCCGACGAAGTCGTCGTCACGAGCGACAATCCGCGCAGCGAGGATCCGCAGCGCATCATCGATCAGGTCATCGCGGGGATGACCGCGCCCGATCGCGCTCGCCGCATCGAGGATCGTGCGAGCGCGATCCTGCAGGCCGTGCGCGGCGCGGCCCGCGAGGATGTCGTCGTGCTGGCCGGCAAGGGGCACGAGGCGACGCAGGAAATCATGGGCAAGAAGCGCACGTTCTCCGATCAGGATCACGCGCGGCTCGCGCTTGCGGCACGCGCGACGCACGGCAAGGGAGGCGGCGAATGACGATGCTCAGTCTCGGCGAAGCCGCGCGCCTGATTCCCGGCGCCACCGTCCGCGGCGATTCGGATACCACGTTCGAGCGCGTGTCGACGGACAGCCGCACGGTCGGTCCGGGCGACCTGTTCGTCGCGTTGAAGGGCGAGCGCTTCGACGCGCACGACTTCCTCGGCGACGTGGCCGCGCGCGGCGCAGCCGCGGCGCTCGTCGCGCACGCGCCCGCGGGCCTCGCGATGCCGGTCATCGAGGGCGGTGAAACGCGTGCCGCGCTCGGCGCACTCGCGCACGGCTGGCGCAAGCGCTTCGCGGTGCCGCTCGTCGCGGTGACGGGCAGCAACGGCAAGACGACCGTCAAGGAAATGATCGCGTCGATCTTTGCGGCTGCAGTCGGCGCCGACGCGCGGCTGGCGACGGCCGGCAACCTGAACAACGACATCGGCGTGCCGCTGACGCTGCTGCGCCTGTCGGGCGCACATCGCGTCGCGGTGATCGAGCTCGGGATGAATCACCCGGGCGAGACCGAAGTTCTCGCGCGCCTCGCGGCGCCGACCGTTGCGCTCGTCAACAATGCGCAGCGCGAACACCAGGAATTCATGGCGACGGTCGAGGCGGTCGCGCTCGAACACGCGGCCGTGATCCACGCGCTGACGCCGGACGGCGTCGCGGTGTTTCCGGCCGACGATGCGTACGCTGGTATCTGGCGTGTCGCGGCGACCGGCAACCGGATTCTCGATTTCGCGCTGCACGACGCCGAACGACAGGTCGAAGCGCAGGTCACGGGCCGTTTGCACGGCGGCGAGCTTGCGATCGACACGCCGTCCGGCCCGGTGACGGTGCGGCTGCGCGCGCTCGGCGAGCACAACGCACGCAACGCATTGGCGGCAACGGCCGCGGCACTCGCGGCCGGTATCGAGCTGGCCGCGATCAAGCAGGGGCTCGAATCGTTCGAGCCGGTCAAAGGCCGCTTGCAGGTCCGGCGAGCGGTCGTCGGCAGCCTCGCGGGCGCGACGGTCGTCGACGACACCTACAACGCGAACCCCGATTCGATGCGCGCGGCGATCGACGTGCTGGCCGCGCAACCTGAGCCGCGCGTGCTGGTGATCGGCGACATGGGCGAGGTGGGCGACGAAGGCCCGGCATTTCACCGGGAGATCGGCGCGTATGCGCGCGAGCGCGGCATCGATGCGCTGTTCGCACATGGCGACGCGTCGCGTGATGCTTGTACCGCGTACGGCGACACGGCCCGCCATTTCGATGACGTCGGCGCGCTGGTGACGGCACTGCTCACTGCGGGCTACGGCGCGCAGGCGACGGTGCTCGTGAAGGGCTCGCGGTACATGAAGATGGAGCGCGTGGTCGACGCGCTGACGAAACAACCCGCGGCTGGCACGGTGCCCGCTGCACACTGAGTAGAAGGAAGGAAGCATGCTGCTGGCGCTGGCGCAATGGCTGCAAGGAGACGCAAGCTTTTTGCGCTTGTTCACGTACCTCACGTTCCGTGCGGTGATGGCCACCATCACCGCGCTGGGGATCGGGCTCGTGTGCGGACCGTGGGTGATCCGCAAGCTGACGCAAATGAAGGTTGGTCAGGCCGTGCGCAAGGACGGCCCGCAGACGCACCTGGTCAAGTCCGGCACGCCGACGATGGGCGGCGTGCTGATCCTGATCGGCATCGCGGTCGCGACGCTGCTGTGGGGCGACCTGACGAACCGTTTCATCTGGATCGTGATGCTCGTCACGTTCGGTTTCGGCGTGATCGGCTGGGTCGACGATTACCGCAAGGTCGTCCACAAGGACCCGCGCGGGATGTCGTCGCGCGAGAAGTATTTCTGGCAATCGGTGATCGGGCTGTTCGCAGCCGTCTACCTCGCCTTCAGCGTGTCCGAAGCGAACAACGTCCGCGTGTTCGACCTGTTCATGGCATGGGTGAGGAGCGGCCTGTCGATGGGGCTGCCGGCGCGCGCCGACCTGATGCTGCCGTTCCTGAAGTCGATCAGCTACCCGCTGGGCGTGTGGGGCTTCATCGTGCTGACCTACTTCGTGATCGTCGGCGCGAGCAATGCGGTGAACCTGACCGACGGGCTCGACGGCCTCGTGATCATGCCGGTCGTGCTGGTCGGCGGGGCGCTCGGCGTGTTCGCGTACGTGATGGGCAGCTCGGTCTATTCGAAATATCTGCTGTTCCCGCACATCCCGGGCGCCGGTGAATTGCTGATCTTCTGTTCCGCGATGGGCGGGGCAGGGCTCGCGTTCCTCTGGTACAACACGCACCCCGCGCAGGTGTTCATGGGCGACGTCGGCGCGCTGGCGCTGGGCGGCGCGCTCGGCACGGTCGCGGTGATCGTGCGCCAGGAAATCGTGCTGTTCATCATGGGCGGCATCTTCGTCGCGGAAACGCTGTCGGTGATGCTGCAGGTGTCGTGGTTCAAGTACACGAAGAAGCGTTACGGCGAAGGGCGGCGCCTGCTGAAGATGGCGCCGCTGCACCACCATTTCGAATTGTCCGGCTGGAAGGAAACGCAGGTGGTCGTGCGTTTCTGGATCATCACGCTGATGCTGTGCCTGTTCGGTCTGACCACCCTCAAGCTGCGGTAAAGGAAAGGTAACAAGGATGTCTGGCGAGATGTTTGGAGATCGGCAACGGCCGATGGTGCTCGTACTGGGGCTCGGGGAATCGGGTCTCGCGATCGCGCGATGGTGCGCGAGGCACGGGTGCCGGCTGCGTATTGCCGATACCCGCGAGGCGCCGCCGAACCTTGCCGCGCTGCAGGCCGAAGGCATCGATGCGGAGTTCGTCGGCGGCCCGTTCACGCCTGCGCTGCTCGACGGCGGTGTCGAGATCGTCGGGCTGAGCCCCGGCCTGTCGCCGCTCGAACCGGCACTGGCGGCGCTGATCGCGGCCGCGAACGAGCGCGCGATCGCGGTGTGGGGCGAACTCGAATTCTTCGCGCAGGCGCTGCGCGCGCTCGGTACGAGCGGCTATCAGCCGAAGGTGCTCGCGATCACCGGCACCAACGGCAAGACCACGACGACGAGCCTCACGGGCCTGCTGTGCCAGCGTTCGGGCAAGAAGGTCGCTGTCGCCGGCAACATCAGCCCGGCGATGCTCGACCGGCTCGCGGGCGCGATCGACGATACGGCGCTGCCCGACGTCTGGGTGCTCGAACTGTCGAGCTTCCAGCTCGAGACGGCCCGCACGTTCGCGCCGGATGCGGCCGCGATCCTCAACATCACGCAGGATCACCTCGACTGGCACGGCAGCTTCGACGCCTATGCGGCCGCGAAGGGCCGGATCTTCGGCGCGACGACCACGCGCGTGCTCAATCGCGACGATGCGGCCGTGATGAAGTTCGCACCGGCCCCCGGCGCGGCCGATGCGGCGCGCACGGTCACGTTCGGCCTGAACGAACCGACGCAGGACGGCGACTACGGCCTGTCGCGCGACAACGGCATTGCGTGGCTAGTCGAAGCGGTCGACCGCGACGCGCCGGACGAGACGACGAGCCGTCGCCGCAAGCGCGACGCCGCGCATACGCCTGACATCGCGCAGAAGCGCCTGATGCCGGCTGACGCGCTGCGCATCCGCGGGCTGCACAACGCGGCGAACGCGCTGGCCGCGTTCGCGCTTGCACGCGCGATCGACCTGCCGGCCGCGCCGCTGCTGCACGCGCTGCGCGAGTATCGCGGCGAGGCGCATCGCGTCGAAGTGATCGCGACGATCGACGACGTGGACTACGTCGACGACAGCAAGGGAACGAACGTCGGCGCGACGGTGGCCGCGCTCGACGGGCTCGCGCAGAAGATCGTGCTGATCGCAGGTGGCGACGGCAAGGGTCAGGATTTCGCGCCGCTGGTCGCGCCGGTCGCGCGTTGGTGCCGTGCCGTGATGCTGATCGGCCGCGATGCGCCGGCGATTCGCGACACGCTCGCCGAAACCGGTGTGCCGCTCGCCGACCACGCGACGCTCGAAGGCGCGGTGCGTGCCGCCGCCGACCTCGCCGAGCCGGGCGATGCGGTGCTGCTGTCGCCCGCATGCGCGAGCCTCGACATGTTCAGGAACTACGCCCATCGCGCGGACGTGTTCCGCGCGGCGGTGGATGAAATCGCCATCGACAAAGGAGCGACGCCATGAGCTGGTCCGATCGCCTCGTGTCCCGTTTCAACGACCGGCGCGACGCCGGCGGCAATGCCGCCGGCGGCCGCGTCGCGTCGGCCACGCGCGCCGCGACCGGCGGCCTCGCGAGCGTCGTGAACGGCGTTCGGCCGAGCCGCTCGCGCATGCTCGACTTCGACTACTCGCTGCTGTGGGTCGCGATCGCGCTGCTCGGGCTCGGCGTCGTGATGGTGTATTCGGCGTCGATCGCGATGCCCGATTCGCCGAAATACGCGTCGTATCACGACTACGCGTTCCTGATGCGCCACTGCGTGTCGCTCGTCGTCGCGTTCATCGCGGCGGTGATCGCGTTCCGCGTGCCCGTGTCGACCTGGGACAAATACGCGCCGCATCTCTTCCTGATCGCACTGGTCGGCCTCGTGATCGTGCTGATCCCGCACGTAGGCAAGGGTGTGAACGGTGCGCGCCGCTGGATTCCGCTCGGCATCACGAACATGCAGCCATCGGAAATCATGAAGCTCGCGGTGACGATCTACGCGGCGAACTACACGGTGCGCAAGCAGGAGTACATGCAGAGCTTCGCGAAGGGCTTCCTGCCGATGGCGTTCGCGGTCGGTCTCGTCGGCGCGCTGCTGCTGCTCGAGCCGGACATGGGCGCGTTCATGGTGGTCGCCGCGATCGCGATGGGCGTGCTGTTTCTCGGCGGCGTGAACGGCAAGCTGTTCGGCGGCCTGGTGGCGACGGCGGTCGGCACCTTCACGATGCTCGTATGGCTGTCGCCGTGGCGTCGCGAGCGGATCTTCGCCTACCTCGATCCGTGGGACGAGCGCTACGCGCAGGGCAAGGCATACCAGCTCACGCACTCGCTGATCGCATTCGGCCGCGGCGAGTGGTTCGGCGTCGGCCTCGGCGGCAGCGTCGAGAAGCTGAACTACCTGCCCGAAGCGCATACCGACTTCATCCTCGCGGTGATCGGCGAGGAACTCGGCTTCGTTGGCGTGCTGGTCGTGATCCTGCTGTTCTACTGGATCGTGCGCCGCGCGTTCGAGATCGGCCGTCAGGCGCTCGCGCTCGACCGCACGTTCGCGGGCCTGATGGCGAAGGGTATCGGCATCTGGTTCGGCGCGCAGACGTTCATCAACATGGGCGTGAACCTCGGCCTGCTGCCGACCAAGGGCCTGACGCTGCCGCTCGTGAGCTACGGCGGCTCGGGCATCCTGCTGAACTGTGTCGCGCTTGCGGTGCTGTTGCGGGTCGACTATGAAAATCGCGTACTGATGCGGGGAGGGAAGGTATGACCGCGTCGCGACGCACGCTGATGGTGATGGCAGGCGGCACCGGGGGCCACGTGTTCCCGGGGCTCGCCGTCGCGCACCGGATGGAAGCGGCGGGCTGGCGCGTCGTATGGCTCGGCAATCCGGCCGGGATGGAAGCGACGCTCGTGCCGAAGCACGGCATCCCGATGGAATACGTGCGCTTCGGCGGACTGCGCGGCAAGGGCCTGAAGACCAAGCTGACGCTGCCGTTCAACCTGCTGCGCGCATGCTGGCAGAGTCTCGGCGCGCTGCGCCGCGTGCGGCCGGACGTCGTGCTCGGGATGGGCGGCTACATCACGTTCCCGGCGGGCGTGATGACCGCGCTGTCGGGCCGCCCGCTCGTGCTGCACGAACAGAATTCGATCGCCGGTCTCGCGAACAAGGTGCTCGCGAAATTCGCGAAACGCGTGCTCGTCGCGTTCCCCGGCGCACTGCCGCACGCGGAATGGACCGGCAACCCGATTCGCGCGGAACTTGCGCGCACGGAAACGCCCAAAGCACGCTATGCATCGCGCAGCGGTCCGCTGAACGTGCTGGTCGTCGGCGGCAGTCTCGGCGCCGCCGCACTGAACGAAGTCGTGCCGCGCGCGCTGGCGCTGCTGGCGCCGGGCGAGCGCCCGCGCATCGTGCACCAGGCCGGCGCGAAGCACATCGAGGCGCTGAAGGCGAATTACGAAGCGGCCGGATTCGCCGGCGGCGACGACGTGCGGCTCGTGCCGTTCATCGACGACATGGCGACCGCGTACGCGGCGGCGGATCTCGTGATCTGCCGCTCCGGCGCGATGACGGTATCGGAAATCGCGGCGGTGGGCGTGGCGGCGCTGTTCGTGCCGTTCCCGTACGCGGTCGACGACCACCAGACGACCAACGCCGCGTTCCTCGCCGATGCGGGCGCGGCGGTGCTGGTGCAACAACGCGACCTGTCGGCGGAACTGCTTGCCGACTGGCTGCGCGGCCAGTCGCGGGCGTCGCTCGCGGACATGGCGGAGCGTTCGCGCTCGCTGGCGAAGCCCGAGGCCACCGACGAAGTCGCGCGCGTCTGCGCGAAGGTGGCCGGCGCGAACCTGGAACAACTGCAATGAAACACATCGTCAAACACATTCATTTCGTCGGGATCGGCGGCGCGGGCATGAGCGGCATCGCCGAAGTGCTCGTCAACCTCGGCTACGAGGTCAGCGGCTCCGACCTGTCGCGCAACGCGGTGACCGACCGTCTCGCGGCGCTCGGCGCGCGGATCGCGATCGGGCACGACGCGGCGAACATCGAGGGCGCGAATGCGGTCGTCGTGTCGACGGCCGTGCGCTCGGACAACCCCGAAGTGCTGGCCGCGCGCCACCAGGGCGTGCCGATCGTGCAGCGCGCGGTGATGCTCGCGGAACTCATGCGCCTGAAGCAGGGGATCGCGATCGCCGGCACGCACGGCAAGACCACGACGACGAGCCTCGTCGCGAGCGTACTCGCGGCGGGCGGGCTGGACCCGACTTTCGTGATCGGCGGCCGGCTGATCAGCGCCGGCGCGAACGCGCGGCTCGGCACGGGCGACTTCATCGTCGCCGAGGCCGACGAGTCGGACGCGTCGTTCCTGAACCTGTATCCGGTGATCGAAGTCATCACGAACATCGACGCCGATCACATGGACACCTACGGCCACGATTTCGCGCGGCTCAAGCAGGCGTTCATCGAATTCACGCAGCGCCTGCCGTTCTACGGCAGCGCGGTGGTGTGCGTCGACGATCCGAACGTGCGGCAGATCATCCCGTTCATCTCGAAGCCGGTCGTGCGCTACGGGCTGTCGCCGGACGCGCAGGTGCGCGCGGAAGACATCGATGCGCGCGACGGCCGGATGCATTTCACGGTGATTCGCGAAGGGCGCGCGCCGCTCGCGGTGGTGCTGAACATGCCGGGCCTGCACAACGTGCAGAACGCGCTCGCGGCGATCGCGATCGCGACCGATCTCGGCGTGGCGGACGACGCGATCCAGCTGGCGCTGGAGGAATTCAACGGCGTCGGCCGACGCTTCCAGCGCTACGGCGAGGTGCCGAGTGCGGACGGCGGCCATTACACGCTGATCGACGACTACGGCCACCACCCGGTCGAGATGGCCGCGACGATCGCGGCCGCGCGCGGCGCGTTCCCGGGCCGCCGCCTCGTGCTGGCGTTCCAGCCGCACCGCTACACGCGCACGCGCGACTGTTTCGACGACTTCGTCAATGTGCTGTCGACGGTCGACGCGCTGGTGCTGACGGAAGTCTATGCCGCGGGCGAAGCGGCGATCGCGACGGCCAACGGCGACGCGCTGTCGCGTGCGCTGCGCGCGGTGGGCAAGGTTGACCCGGTGTTCGTCGCGACGGTCGACGACGTGCCGGACGCACTGGCCAGGGTCGCGCAGAACGGCGACGTGGTGATCACGATGGGCGCGGGTTCGATCGGCGGCGTGCCGGCGAAGCTCGTGCAACACACACAACAGAAGGCATGACATGAGCGGGATCGATCCGAAACGTTTCGGCAAGGTGGCGGTGTTGTTCGGTGGCGAATCCGCCGAGCGCGAGGTGTCGCTCACCTCGGGCCGTCTCGTGCTGCAGGGCCTGCGTGACGCGGGCGTCGACGCGCATCCGTTCGACCCGGCCGAGCGGCCGCTGTCGGCGCTGAAGGACGAAGGCTTCGTGCGCGCGTTCAACGCGCTGCATGGTGGCTACGGTGAGAACGGCCAGATCCAGGGCGCGCTCGATTTCTACGGTATCCGCTACACGGGCAGCGGCGTGCTCGGCTCGGCGCTCGGCCTCGACAAGTTCCGCACGAAGCTCGTGTGGCAGCAGACGGGCGTGCCGACGCCGCCGTTCGAGACGGTGATGCGCGGCGACGACTACGCGGCCCGTGCGGCGGATATTGTCGCGAAGCTCGGCCTGCCGCTGTTCGTGAAGCCGGCGAGCGAAGGCTCGAGCGTCGCGGTGCTGAAGGTGAAGACGGCCGACGCGTTGCCCGCCGCACTGTCGGAAGCCGCGGCGCACGACAAGATCGTGATCGTCGAGAAGAGCATCGAAGGCGGCGGCGAATACACCGCGTGCATCGCCGGCGATCTCGACTTGCCGCTGATCAAGATCGTGCCGGCCGGCGAGTTCTACGACTACCACGCGAAGTATGTCGCCGACGATACGCAGTACCTGATTCCGTGCGGGCTGCCGGCGGAACAGGAAGCGGAACTGAAGCGCATCGCGCGCCGCGCGTTCGACGTGCTCGGCTGCACCGACTGGGGGCGCGCGGACTTCATGCTCGATGCCGCCGGCAACGCGTATTTCCTGGAAGTGAACACGGCCCCCGGGATGACCGACCACTCGCTGCCGCCGAAGGCCGCGCGGTCGATCGGCATCAGCTATTCGGAGCTGGTCGTGAAGGTGCTGTCGCTTACGCTCAACGACTGACGCAGGAACGGAACGACGTATGTGGAACAACGTTCGCCAACTCAACCTTGCCGCCAGCGCGCTGTACGCGCTGTTGCTGCTCGTGTTGGCGGCGGCCGGCTGCTACTGGCTGATCCAGCGTCCGACGTTCGCGCTGCGCGAAATCCGGATCGACGGCGACACCGAGCACATCAACACGCCGACGGTGCGTGCGGGCGTGGTCGGCCGGCTGAAGGGCAATTTCTTCACGGTCGATCTCGATACGGCGCGTGCCGCGTTCGAGCAGATGCCGTGGGTGCGCCACGCGAGCGTGCGCCGGGTGTGGCCGAATGCGCTGGCTGTCACGCTCGAGGAGTACAAACCGCTCGGGACCTGGGGCAGCGCGCAGCTCGTGAGCGTCGACGGCGAGCTGTTCACCGCGAACCAGGGCGAACTGGACCAGGAGCTGCCGGCGTTCGACGGCCCGGAGGGTAGTGCGAAGGAAGTCGTCACGCGGTATCGCGACTTCACGAACTGGTTTGCGCCGCTGAAGGCGGCGCCGGAAGAAGTGACGCTGTCGGCGCGCTACGCGTGGACGGTGAAGCTGTCGAACGGCATGCAGGTCGAACTGGGCAAGGAGCGCACCAGCGAGACCCTGCATGACCGGAGCCAGCGCCTCGTCGCCGCGTGGCCGGCCGTCACGGAGCGTTGGGGCAACGACATCGAGTATGCGGACCTGCGTTATCCGAACGGATTCGCGATTCGTGCGGCAGGCATGCGGTTCCTGACCGATACCGACAAGCGCAAGAAGTAACGAGAGATCACACGCAAGAGCACTTTATGAGCAAAGACTACAAGGATCTGCTGGTTTCCCTCGACATCGGCACGTCGAAGGTGGTGGCCATCGTCGCCGAGCTGAAGGGCGAAGGCCATTACGAGGTGATCGGCCTCGGCCAGAGCGAATCGAAGGGTCTGAAGAAGGGCGTGGTGGTCAATATCGAGGCCACCGTGCAGTCGATCCAGCGCGCGCTCGAGGAAGCCGAGCTGATGGCCGATTGCAAGATCACCAACGTGTTCACGGGGATTGCCGGCAGCCACATCCGCAGCTTCAACTCGAGCGGGATGGTCGCGATCAAGGACAAGGAAGTCACGCAGACCGACGTCGCGCGCGTGATCGAGACCGCGAAGGCGATCAACATCCCGACCGACCAGCAGGTGCTGCACATCCTCACGCAGGAATTCATCATCGACGGCCAGGAAGACGTGCGCGAGCCGATCGGGATGAGCGGCATCCGCCTCGAGGTGAAGGTGCACATCGTGACGGGCGCGGTCAGTGCCGCGCAGAACATCGTCAAGTGCGTGCGCCGCTGCGGGCTGGAAGTGAACGACCTGATCCTGCAGCCGCTCGCGTCGTCGCTGGCCGTGCTGACGGAAGACGAGAAGGATCTCGGTGTGGTGCTGGTCGACATCGGCGGCGGCACGACCGACATCGCGATCTTCGCCGAAGGCGCGATCCGCCATACCGCGGTGATTCCGATCGCCGGCGACCAGATCACGAGCGACATCGCGATGGCGCTGCGCACGCCGACGCCGGACGCGGAAGACATCAAGGTCGGCTACGGGATCGCGAAGCAGGCGCTCGCCGATCCGGACGAGATGGTCGAAGTGCCTGGCCTCGGCGAACGCGGCCCGCGCACGCTGTCGCGCCAGGCGCTCGCGGCCGTGATCGAGCCGCGCGTCGAGGAACTGTTCTCGCTCGTGCAGCAGGTCGTGCGCGAGTCGGGTTATGAAGAACTGCTGAGCTCCGGCGTGGTCATTACCGGCGGGGCTTCGATGATGCCGGGCATGGTCGAGCTCGGCGAAGACATTTTCCTGAAACCGGTGCGCATCGGCGCGCCGGAATACGCAGGCGGCCTCGCCGACGTGGTGCGCAATCCGCGCTACTCGACGGCGATGGGCCTGCTCGTCGAAGGCAGCGCACAGCGCATGCGCGGTCGCAAGGTCGCCGTGCAGTCCGGCAACGCGGGGCAGATCTTCTCGCGGATGAAGGAATGGTTCCTGAGCAATTTTTGAGTACCCCCACGGCTCGGCATGCCGAGCCTGCCCCCCCGAGGGGGCCGAGAAAACCCGGGGTGGCCCGGCGTTTTCTTGGGGACGAACCGAATCGAAATTCGCGCCGGTGCCGGCGGCTGGCGCGCGACAGGGGGTTGCCCGATCTCCTGCCGAATAACGGCCGAGTAGTTTTATTCTCTTGACGGAGGCAACAATGGAATTCGAAATGCTGGAAACCGAAACCAACGGCACCATCATCAAGGTGGTCGGCGTTGGCGGCGCTGGCGGCAATGCCGTTCAGCACATGATCAACCGTGGCGTGCAGGGCGTCGACTTCATCGTGATGAACACCGACGCACAGGCGCTGTCGCGCGCGCGCGCACCGTCCGTGATCCAGCTCGGCAACACCGGCCTCGGCGCCGGCGCGAAGCCGGAAATGGGCAAGGCGGCAGCGGAAGAGGCGCGTGAGCGCATCGCCGACGCGCTGCGTGGCGCGCACATGGTGTTCATCACGGCCGGCATGGGTGGCGGTACGGGCACGGGCGCGGCGCCGGTGGTCGCGCAGATCGCGAAGGAGATGGGCATCCTGACGGTGGGTGTCGTCAGCAAGCCGTTCGAATTCGAGGGCGGCAAGCGCATGCGCGTCGCCGAAGCAGGCTCGCAGCAACTGGAGGATCACGTCGACTCGCTGATCGTCGTCCTGAACGACAAGCTGTTCGACGTGATGGGCGATGACGCCGAGATGGACAAGTGCTTCCAGTGCGCGGACGACGTGTTGAACAACGCGGTCGCAGGCATCGCTGAAATCATCAATGTCGATGGCCTCGTGAACGTCGACTTCGAAGACGTGAAGACGGTGATGGGCGAGCAGGGCAAGGCGATGATGGGCACGGCGACGGTCGCCGGCGTCGATCGCGCACGCCTCGCGGCGGAACAGGCCGTGGCGAGCCCGCTGCTCGAAGGCGTCGATCTGTCGGGCGCGCGCGGCGTGCTGGTCAACATCACGTCGAGCCGTTCGCTGCGCCTGTCGGAAACGCGCGAAGTGATGAACACGATCAAGAGCTACGCGGCGGAAGACGCCACGGTGATCTTCGGTGCGGTGTACGACGACGCAATGGGCGATGCACTGCGCGTGACGGTCGTGGCGACGGGTCTGGGCCGTGCGGCGAAGAAGCAGCAATCGGCTCCGATGACGCTGCTGCGCACGGGTACCGACAACCAGCCGGTCAGCGCGATCTCGCACGGCTATGCGCAGCCGCAACACGTCAGCACGGCCGACTACGGCGCGCTCGATACGCCGGCGGTGTGGCGCAACTCGCGCGAAACCGCGGCATCGCACGTGCAGGCGCTGCAGGAGAAGGGTGTCGACACGTACGACATCCCGGCTTTCCTGCGCAAGCAGGCTGACTGACGAAGCACACACAGGCGAAGCCGCGGCGCAATCGATGAGATTGCCGCGGTAACGCCGGCGTGACGGATGCCACGGACCACGACAGGCCGCGTCGGATGCGACGCCGGGCCGGGAAACGTGCCCTCTTCGCATGAGCGGAGCGGGATGGGACGTGCTGTCCGCAATACGCCGAAAAACCGTATCGCTATGAGGGACCAGCCATGATTCAAGTGGGCGACGCGCTGCCCGACGCGCAACTGTTCGAATTCATCGACGACGCGCGCGAAGGCTGCACGCTGGGGCCGAATGCCTTCAGCGTGCGCGATCAGGTTGCGGGAAAGCGGGTGGTGATCTTCGGATTGCCGGGCGCGTTCACGCCGACCTGTTCGGCGCAGCATGTGCCGGGCTATGTCGAGCACGCCGAGCAACTGCGCTCGGCGGGCATCGACGAGCTCTGGTGCGTGTCCGTCAACGACGCATTCGTGATGGGCGCATGGGGACGTGATCTGCACACCGCGGGCAAGGTGCGCATGATGGCGGACGGCAGCGCTGCTTTCACTCATGCGCTGGGGCTGACGCAGGATTTGTCCGCGCGTGGCATGGGAATCCGTTCCCTGCGCTACGCGATGGTGGTCGACGACGGTGTGGTCAAGACGCTGGCCGTCGAAGCGCCGGGCAAGTTCGAAGTGAGCGATGCGGCGAGCGTGCTCGCGACGTTGATGTCCTGATCGTGCGGTGCGCCGTTGCCTGCGGGCAACGCTGCGCACCGGCCTCAGGGCAGTTGTAACACGGGCCGATGACCGGAAACGCCTCCGTTCCGGGCATCGGCCCGTCCCGTATCGGCGCGGGTAAACAGTCGAAACAGATTGATACGCAGTTTCAAACAGCGTTGAATAGGGAATTACGCTATAATCCCACCTATCGAATATAACTCCTGATTGATAATCTCAATCAAGATGAAGAACATCATGCTGAAGCAGCGCACCATCAAATCGATCGTGAAGACCGTGGGCATCGGTCTCCACTCGGGCCGCAAGGTCGAACTGACGCTTCGCCCGGCGGCGCCGGGCACGGGGATCGTTTTCTCGCGCGTCGACCTGCCCACGCCTGTCGACATCCCGGCATCCGCGATGTCGATCGGCGACACGCGGCTCGCGTCGGTGCTGCAGAAGGATGGTGCGCGCGTGTCGACCGTCGAGCACCTGATGTCGGCGTGTGCCGGCCTCGGCATCGACAACCTCTATGTCGACGTGACGGCAGAGGAAATCCCGATCATGGACGGCAGCGCCGCGTCCTTCGTGTTTCTGATCCAGTCCGCGGGCATCGAGGAGCAGAACGCGCCGAAGCGCTTCATCAAGGTGAAGAAGCCGGTCGAAATCCGTGACGGCGACAAGTTCGCGCGTCTCGATCCGTATTTCGGGTTCAAGCTGAAGTTCACGATCGACTTCCGTCACCCGGCCGTCGACAAGACCGGCCAGGAACTCGAGGTCGACTTCGCGAACACGTCGTACGTACGCGAGATCGCGCGTGCGCGCACGTTCGGTTTTGCCCATGAAGTCGAAATGATGCGCGAGCTGGGTCTCGCACGCGGCGGCAGCATGGACAACGCGATCGTGCTCGACGAATACCGGATCCTGAACAACGACGGGCTGCGCTACGACGACGAGTTCGTGAAGCACAAGATGCTCGACGCGATCGGCGACCTGTACGTGGTCGGCCATCCGCTGCTGGCGTCGTACACCGCATACAAGTCGGGTCACGGGCTGAACAACGCGCTGCTGCGCGAACTGCTCGCGCACGAGGACGCATACGAGATCGTCACGTTCGACGATCCGCAAGCCGCGCCGAGCGGCTTCGCGTTCGACACGCAGACGGCCTTCGCCTGATCGGCGTTCGGCACCCGCGATAAAAAAAGCGACCTTCGGGTCGCTTTTTCGTTGAGCGGCCGCCTGCGCGGTCGGCGCGGGTTCAGCGCGAAGACTTCGCACCGTGGCGCGCGGCCATCCGCGCGAGTGCAGCCTGCAGCGGCGACGGCTCGAGGTGATCGGCGAGGTCGCGCAACGCGGTGGCGCCGACGGTCGTCATACGCGCCTGCTTCACGTGCGGTGGTTCCGGCGCGTCCTTCGGACGCACGCGCACGCGCAGCGCCGAGACCGGCCAGCCGCGCTTCTGGAGATCGGCGAGCAGGCGCGGCTCGACCTGCCGCAGCCGGGCGGCGAGCGCATTGTGCGCGGCAAAGAGGGTCAGGGTGCCGTCCTTGATGGAGCCCGGTTCGACGTGATTCGCAAGATAGTCGGGCAGGAGCGCGGCGAGGTCGCGCTGCAGCGACGCGACTTGTTCGACGCCGGCGCGCAGCGCCGCGAACGCGTCGGTGCGGTTGAGCACTTCGGACACGGGTTGCGGGCGATACGCGGCGAGCGGGCCGAAACGCTTGGAAAATCGGTTCATCGAGGCATTCTTCGGGCGCGCACGGGCGCGGACGTTGACGCCGATTGTACCCGCGCCGGCTCGCGCACGGGCGGCTTTCGGGCCACGCGGCCGGTGGCCCGCGCGGGTTTGGCGTGCGGCGTGAGTCCAGCCGGGACACCGGCGCATGCTTCCTCGCGTGCTAAAATTCCTCGTTTGATTCCACTAATTCGCTAAGCCGCCGAGGCTCGGGCGTCGGGGCGCGCAACGCGCGCCGGGCGCCGGTGCTGCGACGCAGGATCCGATCCGATGACAACCGGTTTTCTCCAGAAAATTTTTGGCAGCCGCAACCAACGGCTCGTCAAGCAATACCAAAAGACCGTCGCGACGATCAATGCGCTCGAAACGCAGATCGAGAAGCTGACGGACGACCAGTTGCGCGGCAAGACGGATGAGTTCCGCCAGCGGATCGCGGGTGGCGAGTCGCTCGACAAGCTGCTGCCCGAGGCGTTCGCGGTCTGCCGGGAGGCGAGCCGCCGCGTGTTGAAGATGCGCCACTTCGACGTGCAGATGATCGGCGGCATGGTGCTCCACTACGGCAAGATCGCGGAAATGCGCACCGGCGAGGGCAAGACGCTCGTCGCGACGCTGCCCGTCTACCTGAATGCGCTGGCCGGCCGTGGCGTCCACGTCGTGACGGTCAACGACTACCTCGCGCAGCGCGACGCCGAATGGATGGCGCGCCTCTACAACTTCCTTGGTCTGTCGGTCGGCATCAACCTGTCCGGCATGGAGCACGACCAGAAGCAGCAGGCCTACGCGGCGGACATCACCTACGGCACGAACAACGAGTTCGGCTTCGACTACTTGCGCGACAACATGGTCTACGAGACCGACGCGCGCGTGCAGCGGGCACTCAACTTCGCGGTCGTCGACGAAGTGGACTCGATCCTGATCGACGAGGCGCGTACGCCGCTGATTATCTCGGGCCAGGCGGAAGATCACACCGAACTGTACGTCCGGATGAACGCGCTGCCGCCGCTGCTCGAGCGGCAGATCGGCGAGGAGAAGGCCGACGGCACGGGCGTCGAGAAACCGGGCGACTACACGCTCGACGAGAAGGCGCGCCAGGTGTTCCTGACGGAGTCGGGCCACGAGAAGGCCGAGCGGCTGCTCGCCGAGTGGGGCCTGATCGGCGAGGGCGAGAGCCTGTACGCGCCGCAGAACATCACGCTGATGCACCACGTGTACGCGGCGCTGCGCGCGCACACGCTGTTCCACAAGGACCAGCACTACGTCGTGCAGAACGGCGAAGTGGTGATCGTCGACGAATTCACGGGCCGCCTGATGGCGGGCCGCCGCTGGTCCGACGGCCTGCACCAGGCGGTCGAGGCGAAGGAACACGTGAAGATCCAGAGCGAGAACCAGACGCTCGCCTCGATCACGTTCCAGAACTACTTCCGCATGTACGCGAAGCTCGCGGGCATGACCGGTACGGCCGACACCGAAGCGTACGAATTCAACGAGATCTACGGCCTCGAGACGGTCGTGATCCCGACCAACCGCCCGCCGAAGCGGATCGACAAGCAGGACCAGATCTACAAGACGGCCAAGGAGCGTTACGACGCGGTGATCCGCGACATTCGCGACTGCTACGAGCGCGGCCAGCCGGTGCTGGTCGGCACGACGTCGATCGAGAACTCGGAACTGCTGTCGCACCTGCTGAAGCAGGCCGGCCTGCCGCACGAGGTGCTGAACGCGAAGCAGCACGAGCGTGAAGCCGCGATCGTCGCGGAAGCCGGCCGTCCGAACCGCATCACGATCGCGACCAACATGGCGGGCCGCGGTACCGACATCGTGCTCGGCGGCAACGCCGAGAAGCAGGCTGCGTTCATCGACGCCGACGACGCAATCCCGGCCGACGAAAAAGCGCGCCGCATCAAGCAGCTGCACGACGAGTGGGAAACGCTGCACGAGCAGGTGAAGGCCGCGGGCGGCCTGCACATCATCGGCACCGAGCGCCACGAATCGCGCCGGATCGACAACCAGCTGCGCGGCCGTGCGGGCCGCCAGGGCGACCCGGGCTCGTCGCGCTTCTACCTGTCGCTCGACGATCCGCTGCTGCGCATCTTCGCGGGCGACCGCGTGCGCTCGATCATGGATCGACTGAAGATGCCGGAAGGCGAGGCGATCGAGGCCGGCATCGTTACGCGTTCGATCGAATCGGCGCAGCGCAAGGTCGAAGCGCGCAACTTCGACATCCGCAAGCAGCTGCTCGAATACGACGACGTGTCGAACGACCAGCGCAAGGTGATCTACCAGCAGCGCAATGAACTGCTCGAAGCCCACGACATCACCGAGACGATCTCGGCGATGCGTCATGGCGTGATCGCCGAAGTTGTCCACCAGTTCGTGCCGCAAGGCAGCATCGAGGAACAGTGGGACGTGCCCGAGCTCGAGGAAGCGCTGCGCAACGACTGGCAGCTCGACCTCGCGATCCAGGAAATGGTGAACGAGTCGTCGTCGATCACCGCCGAGGAGATTCTCGAAGCGGTGACGACCGCCGCCGACGAGCAGTACGAGGCGAAGGTCGCGATGGTCGGCCGCGAATCGTTCAGCGCGTTCGAGCGCTCGGTGATGCTGCAGACGGTCGATCGCCTGTGGCGCGAGCACCTCGCGGCGCTCGACCACCTGCGCCAGGGCATCCACCTGCGCGGCTATGCGCAGAAGAACCCGAAGCAGGAATACAAGCGCGAGGCGTTCGAGCTGTTCGCCGCGATGCTCGAGGCGATCAAGCAGGAAGTCACGCGCATCGTGATGAACGTGCAGATCCAGTCGCCGGAGCAGCTCGAGGAAGCCGCCGAGCAGATCGAGGAGCGCGGCGGTCAGCTCGAGAACGTCGAGTATCAGCATGCCGACTACGCGGAATCCGGTGCGCCGGTCGCGAACGTCGCGGCCGCCACCGCGGCGACCGCGACGGCCGACATGGTCGGCAGCGCGATGACCCACAGCGGCCCCGGCGGCGAGATGCCGAAGGTCGGCCGCAATGACCCGTGCCCGTGCGGCAGCGGCAAGAAGTACAAGCAATGTCACGGGAAGCTGTCATGATCGACGGCGGCGCGCATCCGCGTGCCGCTTCGTTTGCAGCTTCGAGTCAGTGATGTGAGTTGCGGCGGCCCGCATGCGGCCCGCCGGTTCTTCCAATCGATGCCGGCGGATGCCGGCATTTTCCATCCGGCAGGTGTGCCCCATGGCTGTCAATTTTCCGTCGATCGATCCCGCCCAACTCCATCCCGTCGCCGGCGTCACGCTCGGCTGGGCGGAAGCGAACATCCGCAAGCCGAATCGCAAGGACGTGCTGGTCATTTCCGTCGACGAAGGGGCGACGGTCGCCGGCGTATTCACCGAGAACCGCTTCTGCGCCGCGCCGGTGACGGTGTGTCGCGAGCACCTGGCAACGGTGCGTGCCGGCGGCGCGGGCATCCGCGCGCTCGTCGTGAACACGGGCAATGCGAATGCGGGCACCGGCGAGCCGGGCCTCGTGAACACGCGCGAGACCTGCTCGGAACTCGCGCGCCTCGCGGGCATCGACGCCGCGCAGGTGTTGCCGTTCTCGACCGGCGTGATCCTCGAGCCGCTGCCGATCGACCGCCTGAAGGCCGGGCTGCCGGCCGCGCTCGCAAACCGCAAGGCCGCGAACTGGTACGACGCCGCGCAGGCGATCATGACGACCGACACGCTGCCGAAGGCCACGTCTCGCCAGGTGACGATCGACGGCCACACGGTCACGCTGACAGGCATCAGCAAGGGTGCGGGCATGATCAAGCCGAACATGGCGACGATGCTCGGCTTCCTCGCGTTCGATGCGACCGTGGCGCAGCCGGTCCTCGACACGCTCGTGAAGGAAGTGGCCGACCGCTCGTTCAACTGCATCACGATCGACGGCGACACGTCGACGAACGACTCGTTCATCCTGATCGCATCGGGCAAGAGCACGCTGCCCGCGATCACGTCGACCGATTCACCGGCCTATGCAGCGCTGCGCGATGCGGTCACGCAGGTCGCTCAGGTGCTGTCGCAGCTGATCGTGCGCGATGGCGAAGGCGCGACGAAATTCATGACGGTGCAGGTCGAAGGCGGCAAGAGCGTCGCCGAGTGCCGCCAGATCGCTTATGCGATCGGGCACTCGCCGCTCGTGAAGACGGCCTTCTACGCATCCGACCCCAACCTGGGCCGGATCCTCGCGGCGATCGGCTACGCGGGCGTCACGGATCTCGACGTCGGCAAGATCGATCTCTATCTCGACGACGTGCTCGTCGCGAAGGCCGGTGGCCGCAACCCGGCTTACCAGGAGGAGGACGGCCAGCGCGTGATGAAGCAGAGCGAAATCACGATCCGCGTGCTGCTCGGCCGCGGTGACGCGCAGGCAACGATCTGGACGTGCGATCTTTCGCACGATTACGTGAGCATCAACGCGGATTATCGCTCCTGATCGGGAGCGCTCGAACGACATGGACAAGCTCGAACAGTTTCTGACGCGCGCGGAAGCGCTGCTCGGCCGCCTCGAGGGGATGCTGCCGCCCGCGCCGGCGGCCATCGACTGGAACGCCGCCACCGCGTTCCGCTGGCGCAAGCGTCAGGGGCGCGGCTATTTGCAGCCGGTGCCGGCAGCGTCGTCGATTACGCTGGGCGACCTGCACAACATCGATCGACAGAAAGGGCTGATCGAGCAGAACACGCGACAGTTCGTCCAGCGCAAGCCGGCGAACAACGTGCTGCTGACAGGTGCGCGCGGCACTGGCAAGTCGTCCCTGATCAAGGCCTGCCTGAACGCGTATGCGAAGGACGGGCTGCGCCTGATCGAAGTCGACAAGGACGACCTGCACGATCTCGGCGACATCGTGGATCTGATCTCTGAGCGTCCGGAGCGTTTCATCGTGTTCTGCGACGACCTGTCGTTCGAAGAGGGCGAATCGGGCTACAAGGCGCTGAAGGTCGCACTCGACGGCTCGATCGCCGCGCAGTCCGACAACGTGCTGATCTACGCGACGTCGAACCGCCGCCATCTGCTGCCCGAGTACATGAGCGACAACGAGTCGTACAAGCATCTGCCGGACGGCGAGATCCACCCCGGTGAAGTCGTCGAGGAAAAGATCTCGCTGTCGGAGCGCTTCGGCCTGTGGGTCAGCTTCTACCCGTTCAAGCAGGACGACTACCTCGACATCGTCGCGCACTGGCTGCGCCATTTCGGCTGCGCGGACGCGGAGATCGAGACGGCGCGCGGCGACGCGCTCGTCTGGGCGCTCGAGCGCGGTTCGCGTTCGGGGCGCGTCGCATGGCAGTTCGCGCGCGACTGGTCGGGTCGCAAGGAGCAGGCATGAGTACGGATTTCGCAGCGGGCAGCGTGCGCGCGCCCGATGGACGCAAGGTGACAGAGGTCGCGGTCGGCGTGATGGTGCAGGCGGACGGTCGTTACCTGCTCGCACAGCGGCTGCAGGGCAAGCCGTACGAGGGCTACTGGGAGTTTCCCGGCGGCAAGCTGGAGGCCGGGGAGAGCGTGGAGGACGCGCTGGCGCGCGAATTGCACGAGGAACTCGGCATCGAAGTCACGGCCAGCCACCGCTGGCATACGCTCGAGCACGATTATCCGCACGCGTACGTGCGGCTCTATTTCTGCAAGGTGACGGGCTGGACGGGCGAGCCGCACAGCAAGGAAGGGCAGGCGTTCGTGTGGCAGCAACTGCCGGTCGAGGTCGCGCCGCTGTTGCCGGCGGCGCTGCCGGTGCTGGAGCTGCTCGAGAAGGAGGCGGCGTCGCAATGACGCCGTGGCGGCTCGCCTGAAAGGCGGGCCATATCCCGCAGGGCGGGCGGTGTCGCGCGCCGCTCAGCTGTCGCGGCGGCCGTCGGCGCCATCTTCCTCCGACGACGGACCCTCGTCGGAGGCCCCGCCGATCCGGTACTTTTCTGCGGCCCATGCGCCGAGGTCGAGCTGCTTGCAGCGGGCCGAACAGAAGGGACGGAACTTGTTTTCAGGCGTCCAGCGCACTTCTGCGCCGCACGAAGGACATTTCACAACGGTAGTCATACGAAAGCGTCGAACCGGCACGCGGCCGTTACAGATTGCACAGTGTCAGATGGAACGGCACGTCGATGTCCACCGCGCGCGGCCGCACGTCGCCGTCCTGCATGGTGAACCGTACCCACAGCATGTATTTGTTGGCGCTCGCTTCGGGAATCACGCGCAGCTCCGGAGGCACGCGGACCTGCATCAGCTGGTACGAGCGCCCCGACAGCATCTGCTGGTAGCTGCCCTGCATCGCCATCACTTTCGAAGCCTGCCCCGATTCACGTGCGAGCCGCAGCACGATCGCAGCGGCATCGCGCAGCGGCAGCAGCGGCAGGATCCATTTCGCGATGTCCTGGCGCCGCTGTTCCGCGGGCCATTGCTGCCACGCATAGTACGACGGCAGGTCGAACTTGCACGTGCCGCCGGGAATCACCGCGCGGCTGCGGATGCTGGCGAGCCACTCGTTGTCGACCAGATGCTGCCCGGTCTTGCCCTGCATCTGCGCAAGATTGGCGAGCGTCTGCTCGATTTCACCGAGCACGGCCTCGAGCGCATTCTGTTCGATGCCCGGATTGCCGCGAAAGGGGGCGAGCGTCTGGCGTTGACGTTCGAGCTCCTTCATCAGATCCGATTTCAGGTCCGCGCGGCCCGTGACCTCAGCGATTTCGAACAGCGTCGTCAGCGCGACGTGATGTTCACGCGGGTCCTCCTGAGCCAAAAAGAACGCGAAGCGCTCGAACAGGTCTTCGAGGCGCAATAGCGTGCGAATTCGCTCGTTGAACGGATACTCGTAAAGAATCAAGCGCGCTCGCCTCTAGGGTAGGGATTGAAACAATGCAGGACATTCTAATGCTCACTGTCTACCCTAGCAACGCACCAATTTCGTACACCATCACGATCGCGCGCGGCGGTCAGTGTGCGGCAGCCGCGAATGCAAGATAGCGTTGGTGCAGTGCATCGACCTGTGCGGCGAGAGCAGCGGGTGTCGTCGCGTCGTTGACGATCACGTCGTCGGCCGCGGCGAGACGCGCTTCGCGCGTCGCTTGTCTTGCGATGATCGCTTCGACTTGTTCGCGCGTGAAATCATTGCGCCGCATCACACGTGCGATCTGCGTTTCGACCGGACAGTCGACGACCAGCACGCGATCGCTGCGCGCCTTCCAGTTACCTGACTCCACGAGCAGCGGCACGACGAAGATCACGTAAGGGCCCTGCGCTTCGCGGGCCTCGCGCTCGGTCTCGGCGCGGATCAGCGGATGCGTGATAGCTTCGAGGCGCCGACGCGCGTCGTCGTCGCTGAAAATGAGTGCGCGCATCTTCGCGCGGTCGAGCGAGCCGTCGGCAGCGACGAAATCCGGTCCGAATGCCTGTTCGATCGCTGGCATCGCGAGGCCGGCCGGTGCGGTGATGCGGTGCGCGATCAGGTCGGTATCGACGAGCGATGCGCCGCGTGCGGCGAACATGTCGGCGACGGTCGTCTTGCCGCTGCCGATGCCGCCGGTGAGTCCTATTGAAAACATGTGAGCCTCCGCCGGGCCGTCGCGAGGCAGCGAAGCGCCTCCCCGCGACGCAGCGAACATGGCGGCCGCCGGCGGTGCGTCATGTCAGCCGCCGAGTGCCGAGTAGAAAGGGGTGCCGAAAAACAGCGTCGCGACGCCGCCTGCCGCGAGAAACGGTCCGAACGGAATCGGCTCCTCGAAGCGCATGCGTCCGCGCCAGGTCGCGACGAGCCCGACGAGCGCGCCCGTCACCGCGGCGAACAGCACGACCTGCGGCAGCGCGGCCCAGCCCATCCATGCGCCGAGCGCGGCGAGCAGCTTGAGGTCGCCGAAGCCGATGCCCTCGATGCCGCGCAACCATTTGAACAGCCAGTAGACCGACCATAGGAACAGGTAGCCGGCCATCGCGCCGACCACGGCCGAACGCAGCGACGTGAACGTGCCGCCGAGGTTCAGTGCGAGCCCGGCCCACAGCAACGGCAGCGTCATCGAATCGGGCAGGTACCCGGTCTGGATATCGATCGCGCTCATTGCCAGCAGTGCCGCGCACAGTCCGAACGCGGCGAGCGCGGCGACGGTGGGGCCGAACGCGGCGAGCGAACCGGCGGCGAGCAGCGCACCGGCGAGCTCGACGAGCGGATAGCGCACGCCGATCGCATGGCCGCACTGACGGCAGCGCCCGAGCAACAGCAAGTAGCTCACGAGCGGGATGTTCTCCCACGCACGCAGCACGTGACCGCAATGTGGACAGGCGCTGCGCGGGCGCCACAGATCGTAATGCTGCGGATAACCGTCGTCCGGCGGCGTGCTTGCGCTGCCGGTCGCTTCGGCGATCTCGGCCTGCCAGGCGCGCTGCATCATCACCGGGACCCGGTGCACGACGACGTTCACGAAGCTGCCGACGCACAGGCCGAGCACGACGGCGAACGCATACTGCACCGCATGCGGCAGCATCGCCAGCGCGAGCAACATGCTGTCGGGCGAGTCGAAAACGGTGATCAGGGGCGCGGGCGTCATGGGGCTCGGGTTCGGGCATGAAAGGCGACAGAATCGGTTGCGATGCTACACCACGTTGCCCAGCTGAAGGATGGGCAGATACATCGCGATCACGAGGCCGCCGACGAGTGCGCCCAGCACGATCACGATCAGCGGCTCGCCGAGCGCGGCGAGCGCATCGAGACGCGCGTCGAGCTGGCGCTCGCATAGCGCGGCGATATCGGTGAGCATCGTGTCGAGCGCGCCGGTTTCCTCGGCGACGGCGATCGGCTGCACGACGTCGTCCGGAAAGCATCCCGTCGCGTGCATCGCATCGGCCAGACGCGCGCCGCGCAGCACGCGCGTCGCAATCTGTGCGGTGGCCTGTTCGAACACAGGATGGCCGGCGGTGCGCTGGAGCGTGGCGAACGCATCGGCGAGCGGGACGCCGGCACCGAGCAGCGTTGCAAGCGAGCGGCACCAGCGCGCGGTCGCGAAGCGCGTGAGCGCGCTGCCGACGAACGGCAGATTCAGCAGATGCCGTGCCACCGTATAGCGCAGCGAAGGCGAGCGCCGCAGCGCGTGGCGCGCGGTGAATACTGCGACGGCTGCGCCGGCAACCAACGTGCCACCCCAGGCCGATGTCGCGGACGAGAGGGCGAGCAGGGCGCGGGTCGGTGCAGGCAGTGCCGCGCCGAAACCGTCGAAGATCTGTCGGAACGTCGGCACGACCCACACCATCAGCGCGGCCGAGATAGCGAGCGCGAACACGATGACGGCGACCGGGTACGCAAGTGCGGCACGCAGCTTGCGCCATTGCGCGTCGGCGCGTTCCCGGTGCTCCGCGACGCGGGTCAGTACGGTACCGAGCGCACCCGATGCCTCGCCCACCTCGATCAACTGGCGATACAGCATGCCGAACTGGGACGGATAGCGTGCGAGCGCGGCGGCGAAGCGTTGCCCGCCGACGATCTCGCGCGCGAGACCGGCGGCGATGCGCGGCAGCCCGTCGCGCGTGCGGGTGCGGGCGAGCATCTCGAGCGACGGTGCGAGTGGTAGTCCGGCTTGCAGCAGGCTCGCGAGCTGACGCGTGAAGCGCGTGACCTCCCTTGCGCCGGCCGCTGGTGGTCGGGCCGCGCCGCGGACGTCGAGCGACAGCACCGCGACGCCGTCGCGCGCGAGCGCTGCTCGTGCGGCGGCGGCATCGAAGGCGATGACGTTCCCGCGGCATGGCGTGCCGTCGCGACGACGGCCGCGCCACGCGAAGCAGGTTTCGTTTGGCGGTGCACGCATGGCGGTCACGCGTCAGGCGTCGCGGCCAGCGCTTCCGCGATGCTCGTCGTGCCGTCGCGGACGTGCGCAAGTGCCGCGTCGCGCAGACTGCATACGCCCTCGGACGCCGCGCATTGTGCGAGCGTGCCGACGCTAGCGCGCGCGACGATGCGCTCCGCCATTGCCGGTGAAACCGGCATTGTCTGATGCAGGCCGATCCGGCCGCGATAACCGATGCCGTGACAGGCGGCACAGCCGCGCGCGACGAACGGACGCCATCCGGATTCCAGCGCTGCCGAATCGCAGCCAGCTTCGCGCAGCGCGCGTGCCGACGCGTCCGAACGCACGCGGCAGATGGTGCACAGGCGCCGAACGAGGCGTTGCGCGGTGACGAGGCGCAATGCGGCCGCCAGGTTGTACGGCGCGACGCCGATGTCGAGCAGTCGCGCGACGGCTGTCGGCGCGTCGTTCGTGTGCAGCGTCGACAGCACGAGGTGCCCGGTCTGCGCGGCCTTGATCGCGACGTCGGCCGTCTCCGCATCGCGAATCTCGCCGACCATGATGACATCCGGGTCCTGCCGCAGCAGCGCGCGCAGCGCAGTGGCGAAAGTGAGCCCGGCTTTTTCCGCCACGCCGACCTGGTTGATGCCGTCGAGCTGAATCTCGGCCGGATCCTCGACCGTGCACACGTTGTGGGCATCGCGGTCGAGCATCTGCAGCGCGCAGTAGAGCGACAGCGTCTTGCCGCTTCCGGTCGGCCCGGTGACGAGCACGAGGCCGTGTGGCGCGCGAATCGCGGCCTCCATCGCCGCCGCCTGCCGGGCGTCGAAGCCGAGGCGCGCAAGCGTGAGGTCGGGCGGTAATGTTTCGAGGCGACGCAACACGAGCTTCTCGCCGAACAGCGTGGGCAGCGAGCTGACCCGGTAGTCGCCTCGCATGCCGCCGTCGACCGCGATGCGCAGCCGGCCGTCCTGCGGAAGCCGGCGCTCGGCGATGTCCATGCGGGAGAGCACCTTGATCCGTGTGACGAGTGCGTCGCGCAGATGAGCAGGCGGCCGCGCGTGTTCGTGCAGGACGCCGTCGATGCGCAGGCGGATGCGCCAGCCTGCTTCGAACGGTTCGACGTGGACGTCGGACGCGTCGCGCACGCGGGCGGCGTGCAGCGTGTCGGTCAGCAGCCGCACGGCGGGCGAATCGTCGAGCTGCGCGGCATCGAGCGACCGGGGCGTTTCAGCGGGCGATGCGTCGATGGAGGCAGGCGGCCGCTGCGTGTGCAGCGGCGCCCCAGGAGGTGGGAGGTGCATGTGAGCCGGCGCTCGGCCGCCTGTTGATCGTGACCTGCAAATGGTCGCGTATCGCGAGCGGTGCTGACAGTCGGCCGTTCGGCTAGCGCGTGGCGCGTGCGCGCGTGCTGCGCGGCTTGAAGAGCTTGACGGTGCGAACGGCCTGGTCGTCGCTGCGCATGACCTCGAGCATCACGTCACGGATTTTCAGGCACACGTCGCCTTCGGGAATTTCCTCGAGGATTTCGAGGATCAGGCCGTTCAACGTTTTTGGTCCGTCGGTTGGCAGTTGCAGGTGCAGCCAGCGGTTCAGTTCGCGCAGCGGCATGCTGGCGGCGACGATGCATTCGCCGTTCTGGTTCCAGCCGCCCGCGCGTTCGCCGCGCGGCATCGACGTCGTGAATTCGCCGATCAGTTCCTCGATGATGTCCTCGGGCGTGACGAGCCCCTCGAGTTCGCCGTACTCGTTGACGACAAGCGCGGTTCGCTGGCGGCTTTCCTGGAAATACTGGAGCTGCTGGACGACTGGCGTGCCCGACGGCACGTAGTACGGCTCGGCGAGCAGCGTGCTTAACGTTTCGCGGTCGAAATCCTGGTTGTGCAGTGCCGTGAGTGTCTTCCGGACGTGCAACACGCCGAGCACCTTGTCGATGTCGCCTTCGTAGACGACCAGGCGGTTGTGATAGCAGGTCTCGAGCTGATGCAGGATGTCGTCGAGCGGCGCGTGGAAGTTGAGCGATTCGATTTGCCGGCGCGGCACCATCACGTCGTCGACGGTGATGTTCTCGAGGTCGAACAGGTTGAGCAGGATGCTGCGGTGCTTGGTCGGCATGAAGCTGCTCGATTCGAGCACGATCGCGCGCAGCTCGTCGGCCGACATCCGCTGGTCGCGGCCCTTCTTCGTGTTGATGCGCAGCACCCAGAGCACGCCGTTCGCGAGCGCGTTGACGAACCACACGATCGGCTTGAACACGCGCATCAGCGGCGCGATCACGAGACTGGCGGGCAGCGCGATGCGCTCGGGGAAGGTCGCGCCGACGATCTTCGGCGCGATTTCCGCGAACACGATGATCAGGAACGCGACGATGCCGGTCGCGATCGACAGCGCGAGGTTGTTGCGGCCGAACGTGTGTAGCGCGAGCGAGGTCGTCAGAACCGGGATGATCGTGTTGAACAGATTATTGCCGATCAGGATCACGCTGAGCAGCAGGTCGGTGCGTGTGAGAAGACCCTGCGTGGTTTTCGCGCCGAGCACGCCCTGGCCGGCGAGATGCTTCAGCCGATGGCGGTTGAGCGCCATCATCGCGGTCTCGGAAATGGAAAAGAAGCTGGAGCAGAGGAGAAGCAGGAAGACGGCGCCGATTTGCGCCCATAAGGGAATTTGGTCCACGCGTCAGAAGGGCAGTGAAGGACAGGGATGGAGGGAATATAGCAGAGGCCGGCGGCCGGGATGTATCGCACGCGGCATCGGGCTCGCGTGACCGGGCAAAAGGAAGGCAAAAAAAAACCGTGCACGTGGTGCACGGTTTTTTCAAATCTGGTCGGGGTGAGAGGATTCGAACCTCCGGCCTCTACGTCCCGAACGTAGCGCTCTACCAGGCTAAGCTACACCCCGATTTTTTGCTCTTCCGACTCTAGCGTCTTCGTGAAGATCGCTGCGTCGTCTCAAGCAAGAACGTAACTATAACGATGTTTTTTCCAAAAGGGAATACCTTGTTGAAGAAATTTTTCGAGACAAGGTATCGCGTCCCCTTCGCGGCGCGTTTACGACTGTCGCGACGTCGAGTACGAGCACAGCGCGAGCAGGCTTTCCTTGTAGATCGAATCCGGGAACGCGGCGATCGCGGCCGCAGCGGCCTGTGCTTCCTTGCGCGCACATTCAAGCGTATGGTCGAGCGCGCCCGAGCGGGTGATTGCATCGAAAATCGTATCGAAGCGATCGGTGCCGCCTTGTTCGATCACTTCGCGCGCGAGCGCCGACTGTTCTGGCGTGCCGCGTTCGATCAGGTAGATGAGCGGGAGCGTCGGTTTGCCTTCGCGCAGATCGTCGCCGGCATTCTTGCCCATCGCTTCGGCCGTGCCAGCGTAGTCGAGCCAGTCGTCCATGATCTGGAATGCGGTGCCGATCCGCCGGCCGTATTCGGCAGCGGCGGCTTCGGTCGGCGCATCGGCGCCGGCGAGCACCGCGCCCAGGCGGGCCGATGCCTCGAACAGCTTCGCCGTCTTGTAGCGGATCACCTGCATGTAGCGCGACTCGTCGACGTCCGCGTCGTGCATGTTCAGAAGCTGGAGCACTTCGCCTTCGGAGATGATCGTCGTCGCTTCCGACAGGATTTCCATCACGCGCATCTTGCCGACGCCGACCATCATCTCGAACGAGCGCGAATAGAGGTAGTCGCCGACCAGCACGCTCGCCGCATTGCCGAACAGCGCGTTGGCCGTCTGGCGGCCGCGCCGCAGTTCGGATTCGTCGACGACGTCGTCATGCAGCAGCGTGGCGGTGTGGATGAACTCGACGACGGCAGCCAGCACGTGCCGCTGGTGCGACGTCTCGCCGAGCGCACCGGCGACGAGCAACAGCAGGGCCGGACGCAGCCGCTTGCCGCCCGCGCCGATGATGTACTCGGCGATCTGGTTGATCAGCAGCACGTCGGACGCGAGGCTCTGCCGGATAACGCGATTCACCTGCTCCATGTCGCTGGCGATCGGGGCGAGCAGGTGGGCGGCGCTGAGGGTGGGGGAGGCGGTGGACGACGACATGATGATCGAAATGGGTGATGCCGCGGATTATAAGTCGAATCCACGATATCCCGGTCTGTCGGACATGCCGGCACCGTGATTTTGGCCGTCCGGCCAGGTCTTGCGCGCGGCAATCGCGGATCGGCTTTGACTTGGGTGCTAACCCCATGTATAATCACGTGTTTTCCGCGCGTGGTGTGCGGAAAAATTGGATCCAGAGTGAGGTTCTCAATGTACGCGGTCATAAAAACCGGCGGCAAGCAGTACAAGGTTGCCGTTGGCGAAAAACTC
>Ga0209672_100248_pt1 | contig 40285 bp, 29 predicted proteins | sample AraplaCol_mMS_r2_FD_184273 | JGI IMG/M metagenome (GOLD analysis project Ga0209672, IMG submission 184273) | Arabidopsis root microbial communities from North Carolina, USA - plate scrape CL_Col_mMS_r2 (SPAdes) (version 2) | ecosystem: Host-associated > Plants > Roots > Endosphere | place: USA...
CCTTGCTCGATCGGGCGTTCGTTCTTGAACCACTTGCTGAAGTACCGATAAAAGCGCGCGAGGTCCTCCACTGCCGCATCGACTTCGGCTGCGTCCGCCCCGACGAACGTGTGCATCAGCATCATGACCTTCGGGCGCGGCACCTCCGGGTGCGCGGCGCACGCCGCGTTGAAACGCTCCATCAGGCTCGTGACTTCCGCATCGCCCGCCGCCAGTGACGTCACCTGCACGTTGCAGCCGTTCGCCACCGCGAACGCATGCGAGTTCGGATCGCGTGCGGCGAGCCACATCGGCGGATGCGGCTGTTGAATGGGACGCGGAACCGGCGTTGTCGAGGGCCACGACCAGAATTCGCCTTGATGCGCGTAGTCGCCCTGGAAGAGCTTGCGCAAGGCCGGCACCAGTTCGCGCATTCTCGCGCCGGCGCTCATCGCATCGAGCCCCGGCAAAAGGCGCTCGTATTCGAACGAATAGGCCCCCCGCGCAATGCCGAGATCGAGCCGGCCGTTGCTCGCGACATCGACCATGCCTGCTTCACCCGCCAGCGCAATGGGATGCCAAAACGGCGCAATCACGGTGCCGGTGCCCAGACGAATGCGCTCGGTTCTGGCGGCGAGATAAGACAGATTGACGAACGGATTCGGCGCGATCGTGAACTCCATCGCATGGTGCTCGCCGATCCATGCCGTCTCGAACCCGCCGCGCTCGGCGATTTGCACGAGCTCGGTCAGCTGGTCGAACAGTTCGCGATGCGACGTCTCCGTGTCGTATCGCTCCATATGCAGGAACAACGAAAACTTCATGACTTGTCTCCTATCGCCTCGCAGCGATCCTTATCTGTAAGCCGATTCAGTGCGCCGGCGCGAGCGGTTGCACCGTACCCGCTTCCGTATCGCCAACGTAGATGCCGAACGCATCCTCGCTACGCTCGCGCACGTAGCGCTCGAGCATCGAACGCACGGCATCGTCGCGAACGGCGTCCCACGGTATCTGCGTCAACGGCACGATGCGCATCGCACCGCCTGACTGCGGCACGATGTCGTTTTTCACGCGGCCGCGATAATAGATCTGCACACCCGGGGCCGGGCCGCCTTTCGCCTCGAACACCGCGAAAAGGAAGTCCAGATGGGCTTTGAGACCGAGCTTTGCCAACATGCCGTGCAGACTGCGAGGATCGCTTTCCGGTTCGAGCTTGGCAGCCGTCGGTAAGCGCAAACCTTCCGGCGTATCGAGCAACACCAAACCGTCCCGGTGCTCCAGAATCGCTCCAACCTGCGCACCCGACCCTGCGGCAGCCAACGCGTCGAGCGACAGACTGAAGTTCACATAGGCCCCGCGGCAGTAGCCGAGCGGCGACGACGCCGTGTGAACGAAGTCGACGACGCGCCCAATCAGAATGATGTGATCGCCCGCGTCGACGACATCGTGCGTCGCGCAATCGAAGCTCGCCGCCGCACCGTCCATCACGGGCGCACCAGTGACGCGGGCACGCCATGCCACTTGCGCAAACTTGTCCGGTGCCTTGGAAGCAAATACGCCGGATACGGACTTCTGATCCTCGGCAAGGACGCTGACCGCAAAATGACGCGTCTTCGAAAACACCGCATAGCTCGATGCCGTCTTCGCGATGCAAATGAGGATCAGCGGCGGATCGAGCGAAACCGACGTGAACGAGTTGGCGGTAAATCCGCGCGGAGAGCCGTCGGGCTGGATCGTCGTGACGACAGTGACGCCCGTCACGAACGCGCCGAGCGCGCGGCGAAATTCGGCGATATCGATCGCCTCTGCGTTGATCGACTCAGTCATTGCATCCTCCTCGGCGCATTGTGCTGATCGGCGGTCGCGCTTGCTTCGGAAGCGCCCCGCAGGAACGCGAGCAACCGTTCGTTCACCTGCGCCGGATCGGTCACGTTCATCATATGACGTTCATTCGCGATGATCTGGGCGCGACCGAACGGCGCGGCGGCCGCCATCGCCAGCGACATCTCCGGATTCGAATTCGCGTCGCATTCCCCAGTCAGGAAGAGCGCGGGCACGGTCAGGCCCGCGAGCCGCCCGACGTGCGCGTCATCCGACTGCGCGAAGAGACGATAGGTGCGCGCATAGCCGACAGGGTGGACCGACAGCAACAACGCCCGCACGGCCTGCGCCGCTTTCGTCAGATGAGCCGGCACCGGATCGCCGAACCAGCGAGCGAGCGTGATGTCGATGCCCATATCGTGCGGCGCATCGCCGAGACTCGCAGCGCGGCTCATGACCGCTTCTCGTTGCCCGGGCGTGCGATCGTAAACCGCATTCATGGCAGCGACGCTGCGCGTACGCAACGGATGCGCGAGCGCGAACTCCAGTGCGACGAGCGCCCCCATCGAGTGACCGATGACATGCGCGCGCTCGATCCGCAGTGCGTCGAGCAGCGCTTCGAGTTGCGACGCATACTCGTCGAGCGTGGGCTCGGCCGTCGGCAACGCGCTGTCGCCATGACCGAGCATGTCGTACGCGATGACCTGGTAATGCTCGGTCAGTGCGTCGATCTGCGGCGCCCACACGCTGCGGTTCATGCCCACACCGTGAATCAGCACGACCGTTTCGCACGCGTCGCCGCTGCGCGGCGCATACATGCTGTAGCCCGTATTCGCTGCGATGCCGCTCGTCGTGGCGCACTCGAGCGCACGTTCAATCTTCATTGGACTCGAGCTCCTTCAAGTCCTGATAGCGATCGCCGATGCGATGGTGCGGCCGTCCACCGATGGAAGCGCCCAGCGCGACGACGAGTTCGTCGTGCGCCGGCGCATCGCAAATCGAAAATTGAATGGTCAGATAGTGCGAACGCATACCTTCGTCATGCTTGTGCATCAGCGGAATCGAGATCGGGCAGTTTGGGCCGCCGCGCAGGTTCGTGAAGCTCAGGTAGCTTTTCGCGCCCACTGCCTGCCGATAGTGATTGCCGAATCGCAACGTGTGGATCAGCGCGGACGCGTGTTCGAGCTCGCCCGAGGTACCCACCACCGCGGCCTTGCCATAACCTTCGACCGCATCGCCCGATCCGGCTACCCGGAGAATCTCCGCCGTCAACAATTCACCGAGCTGCGGCGCCAGCGCGTGAATCTCCGGCTTCAAATCATCGACGAAGCCGCGCCCGACCCACGGGTTGCGGAGTACCGCCGCCACGCCGAACAACTTCAGCGGCCGAGGCGCAGCCCTGCCGCCCTCGATAAGCGTTTCTTCAATATTGGTCACTACCTTGCGCACTTCGAGCTTCATAGCGTTCTCCTGCCGGGACTCAGGCCCTTGGCGTCGTTGACTGAGATTATGGTATACCATCTTATGGAGCGAACGAGGTCGACGATATCATGGAATACCATGATATCGAGCGAAAAAATGGGAATGGCTGGGTCGGTGCGGAACGTCGCCGGGCGGGGCGGAAGTTAAGTAATAATACGGAATGCCAGCGTGCCGCCGCGCGCTACTGAGACGCGGCGCACGGAAAGACCGTCTACCCGTTACGCGCCATGTCAGATCTGAAAATCGACCGAACGACCAAAACCCTGAGAGAGCTCACGCTCGACAAGCTGCGCGGCGCGATCGTGCAAGGCTACTTCAAGCCCGGAGCGCGCCTCGTCGAGCGAACACTTTGCGAAGAACTCGGCGTAAGCCGTACCGTCGTACGCGAAGTGCTTCGACACCTCGAAACGGAAGGGCTGGTCGAGATCGTTGCACGGCACGGACCGATCGTCGCAAGGCTCGATCCGAGTCAAGTCGGTGAAATCTACGAACTGCGGAGCCTGCTCGAAGCACATGCGGCAGCCGCCTGCGCCGAGCATGCCACACCTGCCCTCGTCGCGCGGCTGCGCGATACCCGCCGCATGATCGAGGCCGCGTTCGCCTCGGGCGACGTTCCCCGCGTACTCGAACACACCGAGCAGTTCTATGACGCGATGTTCGAAGGCGCCGGCAAGCTCGTATCGCTTGGCGTCGTCAAATCGCTGAATGCGCGAATCAATCGGCTCAGGGCGTTGACGATTGCAACGCCAGGCCGCAAGGACGAATCGAATCGCGAAATGAACGCACTGCTCGACGCAATCGAACGCCGCGATGCGAAGGCCGCCTCCGCCGCGTCGTGCGCGCATATCAAACGCGTGTCAGAGCTTGCGCTGAGCGCGCTCGCCCAACAAGAAGAAGCGAGCGCCTGACAAAAACAAAACGCCCCGGCCGAACAACTCGCCGGGGCGCCGTGGGAGCCGTCGCAAGAACGGCCCCCCAAGGTGGCTCGATCAACGCTGGTCGATCGGCTTTGCTTCGCGCGGTCCTTCGCCGATGAAGAGCTGACGCGGGCGACCAATCTTCTGTTCGGCTTCCGAAATCATTTCGTTCCACTGAGCGATCCAGCCAACCGTCCGGGCCATCGCGAAGATGCAGGTGAACATCGACGTCGGGATGCCGAGCGCGCGCTGCACGATACCCGAATAGAAATCGACGTTCGGATAGAGTTTGCGCGAGACGAAGTATTCGTCCTCGAGCGCGATCTTCTCGAGCTGCATTGCCAGCTTGAAGAGCGGATCGTCGTGCAGACCGAGTTCTTCCAGCACTTCGTGGCACGTCTCGCGCATGAGTTTCGCGCGCGGATCATAGTTCTTGTAGACGCGGTGCCCGAAGCCCATCAGCTTCACGCCCGAGTTCTTGTCCTTCACCTGCTTGATGAACTCAGGGATGTTATCGGACGATCCGATTTGCTCGAGCATGTTGAGCGCGGCTTCGTTCGCGCCACCATGCGCCGGGCCCCAAAGACAGGCGATGCCCGCCGCGATACACGCAAACGGATTGGCGCCGGACGAGCCGGCAAGACGCACCGTCGAGGTCGACGCGTTTTGCTCGTGATCCGCATGCAGGATCAGGATACGGTCGAGCGCGCGCACGAGCACGTCATTGATCTTGTACTCTTCGCACGGATTCGAGAACATCATCCGCATGAAGTTCGCGCTATACGACAGATCGTTCTTCGGATACACGAACGGCTGGCCGATGCTGTACTTGTACGCCATGGCCACGAGCGTCGGCAGCTTGGCGATCATGCGGATGGCTGACACATCGCGATGATGCGGATCGCCGATATCGAGCGAATCGTGATAGAACGCCGACAGCGCGCCGACCGATGCGACGAGAATCGCCATCGGGTGCGAATCGCGGCGGAACCCGCGGAAGAAGAACTGCATCTGCTCGTGCACCATCGTATGACGCGTGACGGTACTCACGAACTCGGCCTTCTGCGCCTTGTTGGGCAGCTCGCCCTTCAACAGCAGATAGCAGGTCTCGGGGAAATCCGCGACCTGTGCAAGCTCGTCGATCGGATAACCGCGATAGAGCAATTCGCCCTTGTCGCCATCGATATACGTAATGGCGGAATTGCACGATGCCGTCGACATGAAGCCCGGGTCGTACGTGAATTTTCCGGTCTGGCCGTACAGCTTGCGGATGTCGATCACGTCCGGGCCCATCGTGCCCTTGTAAATCGGCATTTCGACGCTCGGCGAGTTATCGCTGAACGATAGCGTGGCTTTAACATCTGACGGAGTCATGGCATCCTCAATCGAAGTTGGAACGGTTTCCGTGTCATGCGCGCGCGGCGCCCACCTATGCGACGCTCAGACGGCGCGCAAAAGCCCCAGCACCCGGACGACAGCCGGGTCGGAAAGCTCGCCTTCCGGTTCCTTGCGAGCAAGAAGCAAGTCCATCAGGTCGTTGTCGCTCAGCTCGAACAGGCGCGTCAAGGCGCCCACGTCGTCGTCGCTGAGACTAGGCTCGTAACGGCTGAAAAAACGCTCGAAGATCAGATCGTTTTCCAGCAGACCCCGCCGCGCGCGCCAGCGCAGGCGCGCGCGGCGCAACGGGTCGGATTGATGCGCTGTAGCTTCCATCTCAAACGGTGCGGCGGACCATCAATTCCTTGATCTTGCCGATCGCCTTCGTCGGATTGAGGCCCTTCGGGCACACGTCGACGCAGTTCATGATCGTATGGCAACGGAACAGACGGTACGGGTCTTCCAGATTGTCGAGCCGCTCGGCCGTCGCCTCGTCGCGGCTGTCCGCGATGAAACGATAGGCCTGCAAGAGACCGGCGGGGCCGACGAATTTGTCGGGATTCCACCAGAAGCTCGGGCACGACGTGGAGCAACTCGCACACAAGATACACTCATACAGCCCATCCAGCTCGTCACGCTCTTCGGGCGACTGCAGGCGCTCCTTCTCGGGCGGCGGCGTATCGTTGATGAGGTACGGCTTGATCGAATGGTACTGATTGAAGAACTGCGTGAAATCGCAGATCAAGTCGCGCACCACGGGCAGCCCCGGCAGCGGACGCAGCACGATCTTTTGCGGCAGATCGTTCAGGTTCGTCAGGCATGCCAGGCCATTCTTGCCGTTGATGTTCATCGCATCCGAACCACAGACGCCTTCACGGCACGAGCGGCGGAACGACAGCGTTTCGTCTACGGATTTCAGCTTGACGAGCGCGTCGAGCAGCATGCGATCGTTGGCGCTCAGTTCGAGCTCGTACGTCTGCATGCGCGGCGCGGCATCCTTATCGGGATCGTAGCGATAGATTTCAAAAATACGTTTTGCCATTTCGCGTGTGTCCTTTGAATGCACCGGCTTAGAAGGTACGTGCCTTGGGGGGCACCGATTCGACCGTCAACGGCTTCATGTGCACCGGCTTGTAATCGAGGCGATCGCCTTCGCTGAACCAAAGCGTGTGGCGCAGCCAATTGACGTCGTCACGCTCTTCGTAATCGCTTTGCGCGTGTGCGCCGCGGCTTTCCTTGCGCGCTTCGGCCGACACCATCGTCGCGCGCGCGACTTCGATCAGATTTGCAAGCTCGAGCGCTTCGACGCGAGCCGTGTTGAACACCTTCGATTTGTCCTTCAGGTGTACGTGGTTCACGCGTTCAGCGATTTCGTTGATCTTCTCGACGCCCTCGGCAAGCAGCTTCGACGTACGGAACACGCCGGCATGCGATTGCATCGCCGAACGGATGTCGCCGGCGATCGCTTGCGTGTACTCGCCCGAGCTCGACTTGTCGAGCTTGTCGAGACGCGACAGCGCGAAATCGGCTGCATCGGCCGGCAGCGGCTTGTGCTCCTTGATTTCCTTGACGTGCTTGACGATGTGATTGCCCGCCGCGCGGCCGAACACCACCAGGTCGAGCAACGAATTCGTACCGAGACGGTTTGCGCCGTGAACCGAAACGCACGAGCATTCGCCTACGGCGTAAAAGCCATTGACGGGCTCTTCGTGACCGCGCGGCGTACCGACAACCTGACCGTGGATGTTCGTCGGAATGCCGCCCATCTGATAGTGGATCGTCGGCACGACGGGGATCGGCTCTTTGATGCAATCGACGTTGGCGAACTTGAGCGCGATCTCGCGGATCGACGGCAGACGCTTCATGATCGTCTCGGCACCGATGTGCGAGAGATCGAGCAGCACGTGATCCTTGTGCGGGCCGACACCGCGGCCTTCCTTGATTTCCTGGTCCATCGAGCGCGAGACGAAGTCACGCGGCGCGAGGTCCTTGAGCGTGGGCGCGTAGCGTTCCATGAAGCGTTCGCCGTTGGCGTTGCGCAAGATGCCGCCTTCGCCGCGCACACCTTCGGTGATCAGCACACCGGCACCGGCCACACCCGTGGGGTGGAATTGCCAGAACTCCATGTCCTGCAGCGCAATGCCCGAGCGGGCGGCCATGCCGAGACCGTCACCCGTGTTGATGAACGCGTTCGTCGATGCCGCGAAGATACGGCCCGCACCGCCCGTCGCGAACAGCGTGCATTTGCCTTCGAGGATGTAGACGTCGCCCGTTTCCATTTCGAGCGCCGTCACGCCGAGCACATCGCCATCGGCGTCGCGAATCAGATCGAGCGCCATCCACTCGACGAAGAACTGCGTCTTCGCGGCGACGTTTTGCTGATAGAGCGTATGCAGCAGTGCATGACCGGTACGGTCGGCGGCCGCGCAGGCGCGCTGCACCGGCTTTTCGCCATAGTTCGCCGTATGGCCGCCGAACGGACGCTGATAGATCGTGCCGTCCGCATTGCGGTCGAACGGCATGCCGAAGTGCTCGAGCTCGTAGACGGCATTGGGCGCTTCGCGGCACATGAATTCGATCGCGTCCTGGTCGCCGAGCCAGTCGGAGCCTTTGATCGTGTCGTAGAAATGGTAGTGCCAATTGTCTTCGCTCATGTTGCCGAGCGACGCGCCGATCCCGCCTTGCGCTGCGACCGTGTGCGAGCGTGTAGGGAACACTTTCGACAGCACGCAGACCGAAAGACCCGCGCGCGCGAGTTGCAGCGAAGCGCGCATCCCCGAACCGCCGGCGCCCACGATGACCACGTCAAAGCGGCGACGCGGCAGAGAATTCTTGATTGCAGCCATTCTTTTACACTCTCCAGAGAATCTGCGCGGCGTAGCCCGCGCACGCGAGCAGCCAAACGATCGTCAGCGCTTGCAGCGTGAGACGCACGCCGGTAGGCTTCACGTAATCCATCCAGATGTCGCGCACACCGACCCAGGCGTGGTAGAAGAGCGAGAGCAGCGTGACGAAGGTCGCGAGCTTCATCCACTGCGTGGCGAAGATCGATGCCCAGCCCTCGTACGAGAAATCGCGCGCACCGAAGAACCAGGCGAGCAGGATGACGGTGTAGACCGCCATTATCGTGGCGGTGATGCGTTGCGCGAGCCAATCGCGCAAACCGTAATGTGCGCCGACGACGAGGCGCTTCGAGCCGATTCGATTATTGGCTGCCATTTCTCAGAATGCTCCGAACAGTTTGAGCGCGAAAGCGATCGTGAGGACCGACGAGACGACGAAAACAACGATGGAAGTGCGCTTGCCGCTCTCCTTCGAGACCGCATCGTGGTTCGTATCCATCAGCAAATGGCGGATACCGGCGCAGAAATGAAAGAGAAAAGCCCACGCCAGAACGAGCGTGATCAGCTTGATGATGATGTTGGAGAGGAAGAGCTTGAAGACTTCGAAGCTGAGTTCGGAGGTGAGACTTTGGTCGAAGAGGTATAGCAGAAAGGGAAGAAAGAGAAACAGCAGCGCACCGCTGACTCGATGAAGGATGGACACTTTCGCCGCCAACGGGAGGCGATACGTCATCGTGATATCGCCGATCCCGATGTTCCGGAACTCCGGCCTCGGCTTTTTTACGGCTTCTGCCATACTAGACCCCTACTATGTAGTCACACTAATCCGCGATTTTAGCGCCTTTTCATACCGCGGCGCAGCGAAAACCCTCGATCGCGATGGCGGCGGCCGTTCGAGCGCACGCCGTATCGAGCCCGACGAGCTCCCTTCGGCGCACGCTTCGCGCCATCCTTCCCGTATCGTCGCGCCGCATCAGCTCAAGTCGTTCTGATAGTAGTACCCGGTTGTGACATACCAACCGCGGCGCACTTCGACCGGGCGATCCCCGTATGTGTAGGACACGCGTTCGACCGACAACAATGGAAACCCGGCCGGCACACCCAGCAGCCCCGCCACCGGAGACTCGGCCGCCACGGCGCGGATCTTCTCGGAGGCGCGGATCATGCGCGTGCCGAACTCGGCTTCGAACATGGCGTAAAGCGGCCCTTTGTATTCGCTCAGGCGCTCGAACGTGAGGCCGCGAAATGTTCCGCCCGGCAGCCAGATTTCATCGAAAACCGTCGTCGCCCCGTCGAATTCGAGCAAGCGCCTGATCTGCACGACCGGATCGGCCGGCTTCAACTCGAGCTGGCGTGCGATTTCGGCCGGCGCGCGCAGACGCCGGCATTCGAGCAACCGGCTGACGTGCGGATGCTCAGCGCCGTCATCGGCCAGCAACCGTAGAAAACGAAATTGCGCGCGCTCTTCATTGTGCGTCGCAACGAATGTGCCCTTCCCCTGCCGGCGCACGAGCAGATTGTCGGCCGCCAGCTCGTCGATAGCCTTGCGCACGGTGCCCTGACTCACCTTGTAGCGCGCCGCGAGCTCGACCTCGCTCGGGATGATCTCGCCGGGCTTCCATTCCCCGGATTCGAGACTCTGCGTAATAAGCGCCTTGATCTGCCGGTAAAGTGGGCTGAACGTCGGCGAAGGGGCGTTCGCGGCCTGCCCCTCCTCGGGGGGGTCGCTGGGGTTCGCCGCGCTCGCGTGGTTCGCATTCATGCCGCGCATTTCAACATAAACGCAGCTCGCGCGTCCAGGTCTTCGTGCTCGATTCATGTGTCTTATATAAGACATAAGATAATGTTGACTTTGATGCGATGCGATCCTACACTCCAGCGCGAACCGCGAGGCGCACCTGATATGGGCTGCCGGCTCGCCCGAAGCCCTCTCGGCCTACACGCTTCGCCTAACGCGCATAAAATGGCGTTTTCCCTAGCGTAAGACGCATCAAAACGCACCAACGCATCGTCCTGGAGAGTTCTCAATGGCTAAGTCCGCTAAGCGCGTTGCCGTCACCGGCGCCGCAGGTCAAATCGGTTACTCGCTGCTCTTTCGTATCGCCAACGGCGATCTGCTCGGCAAGGACCAGCCCGTCATCCTGCAGCTGCTCGATCTGCCGCAAGCGCAAGCCGCCGTCAAAGGCGTCGTAATGGAACTGGAAGACTGCGCGTTTCCGCTGCTCGCGGGCGTAGTCGTCACCGACGACCCGAAGGTCGCCTTCAAGGATGCCGACGTCGCGTTGCTCGTGGGCGCCCGCCCGCGCTCGAAAGGCATGGAGCGCAAGGACCTGCTCTCGGCGAACGCCGAAATCTTCACGGTGCAGGGCCGCGCCCTCAATGAAGTGGCAAGCCGCGACATCAAGGTTCTCGTGGTCGGCAACCCGGCCAACACGAATGCCTACATCGCGATGAAGTCCGCACCGGATCTGCCGAAGAAGAACTTCACGGCCATGCTGCGCCTCGACCACAACCGCGCACTCTCGCAATTGGCCGCCAAGTCGGGCAAGCCTGTCGCGTCGATCGAAAAGCTCGCCGTGTGGGGCAATCACTCGCCGACGATGTACCCCGATTTCCGCTTCGCGACGGCCGAAGGCCAGTCGCTCACCAAGCTGATCAACGACGACGAATGGAACCGCAACGTCTTCATCCCGACGGTCGGCAAGCGCGGCGCGGCCATCATCGAAGCACGCGGGCTGTCGTCGGCCGCGTCGGCCGCGAATGCTGCGATCGATCACGTGCGTGACTGGATCCTCGGTACGAACGGCAAATGGGTCACGATGGGTATTCCTTCGGATGGCTCGTACGGCATTCCCGAAGATATCGTGTACGGCGTGCCCGTCACCTGCGAAAACGGCGAGTACAAGCGTGTCGAGGGGCTCGAGATCGATGCCTTCTCGCGCGAGAAGATGGACTTCACGCTGAAAGAGCTGCTCGAAGAGCGCGACGGCGTGCAGCATCTGCTCGGCTGATCGACATTCCGGCGCGCCGGTCCGCTCGTCATAGGGCGGGTAAAGACCGGCGCGCCGAGACCCGTAGAGACCGGGCAACGGATTCGGGCGCGCTTTGCGTCGCAGTGCGCTTCCCGTAGAGCGCGCCCGAATCCGCTTTTCTTCACGACGACTGACGCTTTCCGACGCCGAAGATGCGTGTTCTCGCCCCCGCTGAAGTCTTGTTTGACGGCGAAACGCCGCCCACGGTCCTGCCCGTTTGCGACCACTATGCGGGCAGCGAGAAGCTGATGCTCAAATCGCTCGCGCTGCAAGCCGAGCTCGGGCCGGTCTTCGATGTGACACTCGACTGCGAAGACGGTGCGCAAGTCGGCCGCGAGGCCGAGCACGCCGAACTCGTGGCATCGCTCATCGGTAGTGAGCACGATGGCTTCGGCCGCGTCGGCGTACGCATTCACGACTTCCATCATCCGCATTGGCGCGACGACGTGCGCCTCATCTTGCGCGCCGCGAAACGCGCGCCGGCTTACATCACGCTCCCGAAGATTCGCGATGTCGCCGATGCGGCCGAAATGTGCGCGTTCATCGAGGCCACGCGGCGCGAACTCGGCATCGCCTCGCCCATTCCAACGCAATTACTGATCGAAACGCACGGCGCACTCGCTCATGTCTTCGAGCTCGCCGCGCTGCCGACCGTCGAAGCGTTGTCGTTCGGCCTCATGGATTTCGTCTCCGCGCATGACGGCGCCATCCCCGATACGGCCATGCGCTCTCCTGGGCAATTCGATCATCCGCTCGTGCGGCGCGCCAAGCTCGACATTGCCGCGGCATGTCATGCGCACGGCCGCGTGCCTTCGCACAATGTGAGCACTGAAGTACGCGACATGGGGATCGTCGCAGCCGATGCCGAGCGGGCGCGTGACGAATTCGGCTATACGCGCATGTGGAGTATCCATCCCGCCCAGGTGCCCGTCATCGTCGCGGCGTTCGCGCCGCGTGACGAGGCCATCGCGGTGGCCTCCGACATTCTGCTTGCGGCGCAAGCCGCGCAATGGGGCCCGACGCGGCACGGCGACACGCTGCATGACCGTGCGAGCTACCGCTACTACTGGTCGGTGCTGCGCCGCGCGCGTGCAACGGGCAAAACGCTTCCCGCGGAAACAGCGCAGTTTTTCGCGGGGCCTGCCAAATAGGAGAGAATAGCGACCGCTGCGTCTCAAAAGGCACGGCAGCTCGGGTCGAACGCCCGTCCGAAGTGACGGTGCCACATCGATTCCGGCTCGTTTCCGTCTCAAAGTTACTCGAAAGGTCTCCATTCCCATGAAGAAACTGCTGCTCGCTTCCCTCATCGGCACGCTGTCCGCCACGATGCTGCTGGTCACTACCGACGCAGCTGCGCAGACGACCACTCATCATTCCACGGTGAAGAAGCCTGCGCCGAAACACCGCCTCGTCAAACGCAAGCCGGGCGCCACGCCGGCCAAAGCCGATCCCATCGAAGAGGGCTCCGTCGAATGGTCGTGCGCTGAAAGCCAGCACTTCGAGCTCAAGGGCGACATGAAGCGCGATCAGATCGTTACCGTGCACTGGGGTACGAAGAACTACAAGCTGCCGCGCGAATCGACGACGACGGGCGCCGACCGCTTCCACGATGCCGCAACGGGCATGGATCTCGTCGTGATTCCGACGAAGGCCATGCTGTTCTCCGACAAGGACAGCTCGCGTCTTGCCGACGAATGCAAGACGGCCTCGATGGCGCAAGGCGAGCCCGCACCGACGCAGTCCAGCGCCATCCAAAAGTCCAACTGAGCGCCGGCGAGCTACGCCCTCCTCCATGTCCGCCCCGACCGACAACGTCAGGCCAGAGCCCGATCAAGTGCTCGTCGACATCGTCGACTACGTGCTGAACGCCGGGATCGACAGCGCGCTCGCGCTCGATACCGCGCGCAACTGTCTGATCGACACGCTCGGCTGCGGACTGGAGGCGCTGTCTTATCCGGCCTGCACAAAACTGCTTGGGCCGATCGTACCGGGCACCATCGTTCCCCACGGAGCGAGAGTACCCGGCACGCAATTCCAGCTCGACCCCGTACAAGCTGCCTTCAATATCGGCGCGATGATCCGGTGGCTCGATTTCAACGACACCTGGCTCGCCGCGGAATGGGGTCATCCGTCGGACAACCTCGGCGGTATCCTGGCAACGGCCGATTGGCTCTCGCGTACGGCCGTCGCCGCCGGGCGCGCTCCGCTCGTCATGCGCGATGTGCTCGTTGCCATGGTGAAGGCTCACGAAATTCAAGGCGTCATTGCGCTCGACAACGCCTTCAACCGGGTCGGCCTCGATCACGTCCTGCTCGTGAAACTGGCATCGACCGCCGTGGTCGGCCAGATGCTCGGGTTGACGCGCGACGAGCTGATCAACGCCGTCTCGCTCGTGTTCGTCGATGGTCACGCGTTGCGCACCTATCGGCATGCGCCGAACACCGGTTCGCGCAAATCGTGGGCGGCGGGCGACGCAACGTCGCGCGCCGTGCGCCTCGCGCTCATCGCCAAAACCGGCGAGATGGGCTATCCCTCGGCACTGACCGCGAAGACCTGGGGCTTTTACGACGTTCTCTTCAAAGGCAACGCATTCCGGTTTCAGCGTCCGTACGGCTCGTACGTGATGGAGAACGTGCTGTTCAAGATCGCATTTCCGGCCGAATTCCACGCGCAGACCGCGGCCGAGGCGGCAATGACGTTGCATGCGCGCCTGCGGGCGAGCGGCAAGCGTGTTGGCGATATCGCGAAGATCACGATCCGTACGCATGAGGCGGCGCTTCGCATCATCGACAAGAAAGGCCCGCTCGCGAACCCGGCCGATCGCGATCACTGCATTCAGTACATGGTCGCCGTTCCGCTCATTTTCGGGCGCCTGACGGCGGCCGATTACGAAGACGCGCTCGCGGCCGATCCGCGCATCGATGCGCTGCGCTCGAAGATCGAGTGCGTCGAAGACCCGCAATTCACGAAAGACTATTACGATCCCGACAAACGTGCGATCGCCAACGCGTTGACGATCGCATTCAACGACGGTTCGATGTTCGACGAAGTGATCGTCGAATACCCGCTCGGACACAAGCGCCGCCGTGCCGAAGGCGTACCGCTGCTCGTCGAGAAGTTCAAGACGAACCTGGCGCGGCGATTTCCCGGCAAACAGCAGCAAGCGATTCTCGGTGTCTCGCTCGATCAGGCACGGCTCGAAGCCATGCCGGTTCACGAGTACGTCGATCTGTACGTGATTTAGCGTCAAGCATGCAACGGTTTCAACGTATCGATAGGTTTCAGAAACGTCACTACGTCATTTCCTCGCTCCGAACCTAGGAAAAACCATGGCCCACAACCTCCACAACACGCTCAAGGAATTCGATAGCGGTAGCGGCACAGGCAAGTTCTACTCACTGCCGGAGCTCGGCCGCGCGCTGAACGTCAACATCGACCGTTTGCCCGTGTCGATCCGTGTCGTCCTCGAATCGGTGCTGCGCAACTGCGACGGCAAGAAGGTGTCCGAGGAGCACGTCGCGCAACTTGCCAACTGGAAGCCGAACGCGGGGCGCGTCGACGAAATTCCGTTCGTTGTCGCGCGAGTCGTGTTGCAGGACTTCACGGGCGTACCGCTGCTCGCCGATATCGCCGCGATGCGCGGCGTGGCCAAGCGCACGGGCAAGAACCCGAAGGCGATCGAGCCGCTCGTGCCGGTCGACCTCGTTGTCGACCACTCCGTCCAGGTTGACTATTTCCGCCGGAAGGACGCGCTCGATCTGAACATGAAACTCGAGTTCCAGCGCAATAACGAGCGCTATCAGTTCATGAAGTGGGGCATGCAGGCCTTCGATACGTTCAAAGTCGTGCCGCCGGGCGTCGGCATCGTGCACCAGGTCAACCTCGAATATCTCGCGCGTGGCGTTCACAAGAAGACCGAAGGCGGCGATACCGTCTATTACCCCGATACGCTCGTCGGTACCGACAGCCACACCACGATGATCAACGGTATCGGCGTGGTGGGCTGGGGCGTCGGTGGCATCGAGGCGGAAGCCGGCATGCTGGGGCAGCCCGTATATTTCCTCACACCGGACGTTGTCGGCGTCGAGCTCAAGGGCAAGCTGCGCGAAGGTGTGACCGCCACGGACCTCGTGCTGACGATCACCGAGTTGCTGCGCAAGGAGAAGGTCGTCGGCAAGTTCGTCGAATTCTTCGGCGACGGCACCGCTTCGCTCGCGCTGCCGGACCGCGCGACGATCGGCAACATGGCGCCGGAGTATGGCGCAACGATGGGCTTTTTCCCCGTCGACGAAAAGACGATCGCCTATTTCAAGGGTACGGGTCGCACCGAAGCTGAAATCGCCGCCTTCGAAAACTACTTCAAGGCCCAACATCTCTTCGGCATTCCAAAGGCTGGCCAGATCGATTACACGAAGGTGGTGACGCTCGATCTCGCCACCGTTGCGCCATCGCTCGCTGGTCCGAAGCGTCCGCAGGACCGCATTGAAATCGGCAACGTGAAATCGACGTTCGCCGAGCTGTTCTCGAAGCCTGTGGGCGAGAACGGCTTTGCGAAGAAGCCGGCCGACCTTGATGCGGCGTACAAGACGTCAAACGGTGTTGCGTTGAAGAACGGCGACGTGCTGATCGCGGCCATTACCTCGTGCACGAATACGTCGAACCCGAGCGTTTTGCTGGCCGCGGGTCTGCTTGCGAAGAAAGCTGTCGAAGCTGGCTTGACGGTAGCCCCGCACATCAAGACATCGCTCGCGCCGGGGTCTCGCATCGTCACCGAATATCTGACGAAGACAGGTCTTTTGCCGTATCTCTCGAAGCTCGGTTTCGAGTTGGCCGCATACGGCTGTACAACATGCATCGGTAATGCGGGCGATCTGACGCCCGAGCTCAACGAAGCGATTACGCAGAACGACGTCGTTGCGGCAGCCGTGCTGTCGGGCAATCGCAACTTCGAGGCACGCATTCACCCGAACATTCGCGCGAACTTCCTGGCGTCGCCGCCGCTCGTGGTCGCCTACGCGATCGCTGGCACGATCACGCGCGACCTGATGACCGAGCCTGTCGGCAAGGGCAACGGTGGCCGGGACATTTACCTCGGCGACATTTGGCCGTCGAGCGAGGAAGTGAACGCGTTGCTGAAGTTTGCGCTCGACGCCGATGCGTTCCGCACCAACTACTCGCATTTGACGAAGGAGGGCGACCTCTGGAGCAAGATCGAAGGCGAGGAAGGCCAGGTTTACGATTGGCCCAAGTCGACCTACATCGCAGAGCCGCCGTTCTTCGGCAGCGAATTCTCGATGCGGCCGGCCGACTCGATTCCCGCGATTGCGGGCGCGCGCGCACTCGGGGTTTTCGGCGATTCAGTGACGACCGACCACATCAGCCCCGCGGGCTCGATCAAGGAAGACTCGCCTGCCGGCAAGTGGCTCAAGGCGAACGGCGTGCAAAAGGCCGACTTCAACAGCTACGGTTCGCGCCGCGGCAACCATGATGTGATGATGCGCGGCACGTTCGCGAATGTGCGGATCAAGAATTTGATGATTCCGCCGAAGGCTGACGGTACGCGCGTGGAAGGCGGCTTGACGATTCACCAGCCGAGCGGCGAACAGCTCTCGATTTACGATGCGGCGATGAAGTACATCGACGAAGACACGCCGACGATCGTCTTTGCGGGTGAGGAGTACGGCACGGGTTCGTCGCGCGACTGGGCCGCGAAGGGCACGCAATTGCTCGGCGTGAAAGCTGTCGTGGCGCGTAGCTTCGAGCGGATTCACCGCTCGAATCTCGTGGGCATGGGCGTGCTGCCGCTGCAGTTCAAGGGAACCGATAGCGTGCAATCGCTCGGCATTACCGGTGAAGAGACTTACGACATCGAGGGTCTGGGCGCGGACTTCAAGCCGCAGCAGGAAGTCACGCTCGTGATTCACGGGAAGGATGGCGCGACGCAGCGGGTGCCGGTGTTGCTGCGCATCGATACGCCGATCGAAGTCGATTACTACAAGCACGGCGGGATTTTGCCGTATGTGCTGCGGTCGTTGTTGGCGGCGTGAGGTAGGGAATCGGTGTTGCTGCGCTTCATCGGTGGAGCGCAGCTTGAATGCCCGGCTTCGGCCGGGCATTTTGTTTTGCGCGGGCACGGGAGCTTGCTCGGCTGATCAGATCCCGCCGGATCGCCACGGAGGTCGCTACCGTCGGTCCGAAAAACGACGTCAACTCGTGCGATCGTTTGGCATGCATACGACCGTCAAATACACAGCCTACACCGCGCACCAGGATCAACGACTACTCATCCGTTCGAGCAACGACACACTTGCGTAGCCATCGGCAGGCAGTCCATTCTTCTTCTGGTACGCGCGAATTGCTGCCCGCGTGGTCGGGCCCAGCATGCCATCCGCCGCGCCCGCATCGTAGCCTTGTTGCCCGAGCAACGTTTGGAGCGATATCAAATCGGCGCGACCGAGCGGTGGATCGTCCTTGGGCCACGCAGCGCGCACCTGCCCTTGTCCCTCGAAACGCTGCGCGAGCAGCGTCACAGCGAGCGCATAGGCCGTGGAATTGTTGTAGCCAAGAATCGCCCGGTAGTTGTCGAATACGAAAAACGCCGGCCCTTTGTATCCGGCTGGCAAAAGAATGGACGCGCGCTGGTCCTCCCGTAGCGAGGGTGGCGAATCGCCGACGAGATGCACGCCCGCCCGATACCACTCGCCTACTGTCTTTTTGACGCTGAGGTCCGCCTGCGCATAATCAAAGCCTGCCGGAAGGGTGACTTCGGCAGCGACAGGTTCACCGACATGCCAGCCGAGCGATTGGAGCAGATTCGCGGCCGACGCCAAAGCGTCAGCACTGGACCGCCAAATATCGCGCCTGCCATCGCCGTCGAAATCGACCGCGTAACGATTGTAGGTCGAGGGGATGAACTGCGTCTGTCCCATCGCACCCGCCCATGAGCCCAACATCTGATCGGGCTTTACGTCGCCGTGCTGAACGATTTTCAGCGCCGCGAGTAACTCGCTTTGGGCGAAATCGCGTCGGCGCCCCTCATACGCGAGCGTGGCGAGCGCCCTCACGATTTGCAGATCGCCCATTTGTTGACCGTAGTTGCTTTCGATGCCCCAGATAGCGGCGAGAATACGTGGGGGCGGCGCATAGCGCGACGACACGGCAGCAAGTGTCGAGATGTTGGCTGCCAACGATTCACGTCCACGCTGGACGCGCTGATCGGAAACTACGTTGTCCAGATAGTCCCAAATCGGCGTCACGAACTCGGGCTGAGCCTGATCGCGCGCGATCACCGAGGGATCCGGCGTGACATCGATAAACGCGCGATCGAATGTTTCCGGTGCAATGCCCGCCGCGATCGCATCCTTGCGGAACTGCGCCTTCCAGGTGTCAAAACCGGTCTGATCGACGGATACCGGCTCGGGCGCGGAAGCGGACATGGGTGAACGGGCTGGCGCGGCCGGTGCCGCCTGTGCCAATGCGCCAATCGGCATCCAGGCGAAAAACAACGCAGCGCAGAGCCCCGTTTGAGACAGCAATCGTCGCCGTTGGAGTGTACTGATCATGGTGGAGGTGTGAGGCGCCATTATGGCGCGGTTGCGTCGCTCCTCAGGCACGGGCCGCGCGCGAAGGTTCCCGCGCCCGCCGGCTATCGGCTCAGAATCGGCTCAAAATCGGCTCAGAGCTTGCGAATCGGCTCAAATCAGCTCAAAATCAGCTCATCGATGAGCCGATTTGAGCCGATTCAATGACTATCACTCCCACCGATCAACAATTGTTGCTCGTTTTGGCCACACTCTCATCAGAGGGGCGCCGTGACGTTGGTTCGCGCGAACTGGCCGTAACAGCCGGACTCAGTCCGGCTACCGTCAAGCGCGCGCTTGATAGGTTACAGGCCGCAGGCCGTGTAATTCGCTACGGCAGCGCGCGCGCGACGCGCTATAGAGTCGCGGAGCAAGGTTCGCAAACAGCGGTGGCGGCCGCCTCCAGGCCGGAAGCCAGCCGCCCTCAGTGGTCGACGCCAAGCCGTACGCTGCAAACCAAGCTCGCGGCACCACTGGCAGCGCGCGAACCTGTCTCGTACAAGCGTGAGTTCGTCGACCGGTACATACCTAACGAGACGTGGCTGCTACCCGAAGCGCTCGCTGTCGACCTCGCGACCGCTGGCCGCATGAGGGATCGCCAGCCTGCAGGCACCTACGCGCGCAAAGTACTGGAACAATTACTGATCGACCTGTCGTGGTCGTCGTCCCGGCTTGAAGGTAATCGATATACGCTGCTCGATACCAAGCATCTATTCGAAGGGGGGATAGCCAACGGTGATCTCGATGCAATCATGCTGCTCAATCACAAGCGTGCCATCGAATTTCTCGTCGATGCAGTTCCAGAAGAAGGCCTGTCACTGAGCATCGTCCGCAATTTGCATGCGCTACTAATGGAAGATCTTTTGGCCGATGAGAAGGGACTCGGTGCGATTCGCAGCAAAGTCGTGAATATCAGCGATACGGTGTACATTCCGACGCAAGTGCCGTCTCTCCTTCAGGAGATGTGCGAGCGCATCATCGGCAAAGCCAGGCTCATCGGCAATGCCGCAGAAGCTGCGTTCTTTCTCTGGACCAACCTTGCCTATCTCCAACCGTTCGAGGATGGCAGTAAGCGCACGAGCCGCCTCGCGGCCAACATCCCGCTGATGCTTTACAACTGCGCGCCCCTATCATTCCTCGATGTCGAGCAAAGCGACTATGCGTCGGCAATGATGGGCATCTACGAATTGAACGACGCATCGATCGCGATTGACCTCTTCGAATGGACCTACCGCCGATCGATCACGAAGTACCGCGTAGTGCTTGAATCGATGGGTGCACCGAATCCGCTGCGGCTACGCTACAGAGGCGCGCTCACTGACGCGATCGGGCTCATCGTGCGCGACCGGAAAACGGCAAGCGCGGCTATGGAAGAACTGGGACTGAACGAGAATGTAGCCCCGGGCTTTCAAGCCCTGCTCGACAGCGAACTCGCGATGCTGGAAGTGTTCAACTATGCGCGATACAGGTTGACGAAGAGCGCCACCGCAGCGTGGATCGAGGCCGGCAGACCGCAATAAGCGCATCAAGCCACCGCCCGCGCCGCGTTCCTTCCTCTCAACCACTCGAGCACGAGCAACAAAGAAGTCGAAAACACGATGAGAATAGTCGCCAGCGCAGCAATCGTCGGCGTAATGTTCTCGCGAATGCCGGTGAACATCTGCCGCGGCAGCGTAGTCTGATCAGCCCCGGCCAAAAACAACGTCACGACGACTTCATCGAACGAGGTTGCAAACGCAAAGAGCGCGCCGGAAATAACGCCGGGTGCGATGACAGGCAAAGTAATCCTGAAGAACGTGCGCGTCGGATTGGCGCCCAACGACAGACTGGCCCGCACAAGATTCCCATCGAAGCCCTGCAGCGTCGCCCCGACCGTCGTCACGACGAACGGCACACCCAACGCCGCATGCGCCATGATGAGGCCTGCATAGGTATTCGCCAGCCCGAGCGGCGCAAAAAACAAATACATCCCCACACCCACTACAATTACCGGCACGATCATCGGCGAAATCAGCACCGCCATCAGAATGGCCTTGCCGCGAAAATTCGCTTTCGCCAAACCCAGCGCGGCCAGCGTACCGAGCACAGTCGCCAGGATGGTCGCGGACGGCGCGACGATAAAGCTGTTGCGCGCGGCATGCTGCCATTCGGTCGAACTCACGAGGTTGATGTACCACCGCATCGACCAGCTGGGAATCGGATAAACGAGAAACGTGCTCGACGAAAACGAGAGTGGCACGATGGCAAGCACCGGCAGCACCAGATAAAGCAGCGTGAGCACCGCCAGGCCGCGTAGCGCAAAATACCAAACACGCTCGATAAGCGACGTATGCGGGGCAAACATCGGTTTGGCGAATCTCATAGGAAGCTCCGGTCCGTTCTCGTGAGCGGCAATCAAATCAAAGACTAGGCTGGGCCCGCGTAAAGCGCCCATAGATCGCATACAGCACGAGCGTCGCCGCAAGCAACAAGCCGCCCAACGCACAAGCCATCCCCCAGTTGATCGTCACGTTCGTAAAGTACGCCACGTAGTAACTGACCATCTGATCGTCCGGGCCGCCAAGTAAAGCCGGCGTGATGTAGTAGCCGATCGCCAGAATGAAAACGAGCAGCGCGCCTGCACCGATGCCGGGATACGTCTGCGGCACATAGACACGCCAGAACGCGGCAAACGGATGACTGCCGAGCGAAATGGCCGCACGTTGATAAGTCGGCGGAATCGCCTTCATGACGCTGTAAAGCGGCAAGATCATGAACGGCAACAGGATGTGCGTCATCGATATGTACACACCTGCGCGATTGAACAAGAGCGCGAGCGGCGCATGAGTCAATCCGAGCGACTGCAACGTGCGATTGACGAGCCCTTCGTTTTGAAGCAGCACGATCCAAGCCGCCACCCGCACGAGAATCGACGTCCAGAATGGAATCAGCACCAGAATCATGGCCAGGTTGGCACGCCGCTCGTCAAGCGTCGAAATCCAGTATGCAAGCGGATAGCCGAGTATCAGCGCGGCCAATGTCACGATGCCGCTGATGACGAACGTCCGCGCGAACACCGTCAAATAGATCCGCTGATCGGGATCGGTTGCTTCGATGTGGCCAAACGCGTCCTGCCGATGATCGAGGGATGCAAGCAGATAAAACGGCGAATAGCGCGATCCATTCTTTGCAATCGCACGCCAGTAGCGTGATTGACCCCAGCGTTCGTCGATCTCGATCATCCGCGCGCGAATCCTCTCGGGCGGCAGAAGTTGCCCCGCATCGTCCTTGAGCGGCATCGCCCGTGCAGTTTTCGCAACGAGCGATCGATATCCCGGGATTTCGACATTCAACCGTCGCGCGAGGCCGCCTAGCGATTCGCCGTCTTCGAGCGCCGTCAAATCGGCTGCCAAAGCGGCGTACGCCGTATCGGGCAACGCGCTCTCGCGATCCCAATGGCGCAACTGCGCAACCGTCTTCGGCAAAGCACTGACCACCTCGGGGTTTTCCACGGCGCGCGTGAGCAGTGCGCCGATCGGCACGACGAAAATCAGCAGCAGAAAAATCGCGAGCGGCGCGATCATGAGCAAAGCCACTGCCCGCTTGCGAGCCTGCGCGGCCCTCAATTCACGCTTGAGCGCGGCGCTCGTCGCCGCATTCAACTCGCCCGTGATCGTCATCGTGTTCACGCTCATCTCCTACGCTGCCCCTCGCTCCGCGCGCCGCCCGCTCCTTCGAACAGGCGGCGCAACGGTATGGCCTGCAATCGTCTTACCGCTTACTTCGAGGCCCACGCCGCGAAGCGTTGCTCGAGCTCGTCGCCGTAGTCCGTCCAGAACGCCGCATCCTGCAGCACAGCGTTCTTGCCGTTGGCCGGCGAGTTCGGCAGATTCGCCAGCGTCTTCGCATCGAGGGACTTGATCGCGCCGCGGTTGGCGGGGCCGTACGTGATGTGTTGCGCGTAGACCTTTTGCGGATCCGAAGACACGGTGTAGGCAATGAATTTCTCGGCCAGCGCCTTGTTGGGCGAGCCCTTCGGGATGACCCAGTAGTCCAGGTCGTAGATGCTGCCGTTCCAGACGACTTTCAGGTTCTTGCCCTCGCTCTGCGCCGCACTGATGCGGCCGTTGAAGGCCGAGGACATGACGACGTCGCCCGCGACGAGGAACTGCGGCGGCTGCGCGCCGGCTTCCCACCACTGAATGTTCGGCTTCAGTTCGTCGAGCTTCTTGAATGCGCGATCCTGCCCGGCCTTCGTGGCGAGCACCTTGTAGACGTCCTTCGGCGCTACGCCGTCAGCCATCAGCGCGAACTCGAGGTTGCCGCGCGCGCCCTTGCGCAGCGCCCGTTTGCCCGGGAATTTCTTCACATTCCAGAAATCGGCCCAGCCGGTCGGCGCGGTCTTCAGCTTGTCGGCGTTATAGGCAAGCGCCGTCGACCATACGAAAAAACCCACGCCGCAGGTACGCGGTGACTCGGGAATCAGCTCGTCCTTCTTCGCGATCTTGGACCAGTCGAGCTTCTCGTAGAGCCCTTCGTCGCAGCCGCGGCCGAGGTCGCCGGACTCCACTTCGACAACATCCCAGTTCACGTGCTTGGCTTCCACCATCGCTTTGATCTTGGCCGTTTCTCCGTTGTATTCGACGGCCGTCACCTTGTCGCCCGTCTGCTTTTCGAACGGCTGGTAATAGGCCACCTTTTGCGCATCGGCGTTCGCACCACCGAAATTGACGACGGTCAGCTCGGCGGCTTGCGAGGCCACCGCGAACGACAGCGTGGCCGTGGCCGCAACGGCCACCGTCAAGGCGGTACGGTGCAACGAAATCATCTTGGTCTTCATCTGGGTTCTCCTCTTCGTGGGCGGATCCGCCACAACGGCGACGGGTAATGAATGCAGCTCGCGCGAAACCGGGGCTTCGCGCGGGTCAAGCAAAAACGCGCAGGTGCTCAGGGGCAAATTCCAGTGCGATCGGCGCCCCGGGCCCGAACGTATCGAGCGCTTCCGTACCGAGCGGCACCTTGACGAAGCACTCGTTCTGTTGCGGCACCGCGCAACGCATGCGCACGTGATCGCCGAAATAGATCAGCCCGCGCACTTCACTGGCGAGCGCATTGCGGCCACCGCGGGCACTCGCGTCATTGGCACCGTTGCCTCCGGCCGCCAGCCGCAAGCGCTCGGGACGGATACAGGCAATGGCCGGCGCGCCGGTGCTCGCATTGGCGATATTGCGGCCGACGACATGCGTGCCGTCACGCAAGCGCAGTTGACAGAATTCGCCGTCCACACCGGCAATCGTGCCGTGCAGCGTATTGCTGTCGCCGATGAAGTTGGCGACGAACTCATTGCAAGGCGATTCATAGAGCCGGTCGACGGTATCGAGCTGCTGGACGATTCCCTTGTCGAACACGGCCACGCGGTCCGACATCGTCAGGGCCTCGCCCTGGTCGTGCGTCACGTAGACGAACGTCACGCCGAGCTTCTCGTGAAGCGCCTTCAGCTCGAGCTGCATATGCTCGCGCAGCTGCTTGTCCAGCGCGCCGAGCGGCTCGTCCATCAGAACCAGACGCGGTTCGAACACGAGCGCGCGCGCCAGCGCGATCCGCTGCTGCTGGCCGCCCGAAAGCTGGGCCGGATAGCGTTTCGCAAACCCTTCCATGCGCACCATCTTGAGCGCGTCATTGACGCGCGCTGCGCGCTCGGCCGCGGCGAGCTTGCGCACGGTCAACGGATATTCGACGTTTTGCGCAACCGTCAGATGCGGGAACAGCGCGTAGTTCTGAAACACCATCCCGATGTTGCGCTTGTGCGGCGGAACGGTGTTGAGCAGTTGGCCGTCGAGCCGAATTTCGCCACCGGTCGGAAATTCGAAGCCGGCCAGCATCATGAGGCAAGTCGTCTTGCCCGAGCCGGACGGCCCGAGCAGCGTCAGGAATTCGCCCTGATAAATGTCGAGGTCGAGCCCCTTGACGACCAGCGTCTCGCCGTCGTACGTCTTGCGCACGCCGCGAAAGCTGACAATCACTTCTTCCGATTTCATCGTCTCCCCCCTCCTGCGCCGAATGGCTCCATCGACAGTTGCGCACCGCGCTTCCGGTGCGATCCAATATAATCGGTTACGGTTCCACTGAACGGAGCCATTTCATTATTCCGAGAGGAACCACTTTGGACACGATCATCTTGTCCGACTGGCTCGGCGCGCGGCTCGAGCGCGGCACGACCGAACCGATGTACCGCCAGGTACTGCGGCTCGTGCAACAGGCCATTCTCACCGGCCAGCTGGCGCCCGGCACGAAGCTGCCGAGTTCGCGCACGCTCGCCGAAGACCTCGAGATTGCCCGCAATACCGTGTTGCGTGTCTACGACCAACTGACCGCCGAAGGCTACGTCCTCTCGACGACGGGCAGCGGCACCTATGTGGCCGATACGCGCCCCGACACGGCCGCGATGCGCGTCAAACCCGCCGCTCGAACGGACCACAGCGCCCCGGCGGCAAGCGCGCCTGACGTGCAAACAAGCGCAGCCCGCGGCGCTGCCGCAGGGAAAACCCTAGGCGAGCCCCCCGCGCCGTTGCTTTCGAGCCGCGGCCGGCAGCTGATCGCGCGCGCCGGTGTGGCCCCGAAGCAATGGGGCGCCTTCATGCCGGGCGTGCCCGATGTCACGGAGTTTCCCGCCCGCACGTGGAGCCGTCTACAAGCGCGGCTGTGGAAGGAAGCCAACCCCGAACTGCTCACCTACGCGCCGGGCGGCGGCTATCGGCCACTACGCCGCGCGCTTTCGGATTATCTGCGCGTCGCGCGTTCTGTAAAGTGCTCCCCCGATCAGATCATCATCACCACCGGCATCCATCAATCGATGGATCTGGCCGTGCGCCTTCTGGCCGATGTCGGCGATCGCGCCTGGGTGGAGGAACCGTGTTATTGGGGGGCTCGCAGCGTACTGCAATCGGCCGGACTCGAACTCGCGCCCGTGCCCGTCGATGACGAAGGGCTCAATCCGCGCGAACCGTCGTTGAAGGTGCCGCCACGGCTCGCGGTCGTCACGCCGTCGCATCAATATCCGCTCGGCATGGTCATGAGCCTCGCGCGCCGTCGCACGCTGCTCGAGTACGCCCGTCAACACCGAATGTGGATCATCGAAGACGACTACGATAGCGAGTTCCGCTACGGCAGCCGGCCGATCGCGTCGCTGCAAGGGCTGGATGAAGCGGGGCGCGTCATCTATGTCGGCAGCCTGGGCAAAATCCTCTATCCGGGGCTGCGAATCGGCTATATGGTGGCGCCCGAAGAACTCGTCGATACGTTTCGCACGGGCGTCGCCGAGCTCTATCGCGAAGGCCAGCTCATGCATCAGGCCGTGCTCGCCGAATTCATCATGGACGGCTATCTGACATCGCATGTGCGCCGCATGCGCACGCTGTACGGCGAGCGTCGCCAACTGCTGATCGATGCCATCGCATCGCGCTTCGGCGACACGCTTGCTGTCATGGGCGATGAAGCCGGCCTCCATCTGGTGCTGGGCCTGCCCGATTCCGTCGACGATCGCGCGGTGACCGCGGCCGCGTTCGAAGCCGGCGTTATCGTGAGACCGCTGTCGGCTTACTACAGCGGTGAAGAGGCGGCGCGGCGCGGATTGCTGCTCGGTTACGCGTGCGTGCCGAACGACAAGATGGCGCCGGCCTTCGACGCGCTCGCTCGCGTCATCGATACGCAGCTCGGTCAGCGCCGCGTCGAGCGGGTGGCGTAGTTCGCGGTTGCCGGGCCGCCGGGCGCCAAGCGGCCCGACAACGCGCGAGAAAACGTATGGGCGAATGCGTGACGCAAAGCGCTAGCGCGTGGCCCCCGCATCGAGCGCCGCGGCGCGCACCCGTTCACCCACGCTCGAAAAAATCCGCTGCCGCAATTGGGTCACGCGCGCGTTGTGCTCCTCGGGCGAAAGCCCCATCGCGTCGATTGACGCCCGTTGCGTCGCATAATCGGCATATCGCGCACGCCATGCGTCGTCTTCTCTGCGCATCCGCACGACCCGCTCGGCAACCTCCGCGCCCAACGCCTGAGTGGCTTGTGCGCGCAGCGCGTCGGCCGACCGGTCATCCCGCGTCAACGTGGCGATCGTGTCCACGGTGGCCTGCGCGCTGGCCTCCCTTTCGAGCGCCACGCGTTCGTCAGCCGGTAGCGATTGCCGCCATGCTGCCAGACGCGCAACGCGCTGCGCTTCCGTCAACGTCGGGTCAATCCCGATCCGCAGGCGCGCAAGCGAATAGGCCGTGGCTCGCCACTGTTCGCCGAAAAATGCCTCGCTCCACGACGCGCCCATCGTGCGGTTCGCGAGCGAGGCACGCGCATCGAACGCCGCTTGCAGCGCATCGGGATTCCTGCCGGCGTTGCTCCCGACAGCATCGCTTTGCAACGGAGCGAGCTCGGCCAGCCCCGCGAGGTAGCGCCGATAGCGCTGCCAGAGATCGAGCGCTTCCGATTGCGCATCGCTGCCCTCGAGTTGCGCCCCGATCGCTCGTCGAACCATCGCATCGAGCGCCTCCGGCGTCATCTCGCGCCGCGCCGTCAGGAAGTAGTCGAAGAAATCGCGCGCCGCGCGTGTCCGGGCCAAATGTCCGCGCACGTCGAGCGGCAAGCGCGGCGCTATCGACCCGGAGAGCGAATGCGGTTGAGCACGGCTCGCCGCCGCAGTGCTCGATGCAGCCGACAGCGAAGACCCTCCGCGCTCCTCGATGCTCGGCCGCTGCGCCGGCGTCGCTCGTCCGACATCGTTCCCTGCATGGTTGCCGGCACGAGCGGCCATGGATGCGCCGACGAACCGCGCGACGAACGCAACCGCGGCCGTCGCGATCAGCGTGGCGGCGATGAAGCGAAACGCGCGTGAGTGCAGGCCCGAGCCGGCCCGGTTGGGGGAACGGTCGCCCACCCGCTACAGCCCCTGCAACTTCAACCGGTTCGCATGCGTACGAATGACGGCGATCGGGTCTTCAGCGTTTTGCCCAATGAGGCCGAACAGCTGATTGATCTCATCGAGATGATTCCAGTGATAGCTGGTACTGAGCACGTTGCCATAAAGCGCACTGCACCGTGACACGAGCCCGTCGTTGGATCCCGCATTGCGGTTGACCATGACAGTCCCGCTGCCCAGGAGCGCCAGCGTGCCCGGATCGGCGAACAAAGCCGGATCGAGCGGGCCCGAGAGGCTCGTGTCCTTCGCGCCGCGCACACCGAAAAGCGACCCCTTCGGCTCGATGGCGGTGCCCGCCCAGGAATAGAGGTAATGCGTGAAGCCTCCCACCGTCTCCGTCGCCGCGCCCGTCGCGCAGCTGCCCGGCGCGCCGAGGCCCGCACTGGGCACCGCGGCGTTGAACGCGGCAACACCCGAGGTCGTCAGTTCCTGCAATGCCGCCAGCGCATTTTGGTTGGTATTGTGATTGCTGCTCAACAACGCACCGAGAACATTGGCGAGCTGTGCAATAGCGGGTTCAGTGAGCCCGGTCGGGTCCTTGTCCATCGTGCGGCGCACGAAATCGGCGAACTCCGAGCCGTGATGCGGTGTGCCGATCGTCGTTACCGACGCAACGACCTCCGGCGCCACGGCCGCCACATAGCGCGCGCTCAAGCCGCCCTGGCTATGCCCGATCAAATTGACCTTTTGCGCCCCTGTCGCCGCAAGCACCTCTTTGACGAACGCAAGCAGCTGTTCGCCGCGGCCGCCCGGCCCGAGATCGCTTTGGAAACCCGAAAGGTTCGCGACATAAACGCTCGCGCCGTGCGATTGCAAATCGCGTGGAATGCCATACCAATAATCGAGCACATTGGCATACCGGTCCGTTCCGGTGAGCCCGTGCACGAGCACGATCGGGTAACGCGTCGCCGCGTAGGTATGGGCCGCCGCGGCGGCGGCCGTGGCAGGCGTGGCAGGCGTTGGTGCCGTCGCCCCGGCCAGGGATAAGGCCTGCGACGCCCGGGCCGTGCCGACATCGGCCGTCCATGCGGCAGCGATCGATGCAAGCGCGATTGCGCTCGACAAGAGAGTTTTTCTAATCCATCCCGCCATGTCGCCTCCTCCGATGCATCGATCGGAAATGTTCTGGTGTGGGCGAGGCAGCGTGCGGCGCCCGCTGCCCGTCAGCGACATGAAGTGAAGCAATAAACGCGAATAGGTGTAAGCGAAAAAACCAGGTTTAGACAAGATTCACTAATCCAGAAGGGGCAAAGTCAAGGGATGCAATCCGTTCCGGCGCGTCGTGCGCCGAAACGGGAGGGGCGAAAATGTACCCTTGAATCGCATCGCAATTCGCGCCGATCAAAAAATTCAGCTGATCGGCCGTCTCTACCCCTTCCGCGACCACTTCGAATTGCAGACTATGCGCGAGCGCGAGAATGGCCTTGATGATGGCCTCGTCCTCCCGGCTCTTGCCGATGCCGTGCACAAAAGACATGTCGATCTTGAGCCGATCCGCATGAAAGCTGCGCAGATAAGACAGGCTCGAATAGCCCGAGCCGAAATCGTCGATTGCGATTGCCACGCCGATTTCGCTGAGCGCCCGCAGCGTGGGCAACGCCCCCTGCGCGACGAGTGCGCGCTCGGTGATTTCGATCTCCAGACGCTCGGGTGAAAGCCGCGCCTTGTCCAGCGCATCGCGCACCGTGCGATGAAAATCGCGTCTCGCGAGTTGGCGCGGCGAAACGTTGATCGACATGCGCACACCAGGCAGCGTGTCCTCCCAAAGCTTGGCCTGAGCGCAGGCGGTATGGAGAACCCATTCGTCGATCGATGCGATCAGACCCAGTTCTTCCGCGAGCGGAACGAACGATGCGGGACTGACGGCGCCCAGTTCGGCGTCGTTCCAGCGGATCAGTGCCTCGACACCGGTAACGGTCATCGAGCGCGTGTCGACCTGCGGTTGATAGACGAGCTCGAACGCACCCGCGCCCAACGCTTCCCGCAGCCGGCGCGAGAGCAGAATGCGACGCTTGGCCTCGTGCGCGAGTTCGGCCCTGAAGTGCTGGATGCTGTTGCGGCCGAGCGCCTTGGCGCGATACATCGCGAGATCCGCGTTCCGCAACAACGACTCCGCATCCACGCCATCCGTCGGATAGCACGTCACACCGATGCTCGTCTGCACGTGCAACTGCACGTCGTCTACCGCGATCGGCGCGTCGAACGCGCGCTTGACCCGTTCCAGTGCCGCGCGGAGTGCATCGTCGTGTTTCGAGCAATCGATCAGGACAACGAACTCGTCCCCGCCATATCGGGCGACGGCATCGTCGACACCGATCGCGCTCGCCAGCCGAACCGCGGCTTCGCGCAAAAGCGCGTCGCCGGCGCCATGGCCGAGACTGTCGTTCACGTCCTTGAAATGATCGATATCGATGAAAAGCAATGCGAACGCGCCGCTTTGCCGAATGGCCTGATCGAGCAGTTCGGCGAGCATGACGCGGTTCGGAAGCGCGGTCAGCGCGTCGAACCGGGCCTGCTTGAGCAGTAAGTCGCGCGATTCGATGAGCTCGGTCACATCGTTGATGACGGCGATCTGATGCGTATGCGCGTCGTCCTCGGGCTGTACCGTCGAAACGTGCAGCTGGTTCCAGAATGTCTTGCCGTCGTCGCGACGGCTGCGCAGAATGGTCGACAGATCCGCCTTTTGCGTGAGGCTGCGGCCGATCGCCGCAACGGCCGCATGACGACCGAATTGCGTCTCGGCGGCGGCCAGATCGCAACCGACAATCTGCTCCCGAGCGAATCCGGTGATCCTTTCAAACGCCGGATTCGCATATTCGATGACATTGCCGGCATCGGTCGGCCGCGTGATCAGCACGCCGTTGCCGATGGCATCGAGCGCCTTGCTGCGCAAGCGCAGCGCGAGTTCCGCGTGTTTGCGCCTCGTCACGTTGATCGCCGTGACGAAACAGGCATCGTGCCCGGCGTAGTCCAGAAAATGGTAGGACAGCTCGACGAAGATACGCGCCCCGCTCTTGCTCAGCTGACGGCACAAGCCCGCCGATCCGCTCAGCACCTGAGCCTTTCGAAGCCGGCGCAAATCGTCGCGAAACGCGGGCAGATCCTCGGGAGCGTAGAGCGATGCCATCGTGCGCGAGCACAGTTCCTCTTGCGTGTGGCCGTATTGCCCTCCCGCCGCGCCGTTTGCGGCGAGAATGGCATGACTGTCCACATCGAAGATCAACATCGGTAAAGGATGATGATCGAAATACTCGCGAAAGCGCCGCTGGCTTTCTTGCGCCACGACATGCACGCGTTGCCGGGCCAGTTGTGCGCGATGGCGTGTCGCAAAGGCATAGAGCAGCAGGCCGAACGCGATCGCCGCGGTTGAGGCCAGCACGGCGCGTTCGACGAATAGCCGGTTGGACGTTCGATCGGAATCGACGCGCAGAATCTCGATCTGCCGCGCGCGCAGGATGGCAAGCCGACTCACGATATGGCTCAGATTGCGATTGGTCGACAGCAGCCGGTCACTATCGACGGTGGCGCTTCCTTGGCTCGTGCTCGCGTGAATAGCGGTATCGGCAAGCTGCCATACCCATTGCGCCGTACCCTGCCGGAGCGCCATGACCAGTTCGAGACTGGAGCGATCGTGCGCCAGTATTTCTTGCAGACGCTCGAAGCAATGCGTGGCCTCGCCCACGCGTTCGGTCGGCCAACCGTAATCGGTGGCCCGCGCGCTGCCTAGGCCCAGCAGAAACTCCGCGTTGGCCCGCAACAGCAGCGATTGCAGTGCCTCGACGTTATCGCGCGCGCGCATGGCCCGCGTGCGCACATCGTGAGCATCATTGTGCGAGGCGAGCGTGTACGCGACACCGCACGCAAACGTTCCAATGCTCAAAAGGAGGAGCACCACCGGGATAAACGCGCGGCCGCTCATTTCGATGAGGCGAAACCGCTCGCCGGCGGTACGCGCACTGCCGATTAACCTGTGAACTGCCATCATGGCTGACAAGGGATCGCGACACACATGCCGTCGTTCAATTTGAATTCAATTCGAAGCGCCGCGACCCGCGCACGCCGACGCGCGTCGTCTTTACGCTCTCTCTAGAACAATATCGGCGCAGGTCCGTTCGACTTTAGCGACAGACCAGGAACCGGCCATGAATTAGAGTCGATCATCGATCCACCCGCCGCACCGCAGTGCAACGGTGCGCGCTTCGGTTCGCGGGTTCGTTCTTTAGTCATCCGCCCACTACCGATTCCGCACAGCGCGATTTGACGCGAAAACTCGCGTTCTCCGGCGAAGCGCCCCGCGCCGCACCGGTTGCGGCTGTGCACAATAAACGCTGAAGCTGCCCCGCATCGCGGTAACGGCTCGATCGTGCAATGTCCTTCGTTTTCTTTTTTTTTTGATGAGAGCCCCTGCCGTGTTAGAGCGCGCTTCCCGACTACCGTCCGCCCCCGATCACGCGTCCCGCCCGCCGCAAGATCGGTCCTCTGGCCGCGTGCATGAGTCGACCCGCCGGTCCCACGTGCCTTCGCGCCTGGAGGGCCTGGTCGATGGCAATCGCGTCCGGCACGGCACTCGCCCGCAAGCGCCGGCACCTGACATCGATGACGGTCGGGGCGAGACCGTGGCCACGCGCGCCAAGCGCCCAATGCGCGATGAGGCGCCCGCGGCGAGCGGCAGCGTTTCACCCGAAACGAACGATACGGGCCGGGTCAGTACGATCGACCCGCACATGCGGGCGTTGCTCGATCGATATGCGCCAGGCTGGGAGTGCGGCAAAGCGCTTCTCGAGTTCGCCCATCCCGATGACGAATCGATGATAGTCAAAGTGATCACCACGTTGCTTGCAATGAGCGTGTTCATCCATCTCGTCGACGTGACGCAATCGAATGGCGGTACGGCCTACACGAGCGAGACGGGCATTCAGCGGCCAACGTTCGCCGCAACCGGAAAAGAGGCGCTTTTCTCGCGGCAATACGGCGCGACGCGCATCGCTCAGACGTTCGGCCTGTTTTCCGCGTTGGCTCGGCAATACCCCGATCGTTTCAAGATCGACGTGCTCAGCTATCCCGATCGCAGCCCGTACAACGCGCCGGCGGAACGCAGCATCCGATATATCGATATTGCGGACTGGGACGAGGACCACATCGTCGACTTCCTAGCTGGAATCATCGTCGAAGAAAAACCGGCGGTTGCAATAAGCACTCGCGCGGAGGCAGGAAGCACTCACGGGCAGCGCGGCGACAGTGACGAGGAGTGGGCCGTTCACGCAGCACACCGGGAGGCCCCGAAGCTGCTCGACAAAGCCATCGCCCGCGCGACGCAAGCCGGCCACGATGATGTGCCCAAGCCTGTGCGTCTATCCGTGGTCGAAGCAGGCTGGGCCGAGGGTCGACATTTGGCTGATATCGCGCCGGAACTCGAGATCAAGAGTCATTACTCCGACGAAGAACGCCCCGCGATCCTGGCGTTCCTGGCCCATTGGTTCGGAAAGCGGCTGCCCCATATGCCGCCGAATGATTTTGAACAACCGCCCGGCAATAAGCCCCAATGGAACGCCGACGTGCCGTACGAACTGCTCGAGGCGGTGGCCGGTACCGATCCGGGCGTGGTTGAATTTTTCCGTGCGTTATTCAATGAACCTCTGCCCGTGTCCGTCGCGCAAATACTGAAGTCCGCGCTCGAGAGCGCACAGGTTGATACGCTCGACGCGAGCTCCGAAAACATCACCGTTCACGACCCGCGGATCCCGGAGCATACGGCGCCTCGCAATGAACGCGCAGAAGGTGTCGGAGTCATGCCCGCCACGAGGTTCACGTCTCATCTGGGCCCGCAATTGGATGGCGACATGAGCGAGCTGCCCGGTAAAGTCAAATTGGCTCGCCTGGGCATCGGTGTGCTGCCGCATCAGATGACCGAGAAGCAGCGCGAAGGTCTCGCCGCGTTTCAAGCGCTCCCCGCCTTCGTATCGAATCACGTGTCGCTCGGCACCCGCATTCGCGCACTCAAACCTGAAGAGCGGCGTCATGGTCATCGGTTCATCGCGGGGCCGCGTCGAGATTCCGTTCTCTATGTTCTCTCGACGAAACGGATGCCCGTCGACGTCATCGGAACGCACGGAAGCGATCTGACGCTCGATGTCCACACGCGTCCGTTCGCGAGCCTCGAAAGCGCCCGCGAGCGCGCGATTCGCCTCATCGCATCGAATCCCGATGCCGACGTGGCGATCTATCGCATCGAAGGGCCAGCCCGGGAGCTGCATGCCAACCTGAAGCAACAGCGCATCGAGCGCGACCTCGTCGCGCGGGCCGCGATGCTCCTCGACGACAAGGGCACGCTCTATCAAACCACGATCGCCAATACGCGGGCCAAATACCGCGCGCAGCCGGGGGAGGAGTATGGCGCCCCGCCGGTTACCGGCATGCCGCAGCGCACGATTCGCTGGGCGGGCGCACGCGCGGCGGGCAAGATCGTGGCGACCGCAACCGGTGCCTATGTGGGGATGCGGTACGGGCTTGAGCTCCCGCCCGACACCACGATGGAAGTCATGCTCGAGTCCGGACGCGCGATGTTCGGCGCGCGTGCCGGCATCAACGCAATGAAGCGGGTCGCTCAGATTCGGGTCATGCAACGTCTCGACGAAGTGGCCGCGGATCGTGAACGGCTATTGAATGCCGATGAGGCTCGTGCCGCTCGAATCGATGATTCCGATACCGGGCTTCAACGCGCGGAAATATCGGTCCTCGATACGCTCGAAGAACGAACGACAGGGGTGCGCGGCCTCATTCGAGGTTATCGCCGCCACGATCGCGACGAAATCGCGATGTTGGCGGAAATGCTGCGCACTACGCCCGAGGATATCGATGCGTTTCGCCGGCTCGATACGGTTGCAAGCGAAGGGCTTTTCGCGTCGGATAGCCCGATCGAGCGCGCGCGCCGCGTATTCTGGGGCGCAAGCTATGCGCCCAGCGACGTTGCCGCGGCCGGCGTCTGGCTGGCGCCGCAGGTACTGCTGACCGATTTCGGTTCGATCGAAGGGACGGCAACGTGGCTCGCGAACGTGGCCACCCTGATGTTCGTTCCCGTGCATTTGAGCGGCAATGGTGGCCAGAGGCTCTCGCGCGCGCTCGAGGTGATCGGCAACAAGCGCAACCTCGATGCCACGGTGCCGGCCGCCGGCGACAAACTGCGCCGATTCCTTCCGGGCAACGACGAACGGCCTCGCTGGGTGCAAAAAGCGCTCGGCGAGCTGCTCCTCTACAACAGGATCAGGCCCGACGGGGGCCGGATGTATAAAGCGCCGTTCTTCCAACGGCTGCCCGAGTTCCAGATGCTGGGCGCGACTATCGCGTCTGTCGCGTTCACGTCCGCGAACGCGCTGGGTGCCGTGGATTCGATCATGAAGGGTGACATCGCATCCGCGTCCGCGCAAGTGGGCATGGTCGCGGCCGATGGCGTCTTTCTGCGCGGCTTCCAGCTCGCTCATCAAAACGCCCACGCTGCGAACCACGGCCGCGGCCCGATCGTCCGACGCGGGCCCTTTGCCGCGATCAACCCGCCGTTGCGCGGCGCCGAAGCATCGCCCGTCGACATCACGCAGCCCCATCTCGTTGATCGCGGCGGGCTTTTACGCAGAATCGATCCGGATATCGTGATTGGTGCGGGCATGGCCGCTCAGGTGGGGCTGGGGTTCATTTTGCTGAGTTAGGCAAGCACGACCGCGCTATTTCTCCTCGATGCCCATGTAGAGATTGCCCAATGCGTCGTACCCCGAATGTTTGATGACATCCACACCTGGCGGCAGCAGACCCAGGTCATAGCGCGGCCTGAATGCGGCGCCCACCCCGCCCAGTTGGACCGCGGCACCCAACATCGGGATATCGTTTTCGCCATCGCCAATGGCGGCTGACCGCGCGCCGTCAGGCAATTCGCCGTGATATCGGCGAAACAATTGCTCCTTTATCTCGCCATCGAGAAATGGGCCATCCATCTCGCCTGTCAGCACCTCGGTATGCACTTCGTCGGGCCGGGTCAGAAGTCGGTTGGCATGCACGTGGGTTGCGCGCAGCTTGTCTCGCAACCGCTCGACGAATTGAGTGAAACCGGACGACAGCAGCACGACCCGCGCTTGCGGCGAAAGCTTATCGAGGAACTCGCGCGCGCCGGGCATAAGCAGGTCCATCATCTCCTCGCCCACCTCGTGGAAATGGTCCATGGGAATGCCGGCGAGGGCCGCCACACGGCCCAGCATCGATTCGACGATATCTTCGCGCCAAGCCAGCTCATCCGCCTGCGGGTCGCCCTTGAGCTCGACGAGTTTCTCCAGGAAGTCACCGTCAATCAAGGTGTAGTCCACGTCCGAGGCGACGAGCTGCAAGTCGTCGATATGACGATCGTCGGGAATCTGAGCAATATCGAGCGAGGCCGAGCGCGCGAATTCCTTAGCCAGGTCATAGTCGGCCGCGTCGGACGATACGTCGTGCAGCCGGAACGCATCGCCATGCAGCGCGCCCGATGGCAGGCGAACCGTGTCGGCCGCGGGACGCAGCAATGTCTTCAGATAGCCAAGCGCGCTTTCCGGCGCGCTCGGACCTTGCACGACCACGTGCAACGGTGAACGTGTCGATACCTTGAACGACGCGGTTCGCGCGCGGTCCCCTCGCGTGGCTAAAGCTAAAGTGCTTGGCGCGCCTCCTTGGATCAACTCGAATCGCGGGTTCGTCTGTTGGCCGCTTGTGAGCAATGTCCCGGTAAGCGGCGCGCTGAGCGCGCCGGAGTGCGCCGAATTCGGAAAGGCCGGCGCGGCCTGGGTAGCGGCAGTGGGTTTCAACGACACGTGATTCCTCCATGTTTGGCGTCGCGCTATTTGATGCGAAATTCGAAGCTGCGCTTGCCCAGCGCGCGAAGCCGGGAAGAAAAAGACGAATTACCAATATGTATGCCGGGTACGAAGAAAAATCATCGACCCACTTCGCGAAGACCGCAGGCGCTTCGGAATCGTCGTGCGGTGAATCGAGCGATCCGCGACAATCCGGCCTCGCTGCCGATCAGTTCGTCTTCGTCGGCCTGCGGGCGCTCACGAGTTCATGGGGTACCCCGTCGACGAGACTTGCGAAGCGGCCGACAGTCGCTTTGAGATCAACTACGCATGACGCATATCTCCGCATCCGATCCCGGGCCGCGCCCCGCCCAGAGCGGAGCACAAACAGCTCCGAGCCACGCATCCGCGCCGATGTCCGCGACGAGCTCCCCGACACCTGCCATCTTCGACCCACTTCGGCGCAAACCGAAACGACTGGTCGGTGAAACACCGGCGACAGAGGCGGAACACGCCGCGGCTTCAGGTGAGATTCAAACTTCGGGTCTGCATCGTCCGATCGCATCCATCGCGCCGGCAATCCATGTGGCGGCCGCCAAAGATCAGCGCCTGCCGGTCTTTCACGTGGCGATCATCGGTGCTGGCCCGCGCGGGCTGAGCGTGCTCGAGCGTATTCAAGCCATGTTGTCGGAAGAGCACCTCCGGCATATCGGGATCAATGCTCACATCAACATTCATGTGATCGAGCCGGGCGAGGCGGGGCACGGCGTTCACTCGCCGCAGCAGCCCTCGCATCGGCGGCTCAACACGGGCGCCGGGGCCGTCACGCTGTGGGACAGCGCCGATCCGGAATATCCTGTCGGGCCCTCCCTCAAAGATTGGGCCAACGCCAACGGCTATCGGTTCGTCGACGGTCAGTTCGTGCGCAACACGCGTGCGGGCCGCGCGGTGCGTGATGACGACTACCTGCCCCGCGCATTACTCGGCAAGTACCTCGGCGACGTCTATCGAGCGCTCGAAAAACTTGTCGACGAGGATTCCCGACTGCGGCTGATTCGTCACCCGTTGCACGCGGTCGACATCAGACTGCGTCCGCCTGATCCGCCCAAAGAAGGCGAGACTGCTCATCCGGGCCGGATCAAGATCGTGCTCGAAAAGGGTCTTCCGCTGATCGTCGACTACGTTGTATTGACACCGCCGCCTGAAGGCTCACTCAGCGCCGAGGAATCCAGCTTGCTCGAACGGGTGGCGCGTTGCCGCGAGCGCAACGCGCAACTGAAATTCGTTCCCCGCCCTCATCCGCTCGATGCACTCGAAGACATTGCGCCGCAATCGGTCGTAGCGGTGCGCGGGATGGGCCGCAGTTGCCTCGACGTGGTAACGGAGATGACCGTCGGACGCGGTGGCCGCTTCGTGCGTTCGCCGAGTGGCGAACTCAGCTATCGGGCCGGCGGCCGCGAGCCGCGGATCGTGCTGTTCTCGCGCAGCGGCTTTGCACTCGATACACGTTCAATCGATCATAAAGGCGCAGATGAATCATTCGAACCGCACTTTCTTACGCGCACCGCCATCGACGCACGTCGCGCCGATGCGATGGCACGCACCGGCAGCATGCAGCTCGATCTCGAAACGGATGTGCTACCGCTGCTCACGCAAGAGCTCGCCTACGCGATCCATTGCAGCAGCGAAGGAACGTCGTCGGTCGACCCGGAGCGCTTCGCGCCCTCCGAGCAGGAATTGAGTGCGGCGCGCTCGCTACTGGAGGGCGAGGCCTCCCCCACGTTCGCGGACTACGAAAGTTACGTACAGGCCGTCAAGCAACGCCTGACGGACGATTTGTCCCGCGCGCGGCAAGGCAATGTCGATCATCCGCTCAATGCCGCCGCTCACGTGCTGCATGAAATCCGCGATGTGCTTCGTTATGTCGTGGATTTTGGCGGGCTGACGCCTGACAGCCATCGGCGCTTTCTCGAGCTGGCCGCTCGCATGGATCGCACTGCCGGTGCCGTGCCGGATCGGCGTAACGAGGAACTGCTGGCGTTGATCGATGCGGGAGTGATCACGCCCGGTCCAGGTCCTGCGAGCGAAGCCAGGCTCGACGAGAACGCAGCGCATTTCGTCCTGCGATCGAACGCGTTCGAGGTCCCGTACGAAATGGCGGCCGATGTGCTGATTCATGCCCAGCTCGGCGATATTGCGGACCAACCCCAAACCGACTCCCTCTATGCAAACCTGCTCGAAAGCGGGCTTATCCGGCCGTATCGAAACGGCGACTTCGCGCCGGGCGGGATCGATATCGACGGTCAACGCCATATCGTCGATCGGTCGGGAAAGTCCATCCACACCATCGATGCAGTCGGGATCGCGACCGAAGGTGTCAATTGGCAAACCAACGTCCTTCCCGGCCGCGGCCCCTCGACCCGACCTATCATCGACGCAACGCAGATCGCCGCAAACGTCATCAACCGGATCATGCGCCGCTATGAGGAGCCACTGGGCTCGTTGATCGAAGCGCTACCCGAAGCGGACCGGCCTTTGCACGCATGGCATCCGGCATTGCCCGAAGGCGAGTTCGCGATTCATATGCCCAGCACGCCTTCGCCACCTTCACTGTGGTCACGCCCGGACGTATCACTGGTATTCGTACCCGGTGCCCCCGCGCCCGCGATGCTCAACGGCATACCGATGCGCAAGGCCACCCCGCCCGCCGACGCACAAGCGTGGCTTGACGACTCGGTGCAAGACATCGCAATGGACATGCCCTATCCGCTCGGCTTTGCGTCCAACGGGCGCCCCACCGCCGCGATGGCGCTTATCGAAGGGTGGCCGATACCGCGCATATGCCTGGTCGTTCCGAGCAACCAGTACGGCGGCCGTGTCACGTTGCCGCAAGGCGGTGCGGACCCGGGCGAGCCGCTGCCCGTCACCTGCCGGCGCGAAACGTTCGAGGAGAGCGGCCTCATCGTGCGAGTGCGAGGCGTCGTCGGAGACTTCGGCCTCGAATACGATCCGACGCGGCCCGAGCTGAGGGCCGCGTCGAGTACCTTTATGCGTGTCTTTAAAGGCGAGCGCACGGGCGGCTCGGTGCAATATGCCGGCTGGGAAACCCAGGCCATCATCTTTGCGACCTTCAGCGATGCGATGCGACTGCTCGAGCGGCCCGGGGACCGCGCCATCGTGCGCGCCGCCTTCCGGTCCTGGTCCGCGGAGCACGGGGTGGCTCTGTGAGACGGCGTCTGACCGGTCGTTCACCGATCCGAACCGACCGGTATCGTGAAATGAAACACCGCGCCGCCGGGCTCCTCCGCGCTCGCCCACAAGCGCCCGTCATGCGCTTCCACGATCGAGCGGCAAATCGACAATCCCATCCCGAGCCCGTCGGGCTTCGTCGAATAAAAAGGCGCGAATATGCGATCGACGAGCGCAGCCGACAACCCAGGCCCCGAATCTTGCACGGACACGCGCACGCGGTCGGTCTCGACTCTCGCGGTCGAGACGCGGAG
>Ga0209672_100250_pt1 | contig 40232 bp, 33 predicted proteins | sample AraplaCol_mMS_r2_FD_184273 | JGI IMG/M metagenome (GOLD analysis project Ga0209672, IMG submission 184273) | Arabidopsis root microbial communities from North Carolina, USA - plate scrape CL_Col_mMS_r2 (SPAdes) (version 2) | ecosystem: Host-associated > Plants > Roots > Endosphere | place: USA...
CTTCTGCTGGTCGATCACATCCTGGATGTCCTTGGCCTCGCGCTCGGCGCGTGCCGTCGCGGCCGGGGCCAGCTTGTCCATGAAGGTGATCGCCGCTTCCGGCGTCTTGGCCATCTGGTCTTCCAGCTTCCAGGCGGCGTAGCTGGAGAAGCCCAGCAGCTTGCCCTGCTCGGCGCGGATCTGCGCGATGCGGGCGATCATGTCGCGCGTATCGTTGGCGTCGCCCTTCTCGGCGCGATCCCAGGAGTTCTTGAACAGCTGCTCGCGCGTGGCGCGATCGTTGAGGCTCTGCAGCGCCGGCTGCTGCGTGGTGTTCTGCAGCGGCAGCACCCACTTGCCGTCGAGCTTGCGCGCCTTGGCCGCTTCCACCGCGGCACCGATGTCGCCGTCGGACAGGCCGTCGAGCTTGCTCTTGTCGTCCACCACCAGCGCACCGGCCTTGGTGGCGGCGAGCAGCTTGTTGGTGAACTGCGTGCTCAGCGTGGACTCTTCCTTGTTGAGGTCCTTGAGCTTGGCCTTGTCGGCATCAGACAGCTTGGCGCCGCCATGCACGAAGTTGCGATAGGTCACTTCGACCAGGCGCTTGGATTCCGGATCGAGCTTGAGCGAGTCGCGCTGGTCGTAGACCGTCTGGATGCGCTTGAACAGCTTGTCGTTCATGAAGATCGCGTCCTGGTGCTCGGCGAGCCTGGGCGCTTCTTCTTCCTGCACTTTCTGCAGGGTCTCGTTGGTGTTGGCGCCGCTGACGGCGTTGAACGCCTGCATCACACGCTGCATCAGCTGGCCCGACTTTTCCATCGGGATGAAGGTGTTCTCGAAGGTCGGCGCATCCGTGTTGTCGGCGATCTTTTCGATCTCCGCCAGGTGCTGCTTCATGCCTTCTTCGAAGGCCGGCTTGTAGTCGCCGTCCTTGATCTTGTCGAACGGCGGCGCCTGGAACGGCAGCGTGCTGGGTTCGAGGAACGGATTGACCGCACTCACTTCGCCGCCGGGCGCGGCAACCGTGGAAGCCTTGGCAGGCGCCGTGCTGGCGGGAGCGGGCGCGGGCTGCGAGGCCTGCTCGTTCGACTGCTGCGAGCAGGCGGCGAGCGCAATGGACGTGGCTATGACAAGCGTGCGAAGACGAAGCATCGGGGTTCCCCATGGAAACAGACAAACGGACGCCGAGACTAACCACAGCCCGGCACGGGTGCCAAGGGCTGGAAGTACTGGGTCGTTGGACCGTACGCGGCGGCCATGACGCAACCGCAGCATGGGGCGGCCGCTTCAGGCCTTGCGCATGTCGCGCAGCTGCCAGCTGTTGCCGATCAGCCAATTCAGACGCTGCCGCACGATGCTCATGGGCAGATCGGTGATCAGGTCCATGTCCGTGCGCAGATCGCTGACCCTCGCGCTGGCCGCGGCCTGCGGATCGACTGCCCCCAACGATGGGTCGACATCGTCGGGCTCGTCCTGCATGGCACGCCAGCGTTCGAACAGATCGGTGCTGCGCATGGCGTTCTGCACCGCAGCAGCAAGATCGTTCGGGCCGGCGCCGTCGTAGCTCAAGGAGGCGACCGGTCCGCGCGCATGGGCGAGGTCGGCGACCGAAAGATAGTAGTGGCTGCGTATGGCCATGGGAGGCTCCTGCCGTGTCGACGCGCTATCCAAGCACGCGCCGCGTGAACGTCATTCCAAGACCAGCGTGAGATCCAGATGAGCGGCGGCCGCCGCGGGCCCCACGCCATGCGGAAGTATGCCCAGGCAGGGCGCCGGCAGATGGTGGCGCAAGGTGGCGACGTTTTCGTCGACGGCATCCATGTCCGGATCGATGTGGTTGCCGATCCAGCCGACCAGGCGGCAACCGTCGGTGGCAATCGCGCGTGCGGACAGCAAGGCGTGATTGATGCAGCCCAGCCGCAGGCCCACCACCAGCACCACCGGCAACTGCCATTGGCGCGGGATATCCGAGGCCAGCAGACTGCGCGACAACGGCACCAGCCAGCCGCCGACACCTTCCACCAGTACATCGTCGTGCATGCCGCGCAGGCGCTCGAACGCCTCGTAGAGCGGCGCGAGACGAATCTCAACGCCCTCGTGCGCCGCAGCCAGGTGCGGCGACAGCGGCTCGCGCAAGGCCACCGGGTTGATCCACTCGTAAGGCATCGGCGAGCTGCTGGCTGCCTGCAGGGCGAGTGCATCGTCGTTGCGCAATCCCTGCGGCGTTTCCACGCAACCGCTGGCCACCGGCTTCATGCCGCAGGCCTGATTGCCGCGACTGCGCAGCAGGTGCAGCAGCGTGCAGGTAGCATGGGTCTTACCGACACCCGTGTCGGTGCCTGCAATAAACAGTGTCGACATAGCCATCCCCTGAATGGTCGCGCCCGGCATTCCCGTGCCGCCCGGCAGGCGCATAATACGTGCTTTACGGCGGCCCGCCTGGACAGATCCCCGCGATCCACGGGCGCCACAGGAGTCGATCGATGTACGAAGTGAAGACGCAGGCCTACGCCAGCAAGCGCGAACAATACGAAGATCTGTGCGCCCAGGCCCGCGGGCTGCTGGAAGGCGAGCCCGACGTGATCGCCAATGCCGCCAATTTCGCCGCGCTGGTCTATCACAGCCTGCCCGATTTCAACTGGAGCGGTTTCTACCTGTATGACGGCACCGAGCTGGTCGTCGGTCCGTTCCAGGGCAAACCGGCCTGCATCCGCATCGCGCTCGGCCGCGGCGTGTGTGGCACCGCCGCGCAAACCCGCCAGACGCAAGTCGTGCGCGACGTGAATGCGTTCGACGGCCATATCGCCTGCGACGCCGCCTCGCAATCGGAAATCGTAGTGCCGCTGGTGCGCGCCGACGGCAGCCTGTTCGGCGTGTGGGACGTGGACAGCCCGTCCATCGCCCGCTTTGACGAGGAAGATCGGGCCGGCATGGAAGCGCTGTGCGCCGTCTTCATGGCGGCTGTCGACAAGCGCTGAGCGAGTGCCAGCCGTATGCCTTAAGAGCCTATTCAATCCCTCGAGGCTCATTCCCCTCACCGTCATTCCGGCGCAGGCCGGAATCCAGTGGCGACGAGGCTGAGTTGTCGCGTAGTCGACCAAGTTCTGGTCTGGCGCCGCGAAAACTCAGTACGGAGGCCGCTGGATTCCGGCCTGCGCAGGAATGACGAGAGGAACTTTTGAGCGCGCTCTTACTCTCGCGGCGTATTGAGCAGCGTCATCACCATATCGCGCGCTTCCTCCACCCCGGTGGGCGTCTGCGAGGAAAAAATCTGCGCCGTGGCCTGGGTTTCGCTGGCCGACAACACCTTGCGCAGCGCCATCAGCGCCTGCGCCGCGGCACTCCGCGACAATTTGTCCGCCTTGGTCAGCAACACGTGGCAAGGCAGGTGGGTGGCGAAGCAAAACTCCAGCATCATCCGGTCGAAGTCCTTGAGCGGATGGCGAATATCGGTGATCAGCACCACCCCGCGCAGGCTGCGGCGCTGATGCAGATAGGCATCGATTTCCTGCTTCCAGTGCTCGCGCAGCGCCTCGGGCACCTTGGCGTAGCCATAGCCGGGTAGGTCAATGAGTCGCGCCGGCATCGCATCCGGGCCTTCGCCCAGGGTCTGCGGTGGCAGCGAAAACGCCACCATCTGCTGGGTTCGTCCCGGCGTTTTCGACGTGCGCGCCAGACCGCGATGCGCAGTCAAGGCATTGAGCGCGCTCGACTTGCCGGCATTGGAGCGACCCGCAAACGCCACCTCCGCGCCGCTGTCGGTCGGAAGTTGAGAAATTCGGTGGGCAGCCAGTACGAACTGGGCGCCTTGCAATGGATTGGACATGGTTTGACCGGCTATGGTGGCGCAGAGATAATCCGGTAGTTTCTGCCAGTTGCGGACGCGCTGGCCAGCGCGAACCGTGCAGCCATAGCAGTTTTTCGGGAGACAAGTGTATGAGTTTTCGGCCTGCCGGTTTTCGGCCCGCTGTTGTTCGTTATGCCGTAGTCCTCGTCTTTGCGTTGTCTTCCGGAGTCATCCAGGCGCAGGAAGCCAAGCATCCGGCGCCGGCAAGCACCGCCGCCAAACCGGCCGCAGCCGCCACGGCGCCTGCCGCTGCCGCTGCTGAAGCCGCCACCAAGCCGGCTGAGGCGACCGCCGCCGTGAAGCCCGGCGATGCCACCGCGGGCCAGGGCAAGTCGGCCGCGTGCGGCGCCTGCCACGGCATCGACGGCAATTCCGCCGATCCGCAGTATCCCAAGCTGGCCGGCCAGAGCGAGGCGTACATCGTCCACCAGCTCAACAGCTTCAAGTCCGGCAAGCGCCAGAACCCGATCATGATGGGCATGGTGGCACCGCTGTCCGAACAGGACATGCACGACATCGGCGCCTACTTCGCCAGCAAGACCTCGCTGCCGGGCGTGGCAGACCAGGCGCTGGTCGAGCGCGGCGAGCAGCTCTATCGCCAGGGCGACACGGCCAAGGGTGTGCCGGCCTGCATGGCTTGCCACAGCATCGATGGCCGCGGCAATCCGGGCGCGATGTACCCGCAGCTCACCAGCCAGCATGCGCAGTACATCGAAGCCACGCTCAAGGCCTGGCACGACGGCACCGTGTGGGGTGACGACGCCCACTCGCAGATCATGCCGGGCATCGCCGCCAAGCTGGACGCCAAGGACATCGCGGCGATCGCCAGCTACGTCGAAGGCCTGCACGCCGCCGAAGGCGCGGGCACTTCCGCTGCCAAGTAAATGTCTATGACACGCCGGCCACTGGCCGGCGTGTCCGTTCCGAGCCAAGACTCTGTATTGAGGATCACCATGCTGAAGCGTCTGTCGTTCCTGTGTACCGCCCTGCTCGCGCTCGCCGCCTGCAGCAACAACAACGACAACGCCAGCCAGGCACCGCAGCCGACCCCGGCTCCGGCAGCCACCGCGCCCGCCGCCCAGCCGACGCCTGCTGCAACCGCTGCGGCCCCAGCCGCCGCCAGCACCGCCGCCCCGGCGGCTGCCAGCACGACCGCGCAGGCTCCGGCAGCGCTCGCCGCACCGGCCACTCCGTTCGTGGACGATGGCAAGTGGGTAGAGGGCAAGCACTACTTCCGCATCGAACCGGCGCAGGCCAAGGTCAGCAACACCGACAAGATCGAAGTGACCGAGGTGTTCTCCTATGGTTGCCCGGCGTGCAACCAGTTCCACCCGACCATGAACAAGCTGGTGCAGGAGCTGCCCGCCAACGCTGCCGTGGCCTATCTGCCGGCGTCGTTCATGCCGCAGGAAAACTGGCCGATGCTGCAGCGCGCCTTCCTCACCGCGCAGGCGCTGGGCGTGGCCGACAAGGCCAATGACGCGATGTACGACGCCGTGTGGAAGTCGCAGGAACTGAGCGCCATGCAGGGCGCCGGTCTCAAGCCCGCTTCGGCGCTGCCCACCATCGACGACGCTGCCAAGGTCTATGCGAAGTTCGGCGCCGACCCGAAGGAATTCGCGGCCGTGGCCAACTCGTTTGCGATCAACACCAAGGTCAAGCGCGCCGACGAAATGCTCAAGGCCTATGGCGTGGAAGAAACGCCGACCATCGTGGTGGACGGCAAGTACCGTTTCACCGCGCGTTCGGCCGGCGGTTACGAGCAGGCGGTGGAGCTTGCCAAGTGGCTGGTGTCCAAGGAAGCGGCTGGCAAGTGATAGGAACGGTCAAGCCGCCGCTGCGCGGCTGTAAAGAGTGAATGGTAAAGGGAAGGAGCAAGAGCCTGCAGCTCACTACTGACCGCTCTTTCCGTTCACCCTTCACAGCCCGCGCAGCGGGCGACTTTACTCTCCGATAATCACACCCCATTCCAAGAGAACCACTCCATGTTCAAGCGTTTTGCCTCCCTGCGCGCCTTCAGCCTGATCGCCGGCCTGTTGCTGGCCACGGCCTGCACCGCCACCGGCTCCAACGATGCCGCGCCTTATACCGACGGCACCGAATACGTGACGCTGCCGGCACCGGCGCATCGCCTCAGCAATGAGGGCAAGGTCGAAGTGGTCGAAGTGTTCTCCTACGGCTGCATCCACTGCGCGCATTTCGCGCCGATCGCCGAGCAGATGCGCAAGCAGCTGCCGGCCGGCGTGACGTTCAAGCTGATGCCGGCGGTGTTCAGCGACGAATGGCTGCCGTTTGCCCGCGCCTACTACGCCGCCAAGAAGCTCGGCGTGCTCGATCAGACGCACCTGGCGCTGTTCAAGGCCAAGTTCGACGAGCACTACCCGATTTCCAACCTCGATGAGCTGGCCGATTTCTACGCCATGCACGGCGTGAAGCGCGACGAGTTCATGCGTATCGCCAGTTCCGACGAGGTGACCCAGCAGATCCGCAAGGATGCCGAGCTGGTCAAGCAGTGGCAGGTGGACGGCACGCCGACCATCGTCGTCGACGGCAAGTACCGCACCGCCACCGTGAAGACCCTGGACGAGCTGTCCGCCGTCGCCCAGTGGCTGGCCAAGCGCGAGCTCAGCGGCGCCAAGTAAGCCCCCGCGGCGACGCGGAACTTTCCCCGCGTTCACAACCGACCGGGCATGCTCAGGGTCTGTCTTCAGTCTGATCGCCGCCACGATGGCGGCGATCACCCTTTTGCGACTACCCTTTCCGCCCGATGAAGCGCGCCGAACCCACTCCCGCCCCGGCCACCGAACGCCGTTTGCGCCTGCTCAGCTGCAATATCCTGGCTGGCGCCAGCGTGCAGCGTTACAGCGAATACGTCACGCGCAGCCTCAATGCCGTGCTGCCGGGCCGCAGCAAGCTGGACAACCTGGACCGCCTCGCCGAAGTGCTGCCGCAGTTCGACCTGATCGGCCTGCAGGAAGCGGACGCCGGCAGCCTGCGCTCGGGCTTTCTCAATCAGACGCGCTACCTGGCCGAAGCGGCCGGCATGCCGTTCTGGAGCCATCAGCCCAATCGCCCGATGGCACGACTGGCGCATTCGGCCAATGGCCTGATCAGCCGGCTCGAACCCAGCAGCGTGCTCGACTATCCGTTGCCCAGCCGCATTCCCGGCCGCGGCGCCTTGCTCGCGCGTTTTGGCGACGGCGACGACGCGCTCGCCGTGATGATCGCGCACCTTTCGCTCAGCGCACCGGCACGTGCGAAGCAGCTGGGCTTCATTGCCGAAGTGCTGCAGGATTTCCCGCATGCCGTGCTGATGGGCGATCTCAATACCGAAGCGCGCAGCGCGGAGATGAAACACTTGTTCGCCAAGTCCAGCCTGGTGCCGCCCGATCAATCGACGCCGACGTTTCCCAGCTGGAAGCCGCGCCGCGCGCTTGATCACATCCTCACCTCCGAGAAGATCCAGCTCGACAAAGTGTGGGCGCTGCCGCAGGCGTTCTCCGATCATTTACCGATAGCGGCCGAGATCCGCTTGCCCAGCCATATCACCCCACGCCTGCACCGGATCCGTCGATGAAACGCGCTGTACTGCTGACCCTGCCCTGGTTGACGCTGATCCTGCTTGGCGCGCTTGCCTATGCGCTGCGTTATGGCCTGGTCGAGTCGGTCGACGTGGCGCACCTGTGCGACACCGCGCAATCGCTCACCTGCGATGCGCGCCACGCGGCCGTGATGGGCTTTGTGCTGGCACCGCTGCGCATGTCCGCCAGCTACAGCTATCAGATGGGCATCTACGGCTGGGTGGCGCTGGCCGCCGCCGTGCTAGCGCTGTGCTGGAAGCATCCGTTCGCGGCGTGGCTTTCCGCGGCGACCGGCGTGGTCGCCGTGGTGCTTTACTGTTTTGCGCCGGGCGCGTTCGCGCTACTGGTGGGTTGCCTGCGGCTGGTACGTCTGCAGTCGGGTGGCGCGACGCCATTCGATCATCACCGCACCGGCGGTCGCGAAGTTCACGGCCAGCCATAGCCAGGTCGACGGGTTGAGCCCGATCTCCTGCGCCACTACTACTGCAGCGAGCAGCGGCAGCAGACACGCCATGAAGCGCTCCTCGATGATCGGCACCACGCAGTTGCCGGCCGATTCCATCAGCGCCGCGATCATGAAGCCCACCGCCGGCGGCCAGAACAAGCCCAGCGGGAAATCGCGATAGCGGCCGTCGAAGACCAGCAGCAAGTCGTAGAACGCCAGGCCGAACATCCACAGGAAACGCACGCGGCGATCGGGCAACTGGATCGCTGCCCCCGCCAGCCGCGCGGCGATGCGACGCGCCAGATAGATGGCCGAAAGCAAGGCCAGCGCGCATAGCAGGCCGGAAAACAGCCATTCCAGCTGATTGCGGCAATCGAACAACATGCGCCGGCCCTGCCACGCGATCGACGTTGCGGTGGCGAAGCCCGCGAGGATCAGCGCGATGCGACTGCGTGTATTGGCCAAGCCTCGACGCCAGATGCCGGCCAGCAAAAACAACACCGCGCCGGCCACACCAGCAACCCAGCCGGCGATCCAGTTCGGCTCCTCGACCACCGGTCCCTGCATGCTGAACTTGGGCTTCGCGTTGACATCGAAAATGCCCCAATAGCCGCCGACCGTGCCTTCCTGTTCGCGTTTCCACGGCTGGTCGAACGCTTCGATCACGTTGTACGGCATGTCCACGCTGCCGGCATAAAGCAGGAATTCGCGCAGATAGCGTGCTTCGTTCACGAGGCTCGCGCTCGCCTCGCGGCGCGGACGGCCCTGGCTGGGCCAGCCGGTCTCGCCAATCATCACGGCGCGGCCGGAGAAGTGCGCCTTCATCTGCGCATAGACATCCGCCACATGCTTGAGCGCATCCTGCGGCGGCACCGGCTCGTCTTCCCAATACGGGAGAATATGGATGGTGATGTAGTCGACCACATTGGCCATCTGCGGATAACGCAGCCAGAACTCCCACACATCGGCATAGGTCACCGGCACGTGCACGTCCTGCAGCGCGGTGCGCACGCGCGTGATGTAGGCGGCAATCGCTTCAGGCGACTGCTCGCCGCGCAGCAGTACTTCGTTGCCGACAATCACGCCGCGGATCACTTGCGGATATGCCTTGGCGGTGGCGATGCCCATCGTCACTTCGCGATCGTTGAGGGCCAGGTCGCGGCCCAGCCAGATGCCCATCAGCACTTTCATGCCGTATTTCTGGGCGATCGCAGGCACCGCGTTCAAGCCAAAGCCCTGCGAATAGGTGCGCACGCAATCAAAGCGCTCGGACAACGCCTTCAGATCCGCGTCGATGCGTTCGGGGCTGACAAAGGCGTGCGGATCGAGCGGCGTCTCGCCCGGCTTGCGGAACGGTGCATAGGACACGCAGGCAATACGCGCGGTCGGTGCATCGGGCAGTGCCACCGGGCGCCCGATCTGCCACCACCACGCGGCACCCGACAGGGTGGCCACGACGAGGATCAACCATGCCAGCGGGGCAACACGGGATGACGGCGAGGGCGATGGCGACATGCGCTTCCTAAGAGCGTGGCTCAAGCGCCGGATGCGGCGCCTCGTGGGTGGCGAATTCTAACAGGCGCTGCGCCCTGGCCATGTGCGTGGGCGAGGCCCGGGACCCGGTTTCACGTCACGCTCAGCGGGGATTGGCCATTCTGCGCAGTCCCGCGCAGCGCGCCGCCCCTGCGGAACCGCGACCATCACTGCGTCGGTCTTGGCAAAGGAGTCGTCATGTCACTGCACGCAGCACCGCGGCAAGTCGCCCGCCGCCTGCTCATCCTGGTGGCCGGCCTGTGGCTGGTCGGCGCGGCCTCGGCCGCCGAGCCCACGGAAGCGCAGCGCACGGCATTCAAGCAGGCGTACGCCGCGGCCCAACAGGGTGGCGATGGCTGGCGCACCGCTGCCAGCACACTGCAGGACTACCCGCTCTATCCCTATCTGGAAGCGACCTCGCTCACGCACGATATCCGCCAGATCCAACGGCCGCAGGTCGAGGATTATCTCAAGCGCTATCCCGGCCTGCTGCCTGCCGCGGACTTGCGCCGCGACTTTCTCACCGAACTGGCGCGCCGGCAGGATTGGGACACGTTTCTTGCGATGTACCAGCCGGGTCTCGGCGATGCACTCACGTGCAGTGCCTTGCAGGCGCAGCTGAGCAAGGGCGCGCAACTCGATTTCGATCGCGACCTCGCCGCACTCTGGAGCAAGCCCAAACTGCCGGGCGCCTGCGATCCCGTATTGAGCGCCGCGCATGACCAGGGCCTGCTTACCGAACCGCGCCTGTGGGATCGCATCGACCGCGCCGCCGATGCCGTGCAACCCGGCACGATCAGCGCGATGGCCGGCTGGTTGCCGGCGGACCAGGCTGATGCCGCACGGCGCATCGCCTCCGCGCTGAGCGACCCCGGCGCAGCGGTCGTCGCCGCAAACCAATGGCCCGATACATCACGCAACCGGCAGGCAGCCACGCTCGCGCTCGAACGACTGGCGCGGCGCCAATCGGTCACCGCCGATATCGCCTGGCAGAAACTGCAGAGCCATTTCGCCTTCACCCCCGAGCAGCGCAATCGCGTGATGTATGCGCTGGCCTTGTTCCACGCCACCGACTACGACGCGGATGCACTCTCGCGCCTGATCGCCCTGCCCGCGTCCGTGCAGACCGACACCAGCCGTGAGTGGCGCGTGCGCGCCGCACTGGCGCAGCAGGACTGGAACGCCGCGCTTGCCGCCATCGACGCCATGCCTGCCACGCAGCAGCAGGACGGCGAATGGCGCTGGTTCCGCGCACGCGCACTGGCCGCCACCAATCGCAGCAGCGAGTCGCAGCAGGTACTCACCAGCCTCGCGCAAGAGCCGACGTTCTTCGGATTCCTCGCTGCCGATCGCATCAAGGCGCCGTACGGCATCTGCCAGATCGAACTCAAAGGCAACCCGCAGCGCGAACGTGCCCTGCTTGCCAACCAGGGTTTGCTGCGTGCGTTTGAACTCTATGCGGTGGGCCTGCCCAAGCAGGCGCGTCGCGAGTGGACGCAGGCGCTCGATGGCGCCGATGCGGACACGCTGAAGCAAGCCGTCGATCTTGCCTATCGCCGCGGCTGGTACGACCGCGCCGTGTTCACCTTCAACACGGGCGATGCGTTGCGCTATTACGAGCAGCGTTTCCCGCTGGCCAGCCAGGACGGGCTGGTGCCGCAAGCCGAGCAGGCCGGCATCGATCCGTCGTGGGCATATGCCATTCTGCGCGCGGAAAGCGCATGGATGGCCGATGCACGCTCCGGTGCCGATGCGCGCGGCCTGATGCAGTTGCTGCCTTCGACGGCTGCGCTGGTCGCCAAGCGCAACGGCGTCACCTGGACCGGCGGGGACTCGCTGTACGACCCCATCACCAACATCATCCTGGGCACGCGCTATCTCGCGCAGATGGCGGCGCGCTTCAATGGTGCGCCGTGGCTCGCCAGCGCGGCGTACAACGCCGGCCCCGGCAAGGTAGACCAATGGCTGGAGGCGCGCAGCTCGCTGCCGCCGGACCTGTTCATCGCCACCATTCCGTTCAAGGAGACGCGCGAATACGTGGCGCGCGTGATGTCCTTCGCGGTGATCTACGACTGGCGCCAGCATGGCAACGCCGTCACCTTGTCGCAGCGGCTCACCCCGATCGGCCAGACCTACACCCTGCCGGATGCCCGCAGTGAGCGTAAGCTGGTGACCTGTCCGGTGGTGGCACCACCGACGCCTGCGGAGGCAGGTTCAGCTGCCCCCGCCAGCAGCATGGCAGCACCGGCTGCAGCCAGCAGTACGCATTGAGGCGGAGACACTGAGTGACACTGACATCCAAACAACTGGTCGTGCTCGGCGGTAGCGGCTTCGTCGGCTCGCACCTGCTGCCACGCCTGATCAGGGACGGCCATCGCATCGTGCTGCTCTCGCGCAACCGCGAACAGCGGCGCGCGCTGGGCGTACTTCCCGGCGTGAGCATCCACAGCGTGGATGTGTATGACGCCAACGCGCTGCGCCGGCAGTTCGAGGGCGCCGATGCGGTGATCAACCTGGTCGGCATTCTCAATGCGTTCGGCGAGCAGACCTTCCAGCGCGCGCACGTGGACCTGACCCAGCGCGTGCTCGGTGCGTGCCAGGCGGCCGGCGTGTCGCGCCTGCACCACATGAGCGCGCTCAAGGCCGGCCAGGGCCTATCGCAATACCTCAAGAGCAAGGGGGAGGCGGAAGCGCAGGTGCGCAACTCCTCGATTGACTGGACCATCTACCAGCCCAGCGTGATGTTCGGCGCGGATGGCGGCCTGGTGTCGCGTTTCGCCACGTTGCTGCGCCAGTTTCCCGTGTTGCCGCTGGCGCGCGCGCCGTCGAAGATGGCGCCGACCTGGGCAGGCGATGTGGCCGAAGCGATGGCCCGCTGCATCGGCGACGACAAGCTCGGCATCGACCGCAGCTTCGAGCTCTACGGCCCCGACGTGCTGACGCTGGGCGAAATCGTGCACATGATCCGCGACACCATGGGCGTGCGCACGCCCATCGTGGCGCTGCCGGACGGCCTGGGCCGACTGCAGACACAAGTGGCGCAAATGCTGCCGGGCAAGCCGTTCTCGCTGGACAACTTCCGCTCGCTGCGCACCGATTCGGTGGGCAAGGTGGATGGTTATGCGGCGCTGGGCATCACCCCGCAGCCGCTGGCGGCATGGCTGCCGGTGTTGTTGAACATACCGGCGCGCCAGCGTCGGCTGGATGTGGCGAGATCGGCTGGGCGTTAACTCGTCCATCCCTTCCCTGTGAGAGCTTCCCTGTGGGAGCGCACCCTGTGCGCGACGGACCTTGCCTCACCGCTGGCTCGTCGCGCACAGGGTGCGCTCCCACAGAGTTAGCCTCCCACATGGCTAGCCTGCACGGTTAGCCGGCCGCTTCGCGTCACGTGGCAGAATCACCCGCATGCGCATCTATCTCGTCGGCGGCGCCGTCCGCGACAAACTGCTCAATCGACCGGTAACCGACCACGACCACGTGGTGGTCGGTGCGCGTCCAGACGATATGCTCGAGCAGGGCTTTCGCCCGGTCGGCAAGGATTTCCCGGTCTTCCTGCATCCCAGGACCAACGAGGAATACGCGCTCGCCCGCACTGAGCGCAAGACCGGGCACGGCTATCACGGCTTTGCTTTCCAGGCCGATCCAACGGTGACGCTGGAGGAGGATCTGGCGCGGCGCGACCTCACCATCAATGCGATCGCCGAGGCCGAGGACGGTCAGCTGGTCGATCCGTTCAACGGCGTCCGCGACCTGGAAGATCGCCTGCTGCGGCATGTATCTGCCGCTTTCGTGGAAGACCCAGTGCGCCTGCTGCGCGTGGCGCGCTTCGCTGCGCGCTTTGCGCCGCTGGGTTTCACCGTGGCGCCGGAGACCATGGCGCTGATGCAGCAGATGGTGCGCGATGGCGAGGTCGATCATCTGGTGCCCGAGCGCGTCTGGCAGGAAACCCGCAAGGCCCTGGGCGAGGCCCAGCCGTCGGCCTTTCTGCGCGTGCTGCGCGAATCGGGCGCGCTCGCCGTGCTGTTTCCCGAAGTGGATGCCTTGTACGGCGTGCCGCAGCGCGCGGAGTTCCATCCGGAAATCGATACCGGCGTGCACGTGGAAATGGTGCTCGACATGGCGGCGCAGCTGGCGCCGGGCAACGACGTGGTGGGCTTCTGCGCGCTCACCCACGACCTCGGCAAGGCGCTGACGCCCGCCGATGTGCTGCCGCGTCATCTGGGCCATGAGCATGCCGGCGTCGCGCCCCTGCGCCGTCTGGTGGCGCGGCTGAAGGTGCCCACCGAGCACGCCACCCTCGCCGAACTGGTGTGCCGCGAACATCTCAATGTGCACCGCGCCTTCGAGCTCAAGCCATCGACGGTGCTGCGCCTGTTGACCTCGCTGGATGCGCTGCGGCGGCCCGAACGGCTCTCGCTGTTTCTTGCCGCCTGCGCGGCCGACAAGCGCGGTCGCCTGGGCCATCAGGACGATGCCTATCCGCAGGCCGGCTATCTCCAGCGCGCGCGCGACGCCGCCGCGGCGGTGCGCTCGGAATCCATCGTGGCGCAGGGCCTGCAGGGTCCGGCGATCGGCGAGGCGATGACCGCGGCCCGCGTCGCTGCCATCGCCGCACTCAAACGCAGTGCCGACTGATACAGCCAACAAAGCCAGATGAAAGCCAGTTCCAAGTAAGGTAAGTGTCTATAAGTCTGCCCGCTTGTCGCTAGTCGGCGGCTTCCGTGTATAAACGCGGTCGCCCTTCCCGTCCGGCCACTTTGCAGCCAGGCAGGTGTTTTTCAGCTTTTCCCGGAGCCCTCCGTGCCGACTGCCGATCGTTCGACCTCGCCGCTGCGCCAGCGGTTTCGCCCGCTGTGGTGGCTGGCCATCAGTTATGTGCTGATCGGTGCGCTGACGCGCATCGTGCTGCTCTACATGTCCGGCAACGGCGTGCCGCACAACCCGCTGTACTGGGCCTATGCGTTCAGCGTCGGGCTGAGCTACGACCTGATTGTGTTCGTCTTCCTCGCCTGGCTGCTGATCCTGTACCTGTGGCTGGTGCCGCAACGGCTCTACGTGTCGCGCGCGGGCCAGTGGGCGCTGTACATAGGCGGCGCAGTGATGTTGTTCGGGCTGCTCTTTGTTGCCGCCTCGGAGCTGGTGTTCTGGGCGGAATTCGGCACCCGCTTCAATTTCATCGCGGTCGATTACCTGGTCTACACCACCGAGGTGATCGGCAATATCCGCGAGTCCTATCCGCTGGGCACCTGGATCAGCCTGCTCGCCATCGCCACACTGGTGGTCGTGTGGCTCAGCCGCGGCGGCCTGCAGGCGCGCGACAGCGGCACGCGTTTTCTTCAGCGCAGCAAGGTGGTGCTGGTGTGGCTGGTGATCACCGTGGTCCTGGCTGTCGCCGTCAAGGGCACCTTCAAGGATCGCACCGACAACACCTATGTGAACGAACTCTCCGGCAACGGCGTGTTCGAGTTCTTCGCCGCGTTCCGCTCCAGCCATCTGGACTACTCGCGCTTCTACCGCACCCTGCCCGACGACGAGGCATTCAAGCGCGTGCGCGAGCTGGTGAAAACGCCTGAGGCGACCTACGTCAGCAGCGATCCGCACGATCTCACGCGCGAGATCCGCCATGCCGGTCCGGAGAAGCACCTCAACGTGGTGCTGATCAGCGTGGAAAGCCTGTCGGCCGACTTCCTCTCCGAATTCAGCAACAAGCGCGGCAACATCACGCCCAACCTCGATGCACTGATCGACCAGAGCATGTTCTTCGACAACCTCTACGCCAACGGCACCCGCACGGTGCGCGGCCTGGAAGCGTTGTCGCTGTCGGTGCCACCCACGCCGGGCGATTCCATCGTGAAGGCGCACAATAACGAGAACCTGTTCTCCGCCGCCAATGTGTTCAATGCCCGCGGCTACCAGTCCGACTTTGTCTACGGCGGCTACGGCTACTTTGACAACATGAACTACTTCTTCGCCCACAACGGCTATCGCGCGGTGGACCGCAACGATATCGGCAAGGGCGAGACGATCCATCACGAAAACGTCTGGGGCGTTGCCGACGAAGATCTCTACACGCTGGCGCTCAAGCAGATGGACGAGGCGCAGGCGCAGGGCAAGCCGTTCTTCCTGCACATCATGACCACCTCCAACCATCGCCCGTTCACCGTGCCGGCCAACCGCGTGCCGCAGAAGAACGGTACGCGCGAAGCGGCCGTGGCCTATACGGACTGGTCCATTGCCGACTTCATCAAGCGCGCGCGGGAAAAGCCGTACTTCGACGATACGGTGTTCGTGATCACGGCTGACCACTGCGCCTCGAGCGCGGGCCGCAGCAGCGTGCCGATCAACCGCTACCACATCCCGCTGTGGATCTATTCGCCCAAGCACATCCAGCCGCAGCGCGTGTCACGGCAGATGGCCCAGGTCGACATCATTCCCACGGTGATGGGCCTGCTCAATTTCAGCTACCGCAGCCGCTTCTTCGGCGCCGACATTTTCCAGCTGGAACCGGGCCGCGAGCGTGCCTTCCCGGCCACCTACGAAAAGCTCGGCTACCTGCATGGCGACGTGCTCACCGTGCTCGAGCCGCAGCGCAAGCTGGAGCAGGTCAAGCCGAACTTCGACAACGGCGATGCCGCGCCGAACACGCCGGTCGACCAAGCTCAGGTGGACGATGCCACCGCTTACTACCAGGTCGCCGCCTCGCTGTTCAAACACGGGCAGTTGATCAAGCGACCCGATGACAACACGCCGGTGCAGCCGGCGGCGCCAGCGCCAGCGGCGGCACCAGCGCCAGCGGCTGCGTCCAGCACCCACTAAGCAAAACGCCCGCATGACGCGGGCGTTTTCTTTTCTGGCGAGGCCTGAACTCGGCGCGTCAGAGTCGATCGCCCTGGTCGGCCTCCAGCACATCGGCCGGCAGCGGCAGCACGTCCATGCCCCGCGCAAACAGCATGGCCTGGAAGCGCTCGCCCATCTGCTCGGGCAGTGTGAGCTTCTTCACCTGCTGCGCCAGGTCATAACGTGCGGCTTCGTCCGCGGCGGCTTCGTACGCCACGCCAAAGATGTCCTGCAGCCCGCTGCCGATCAGGAACTGCGCCTGCGGCATATAGCCGGCCACGCCGAAACCGGCGCTGTTGCCGGCCTCGGCCAGCGCGGTGAAATCGACGGACGCGGTAAGGTCGTTGAGGCCCGGCAGATACAGCGGATCGTTGTGCGAGCGATGGCGGTAGTACGCGCGCAAGGTGCCGTCGTTGCGCTCGGGCAGGTAGTACTCGCGACGCACGTAGCCGTAGTCGATGAACAGCATCACGCCCGCGGTAAGCGAACCGGCGATCGCCTGGATCCAGTACGGCAGCTGCGGCAGGACTTCCGAGCGATAGCCGTCGGGAAATTCCGCTTCGAGATCGCGTTCGACATGACGCACGGCGCCGGACACCAAGGCATCGGCGGGACGATCCACGCGCATCAGGCGGCCTTCGCCATCGAGCGCGACGTATTCTTCGTAGACTTCGCCGTCGCGCTTGGTGAAACGCGTGGTCGGCAACGCATCGATCACTTCGTTGGCGAACAGCACGCCCTGCCAGTCCTGCTCCGGCGGGCGATCCAGCCACAGCACATGTGAAAACAGTTCTGCAGGCAGCGCCGCCGCGAGCCGGTCGCGCTGGCGTTCGCGCAGATCGGCGCTGGGTTCGAGGATGTAATAGCGGCGCGGCACGGCACCATTGGCTGCAAACGCCTTCAGCGCCGCCTCGGCAAACGCGCCACTACCGCCGCCCAGCTCCAGGAAGTCGGCCGATTCGCCCAACATCTCGATGACGGGATACGTGGCATTCACCACGCAACGCGCAAACAACTCACCCAGTTCGGGCGCCGTGATGAAGTCGCCCGCTACGCCGAACTTGGTCTTGCCCGCGCTGTAGTAACCGAGGCCCGGCGCATACAGGCAACGCTCCATGTACTGCGAAAACGGCATCGGTCCATGCGCGGCGATTTCCTCGCGCAGACGCGTCAGCAATCGGTCGGAGTGGGCGCGCTCGTCGGCGCCGGGATCGGGGAGTCGGGAGGACATGCGTGTTGCCTGCGGGGAAACAGGCGAAGTTTAACCTATGCCCCGCCATAGCCTCGTGAGGGGGAGGGAGCCTGGCTATGGCGGGGGCAGCGGCCCAGCTGACTGGGTGCGACGGCCAAAGCAACTGCGCTTTGGCGGCAACGTTCGATTAGAAATTGAAGTCTTTCTGCAGGCTCAGGAACACGCCGCGACGCGGGCCAAACTGCGGTGCGCCCACGCCGATGCCGGTGCCGCTGCGCAACTCGTAGGTACGATCCAGCGCATTGATCAGCGCCAGCTGCGTGTGGAACTTGCCGGTGCTGTCAAAGGTGAAGTCGTGCGACACGCTCAAATTGAGCTGGAAGTAGTACGGCAGCGACAAGCCATTGGGCGTCAGTCCGTCCTCGCGCAAACCGCTGCCGAACAGGTAGTCGGCGCCGACCTTGGTGGTGTCGTTGATGGCGTAGTTGATGCCGCCCGACGAGGTCAGCTTCTGGTCGTGGTCGAGATGGATGAAGTTGTCCGCGATATAGGCCAGATCATCCGGATTGAAGTTGTACTGGCCGGTGATCACATCCTTGCCCATGGCACGGCTATAGGCAAAGTTGAAGTACGCCGTGATCGGTCCGTTGTCGTAGTTGACCGTGAGCTCGGTGCCGCGGATGCGCCCGTAGCGGTAGTTGAAGGTCGAGTACACCAGGGCGGTGCCGAACTGCCCTTCATCCTGCAGGCGGCTGACGTCGCGGTAGTACGCATCCAGGCCCACCGTCCAGTTCGAACCGATGTTCTGCTGCACACCCAGGTCGTAATAGTTGGAGCGCTCGGCCAGCGGCGTGTTGTTGCCGTAGTTCTGCACGGCGTTAGTGGTATTGGCGAACGCATTGATGTCTTCGTTGGAAATCAGCTCGTTCGCGGGCGGCGTGAAATAGCGCGAGTAGCCGGCATGCACAGTCGTGCTATCGGTGGCCTGCCACACCACGCCGATACGCGGGCTAAGTTGGCTTTCAGTACGGAAGGCTTCGTACTGGTCGCCCCGCAGGCCGTAATTGAGCGTCCATTTGTCACTGATGTTCCACTCGTCCTGGACATAGGCCGCCCAGGTCCTGGCGGTGATCTTGTCGCCGGTGAAGATATTGAACGGCACCGTACTGGCCTGGCTGCCATCGGGGTTGGCCGGGAACACCAGCGAGTTGGTGTTGGTGGTGGCCTGATCGAAGTTGCCGTACAGGCCGTAGCGCAGCGTGTGACTGCCGCCCCACGGCATCGAGAAATCGGCCTGCAGCGTGCTGGCGCGGTCGTTCTGGTTGATGGCGGCGGCCACGCCGTTGAACATCAGGTCGCCGATTTCGTCGGGCATGTACTGCAATCCGCTGAAGCGCTGGCCGAGCGATACCTGATAGGCCGTATCACCCATCTTGCCCTGCAACGAGAGCACGCCAAAGCGGGTCTGCTCGTTCTGGCGATCGTTGAGGTCGGCGGAGTTGAAATTGACGGTATCCAGATAGCCGAACTGTGGCTCCTGGTTGGGATTGTTGGGAATCTGGAAACGGCTATTGCTCGCGCCGAACATGAAGCTGATGCGCGTGTCGTTGTCGATCAGGTAGCTGATGTCGCCAAAGGCCTTCACCTGATTGGTGTGATCGTGGATCGGCGTGCGGCTGGCCGTCGGATTTTCGATGCCGACGTCGCTTTCCATGTAGTTGGCGGTAAGGAACCAGCTCCAGCGGTCATTGCTGCCCCACAGCGAAGCATTGGGATTGACCGTGCCGAACGAGCCGCCGGTGATGCCGACACTGCCGCCATTGCCCAGCGACGAGCCAGCCTTGGTGGTGATATCCACGACAGCAGCGGTGCGCTCGCCGTACTGCGCCGGCAGGGCGCCATCGAGCAAGGTCACGCTCTGGATGGTGCGGGCGTCCAGCACCTGGCCGAAACCGGAAATCGATTCGGGCAGCATCACGCCATTGATGCGGTACTGCAGATTGGCGTGGTCGCCGCGTACATGCAGGCCACCGTAGGAATCCTGGACCACACCCGGCGCCTGCAGGATCACTTGGTTCAACGGCGTCGAGTCGCCAAGCGGCAGCGCCTGGATGGCCTTCTGGTCGATCACGTACTGGCTGCTGCCGGTATCCGGCGACAATGAGTTGCGCGCCTGGTCCAGCGCCGCGCTCACGTCGATCGTGCCCAGTTGCTTCACCTTGCCAGCAGGCTGGTTGCGTGTGACACCCGAGGAACTCGTGTCGCCGCCATCGGTGGCCGTGGGAGCGTTGACGGTGCTGGAGTCAGGGGGCGAGCTGGTCTGGGCGTAGGCGGCGGGAAGGGCGCCAAAGGCAACGGCAAGACTCACGGCAAGCAGGCTACGTTTCATTGGGTATCCGGGAAGGGGGCGGTCGTTGTTATTTTCGATACGTTATAACATTGCCATTGTAGACCGGACCCCGCCTGCCCCAGAAGTCATGCCCGGCCGGGCAAGTTCCTGCGTTCAGGTCCGGCCCGGCCTCGGGGCTCAGCGGGTTTTCACGCGTGCGGCCTAGACTGGGGCGTCGCGCGGCATCCGCCGTCCCACCGAGCCCGGTCCATGTCCCAGTCTTCCGATCAGCTTCCGGCCGTCATCGCCGACCATGGCCGCGTGACCCAGGCCATCCTGGATTTCGTGAGCCAGATTCCCGATAGCCAGGTGCACGGCGCCCGCGATCCCGAGAAGGAAGCGCGCCGCCTCGCCACCCGCGCGCAGCAACGCGCCGGCCTCACCGCCGGCTCGCTGGCCCTGCCACCGGGCCCCTTGGGCTGGCTGACCGTGCTGCCGGAGGTGGTGGCGATCTGGAAGATCCAGGCGCAGATGGTCAGCGACATCGCGGCCGCCTATGGACAGCATTCGGAACTGGGGCGCGAGCAGATGCTGTGGTGCCTGTTCCGGCACACCGCCGCGCAGGCTTTTCGTGATCTGGTGGTGCGCGTCGGCGACCGGCTGCTGTTTCGTCGCGTCACCACGTCCGTGATCGAGCGCGTGGCCAAGACTGTCGGCATCAAGGTGACCCAGCGCGCCGTCGGCAGCGGCCTCTCGCGCTGGATCCCGGTGGTCGGCGCGGTGGGCGTGGGCAGCTACGCGTATTACGACACCGGGCAGGTGGCGCGCACCGCCATCGCCATGTTCAGCACGCCATTCGAGACGCAGGCCAGCACTACCGACGCCGCTCCCGCCGACACCACGGCGCCGGCGGGATGACGTCGCCAGTGCTTTGGGGCAAGCTCGCGCTCTGGTTGCGTCACGCAGGAGCCCACGCATGAATACCCGCCACGAGCGTCCGGTGGCCTTGATCACCGGCGCGGGCAAACGCGTCGGCGCGGTGATCGCCCGGACCTTGCATGCGGCAGGCTACGACCTGGCGCTGCACTACCGCAGCTCGGCCGCCGATGCCGAACTGCTGGCTGCCTCGCTGGAGCGCCAGCGCAGCGGCAGTACCTGCATCGTGCAGGCGGAGCTCGCCGATCTCGATGCCTTGCCTGGCGTAGTGCAGCGTGCACTTGATCGCTTTGGACGTCTGGATGCGCTGGTCAACAATGCCTCGGCGTTCTATCCCACGCCGGTAGGTACAGCGACACAGGCGCAGTGGAACGAACTGTTTGCCTCCAACGCGCAGGCGCCGTTCTTCCTCGCCCAGGCGGCTACGCCTGCCTTGCGCGCTGCCCGCGGCGCCATCGTCAACCTGGTGGATATCTACGCGGAACGCCCGCTGGCCAACCATCCGATCTACTGCATGGCGAAAGCGGCGCTGGAAGCGATGACGCGTTCGCTTGCCCTGGACCTGGGCCCGGACGTGCGCGTCAACGGCGTGGCGCCCGGCGCGGTGATGTGGCCGAGCGACGGCAAGCCCTACGACGATCAGCAGGCCATGCTCGCGCGCACGCCGCTGCAACGTGCCGGTTCGCCCGAGGATGTCGCCGGTGCGGTGCTGTGGCTGCTGCGGGACTCGCCATTCGTGACGGGACAGATCATCCGCGTGGATGGCGGACGCACGCTTTCCGTGTGAGCAAGAGAAAGGGCGCCGCAGCGCCCTTTCCTTTTGCGATGCATCAGTCCAGACGAGTTACTTCGTCTTGGGCCTGAAGGCCTGCTCCAGCATCGCCTGGTCGAAGCCATGACCCACTTCGCCCTCTTCGGCGTAGCGATACAGCGCAGCGGCGTAGATGCCTTGCAGCGAAGCCTGGATCAGGCCAAGCATGGTCAGGCCCACGACCACGATCACGATGGCCGCAATGATGGCGGTGATCGACTGGGTGGCGAAGGCACCACCGACCAGCAGCGCGGCCACCAGGATGGCGACGAACATCAACAGGCCGAACACCACGCCGATACCGGCGTTGCCGATGATGTTTTCGCCCCAGGTGCGCTTGAGCAGTTCCACGCTGCGCGAAATCGCTTCGGTCGGGCCCACGTCCTGGCTGGCCAGCACCGGCACGACCAGAAAGGTCGCCACCGTCCACGCAAGACCAAGGAAGCCGGCGACCAGGCGACCGATCAAACCCAGGCGCTCCTGCAAGGCGCGCAGCACCAGGCCCACGGTGGCAGCGATCAGTGCATAGCCGAAGATATTGACGATGCGCGACCGTGCGACCGCCATGCCTTCGCCAAAACTGGTGGGCTCACCGCGCAAGCGGGCCAGCGCAGCACCGGCCAGTGCGGTGTTGAAGAAGATGATCACGAAGTACTGCACGAGGTAGAACAGAAACAGCAGCACATAGCCGCCGACGGTCATGCGATGGCCCTGCTCCACGTCGGCGCCGGATGCCACCATTGCCACGATGATCGGGACCAGGAAGCTTGCTGCCACCAGCAGACAGCAGATGCTGGAAGCCAGCGGGAACATCAACAGCGACTTGTCCGAACGCAACACGTCCGCACTGGCCTTCATCAGGCTCCAGCTGCGCGAAAAACGACCTGCCATATCCCTACCCCCATTCCATGTTAGGTGGGGAGGTTTCTAGCATTAGTTGTGTCGTCGGGACAGTGCTGGCAACGCTGCTGTCAGGCCGATGTCAGGCCGGGACACCTACCAGGAGCGGCGCCTGGGCCGGAACACCACGCGCTCGTCGAACGCCTCGCACAACAGCGTCAACACGCCGCCGGCCGCTATGACGGCGAGCAACAAGACCAACAGCCAGGAATCGTAGAAGAAGCGATGCGCCTTATAGCCCAGCCATGCGGCCGCCGCGCACGTGATGATGACGAGCACCTGCGGCGTTCCGTAGCTGACAGCGGCATCGCAGCCCGAACAGCTCCGAACGCCGTGCGCCGCTGCGCTCTGGCAATGCGGACAGATCACATAGCGGATCGATGCGACATCTTTGCGCTGGTTCGACATGCTTCCCTGCTGACTCTGCTTGCGTTCACCGCATGCCGGTGTGGCGGATGGAGCGTCACAAAGGCGCCCGCGAAACGCGCAACGCCGATGGGCCGACTTGAAGGCCACAGCGTAATTCGCGGGAAATTTGCGGGAAATCGGACGAGTCCGAAAAGCCATCGCCAGCAGGGAAACGCGGCGCGCTCACTGCAAGCCGGGCGCGTGAGCGCTTACAACGGCTCGATTACCAATGGTTCGCTATCGGCAGGGAACGATGACCACAGCGCAGCCATGGTCTGGCCGGTCAGCGGATGCCTGAGCTGGGGCGCAATATCCGCGATGGGCTTGAGCACGAAGGCATGGCGCAGCTCTTTGCGCGGGATATCCAGGTGACCTTCGCCCTGCCGCACCAGATCGTCGTACAGCACGATGTCGACATCGAGCGTGCGATCGGAATAGCGCGGCACATCGCGGCGGCGGCCATGACGGTCTTCCAGCGCGTGCAACCAGTCGTTGAGCGCTTCGGGGGAGAGATCCGTATCCAGCCCCACGGCCAGGTTCACGAAGTCCGCGCCATCGAAACCCACCGACTTGCTGCGATAGGCAGGCGACACCGACAGCGCGCCAAAGCGCGCGCGCAGCTCGTCGATCGCGGCACGGAGATAACGCGTGGGTTCGAGATTGGAACCCAGGCTCAGATAGACGCGTGCCATCGGCTCAGCGCGTCACTGCGGTCGCGTACCGCGTTCGATGCGCACGCCCACCGACTTGGCACCGCGCACCGCGCCAGGCTTGGAGAGTTTCAGCCGCACCCAGGGCACGCCGAACTCTTCGCGGATGATGGCGGCGCACTTCTCCGCCAGCGTCTCCACCAGCCCGAAGCTGGACGCGCTCACATAATCGATCAGGCGCTTGGACACGTCTTTATAGTTGAGCGTGAGCGCGATGTCGTCGCTGGCGGCGGGCACAGTGTTGTCGAACGCCATTTCGATGTCGAACGAGAGCGTCTGCCGCACGCGGCGCTCCCAGTCGTAGATGCCGATGACGGCATCGATGCGCAGGTCTTCGATGAAAACGATATCCATGCGAGTAGGGTAACCGCCTCCTTGTAGGAGCGCACCTTGTGCGCGACCGCGGAGGTGGGGTTACCGCTTCGCCGGGCTGTCGCGCACAAGTGCGCTCCTACAACAGCTGGCGTGCTTAGGTGGCCGGGGGCAACGTTTCCAGGTCCCAGCGCGGATACACCTGCACCGTTTCATCCTGGTGCTGGCCATGCGCAAGACGGATGGCACCGGCCAGGGCGATCATCGCGCCGTTGTCCGTGCAAAACGCCAGGCGCGGGAAATACACCTGGAAACCATCCTTCGCGCCCGCTGCCGCCAGCTCGGCGCGCAGGTGCTGGTTGGCGCCCACGCCGCCGGCGATCACCAGCCGCTTGGCGCCGCTGGCCTGCAAGGCGCGACGGCACTTGATGATCATCGTGTCGACGATCGCTTCTTCAAACCCACGCGCCACATCGGCACGGGTCTGCTCGCTCTGGTCGGAGTTTTGCCAGGCCAGCAGCACCTGGGTCTTGAGCCCGGAGAAGCTGAAATCCAGACCGGGACGATCCGTCATCGGACGGGAGAAGCGGAACACGCCGGGACGACCCTGCTGCGCCAGCTTGGCCAGCGCCGGGCCGCCGGGATACGGCAGGCCCATCAGCTTGGCGGTCTTGTCGAAGGCCTCGCCGGCGGCGTCATCAAGCGTGTCGCCGAGGATCTTGTATTCACCGATGGCTTTGACTTCCACCAGCATCGAGTGCCCGCCGGACACCAGCAGCGCCACGAAGGGCGGCTCGGGCGGGTTGTCCTCCAGCAGGGGGGCCAGCAGGTGGCCTTCCATGTGGTGCACGCCGATGGCCGGTACACCCAGCGCCCAGGCCATCGCCCGGGCTGCGGAGGCGCCCACCAGCAGCGCACCGACCAGACCCGGACCAGCGGTGTAAGCTACCCCTCCCAGGTCGGCCGGCGTCAAGCCAGCCTGGGCCATCGCTTCGCGCACCAAGGGCAGCAGTTTGCGCACGTGGTCGCGACTGGCCAGCTCCGGCACGACCCCGCCGTATTCGGCGTGGAGCTTGATCTGGCTGTAAAGCGTATGTGAAAGCAGGCCATGGCCAGGCGCGCCCGGTTCCCAGCGCAGCAGGGCTACGCCGGTCTCGTCGCAAGAGGTCTCGATGCCCAGTACCGGCTTGTTTGCCGGCGGCTCGTACTGGGGCTTTGAAATTGCTGTCGTTTCCACGTTATACTTCGCGGCTCACCGTATTCAAACGGCTCGTTCAGGCGAGCCAGTCTAACACTTGGAGTCTCCATGCCCAGCGTAAAAGTCCGCGAGAACGAGCCGTTCGAGCTTGCCCTCCGTCGCTTCAAGCGCACCTGCGAAAAGGCCGGCGTCCTGGCTGAAACCCGCAAGCGCGAGTTCTATGAGAAGCCGACCCAGGAGCGTAAGCGCAAGCGCGCTGCCGCAGTGAAGCGTCACCTGCGTCGTCTCTCGCGCGACACCTCGCGTCGTACGCGTCTGTACTGAGCCCCGTCGTCCGCCCTGCGGACGATCCGAGGTTCTCGTGGCGCCTAGGCGCCATGACAGGTAGCCAGGCAGCTGGCGCGTCCATCCGCTGCCGCTGTGTCTTCGCAGACCTACACTAGCCGGCGTTGCCCAGTGCAACGCCGGCTTTTGTGTTTCCCAAGGAAAACCTCATGACCCTGAAGCAGCAGCTCACCGACGACATGAAGGCCGCCATGCGTGGCGGCGAGAAGGATCGCCTGGGCGTGATCCGCCTGATCCTGGCGGCGATCAAGCAGCGCGAAGTGGACGAGCGCATCGAGCTCGACGACGTGCAGACGCTGGCCGTGCTGGAGAAGATGGTCAAGCAGCGCAAGGATTCGATCACCCAGTTCGAGGCCGCCAACCGCACGGACCTGGCCGACATCGAACGCGCCGAAATGGTGGTGATCGACACCTATCTGCCGAGCAAGCTCGGCGACGAGGAAATCGACGCGCTGATCACCGCCGCCATCGCCGAAACGGGCGCCAGCTCGGCGCGCGACATGGGCAAGGTGGTGGCGGCCGTGAAGGAAAAGGCCGCCGGCCGCGCCGACATGGGCGTGGTATCGGGCCGCATCAAGGCCCGTCTGGCCGGCTGATCGCCCGGTCTTTTACGCCAGCCCACCGGGCTGGCGTGCCACCCGCCCTTGCATTGCCTCCACAACGAAGCGGCACGGCCTTCACAGTCCGGCCCCTAAAACGGCAGGGACACCGGCGGTGCCGGTGACCTTCGTCAACGGGAGTGACACATGCTTAAGTGGGCCATCATCCTCGCCATCGTCTCGCTGGTGACCGGCTGGCTGGGATTCGGCACCTTGTCCGGCGCGACCGGCGCCATCGCCAAGGTGCTGTTCGCGATCTTCATCATCCTGTTCCTGCTGGCCCTGCTGGCCGTCATCGGCGTCATCCACATGGCCTAGGGTCGCTTCGGACCCTAGTCGATGATGCGCTCCATGCGCCGGTGGTCGGGCACCCGGCCGCGCTCGTTGGCGAGTTGCGATTTGCGCTCGCCCACGACCTTGAAACCGGCCCGGCGATAAAGAGCCTCGGCCCTCGGATTGCTCGCGGCGACATCCAGCGTGACACGGCTGCGACCGGCATCGCGTGCGGTACCCACCAGTTGATCGATCAGCGCACGGCCGATGCCGTGGCCGCGCAGCTCCGGCAGTACGGCCAGGTGCGCCAGGTAGTGCATATCGTCTTCGGGCGGCTGGATCACCGATTCCACGCGCAAGCCGCGCGCAATCACCCCCAACCCGCGGCGCAGGCCGTAATGGCGGATGATCTGGCGGGCTGCGGCCAGGGTGAACGGCCATTTCGCGTCGGCGCCAAAGCCCGCGCCCACCGCCACCACCTTGCCCTCGGCGACGCCCACCCAATGGTTGCGCCAGCCGAACTCGCCGGCGCCATCGACAAAACAGTGCTGCAGGAAGGCCTGCGCATCGCCGCCGTCGCGGGTGGTGAAGACATAATCGAACGCGACCGGGCCTGAGCTGTAGATCAGCGGCACGGCCACGGCGGCGTCTTCCGGCGCGGCCGGACGAAACCGCACCTGCAGGCCCGACCTGGCCATTCCCAGCACATTTCCCATGGCACCCCCGGCCATCGCAACGCGTCGCCAGAGCATAAGGCAGCCCGATGACAGGCGCAGTGGCTGGCAAGGCCCAAACTGGGGGTGAAAGCGGCCACAGACGTGCGCACCCGATAGACTAGCGATCTTATGCGCGGACGTATCCCTGACACCTTCATCGACGAACTGCTCACTCGTGTCGACATAGTCGACGTGATCGAGCGGCGCGTGCCGTTGAAGAAGGCCGGACGCGAGTGGACGGCCTGCTGTCCGTTCCACAACGAGCGCACGCCGTCGTTCTACGTGAGTCCCGCCAAGCAGTTCTTCCATTGCTTTGGCTGCGGCGCGCACGGCAGCGCGGTGAAGTTCCTGATGGACTATGAGCGCCTGGAATTTCCCGATGCCGTGGAAGAACTGGCGCAGTCGGTAGGGCTCACCGTGCCGCGCGAAGGCGGCGACGACCGCGTCCAGCGCGAGGACAAGACCGACCTCTACGCCCTGCTCGATGCCGCGGCGGGCTGGTACGAAAAAGAGCTGCCCAAGAACGCCGACGCGCAGGCTTACTGCAAGAAGCGCGGGCTCGATGCGCAGACCATCCAGCGCTTTCGCATCGGCTGGGCGCCGGCCGGTTTCGACGGCGTGATCAAGGCGCTGGGCGGCAGCGATAAGCGCATGCAGCTGCTCAACGAAGCGGGCATGGTGGCGAGCAGCGAGCGCGGCAGCCGTTACGATCGTTTCCGCGAACGCTTGATGTTTCCGATCCTGGATCGCCGCGGTCGCGTCATCGCCTTTGGCGGCCGTGTGTTGCAATCGGATCAAGGTCCGAAGTACCTCAATTCCCCCGAAACACCGCTGTTCCACAAAGGCCGCGAACTGTTCGCGCTGTGGCAGGTGAAGCAGGCCAATCCCAGCCTCACACGCATCGTGGTGGTCGAGGGATATATGGACGTGATCGCCATGCATCAGGCGGGGCTGCCGATCGCGGTCGCCACCCTGGGCACGGCCACCACGCCCGAACACACCGAGGTATTGTTCCGCGCCGCGCCGGATGTGGTGTTCTGCTTTGACGGCGACCGCGCTGGCCGCGCCGCTGCATGGAAGGCCCTGGAATCCGCGCTGCCTCGATTGCGCGACGGACGCCAGGCGTACTTCCTGTTCCTGCCCGACGGCGAAGATCCGGACACGCTGATCCGCAAGGAAGGCAAGGACGGTTTCGAGAAGCGCCTGAAGGCGGCCACGCCGCTGTCCGAATATTTCTTCGGCGAACTGGCGCACGATGTGGACACCGCCAGTCTCGATGGCCGCGCACGCCTCGCCGAACGCGCACGTCCGCTGATCGCACGCCTGCCCGACGGCGCGTTCCGCGACCTGATGGCGCAGGAGCTGGAGAAGCGCACCGGCGCACGCGCCACGCTGGAAACCTCACCCGCGCCGCGCACCGCACTGCAGCGGCCGACCGTGGCGCAGCGCTCGCTGGTGCGCAGCGCGATCGCTTCGCTGCTGGCACAGCCGGGCATGGCCGATCAGGTGGAACGACCCTATGGCTTCCTGCGCCTGGACAAACCCGGCGTGGAACTGCTGGCCGAACTGATCGACACCGCCCGTTCGCGCCCGGGCATCAACCCGGCCGTACTGGTGGAACATTTCGCCGAACGGCCCGAATACTCCGCCCTGCAAAAACTGATGGCTGCCCTGGTTGTCGGCGAGCCGGAAGCCCAGCGCGCGGAGTTCTTCGGCGCGCTGCAACGCATGGAAGAGCAGGCCGTGATCCAGCGTCGGGACTGGCTGACCGCCAAGAGCCGCGATGGCACGCTCGACAGCGCGGAAAAGGCCGAATTGCGCGAGTTGCTGGCCCGACGGGTGACGGCGCCTCCGGCGTAACCTGCCTGACACAGTGGCCGTTGCATGCCGCCTCGGCATGAAAAGAACAGGGTTCTAACTATTGCCCCTGCAAGATTGCGCCTCAGCCCAGTTCTCCCCTCTTAGGGACAGGGAGAGTAGCGAGGTGCGCCAGCGCAAGCGCACCGACGTCTTCATATGGGATCATCGACCCTTAGTGAGGCATGGGTAGTCCGCCCGGGCATGGATGGTGATGGAACTACTTGAACGACTGGTCACGGTGTTTGCCGAAAACGGCTACCTCGCGGTGTTTATCGCGTTGTTGCTGTGCGGCGCCGGCGTGCCCTTGCCTGAAGACATCACCTTGGTCGCCGGCGGCGTGATCGCGGGCCTGGGCTACGCCAATGTGCACACGATGTTTGGGGTGGGCATGGCCGGCGTGCTGATCGGCGATGCCGGCATGTTCCTGCTCGGCCATCATTTCGGTGCGCGCATCCTCAAGATCCGTTTCGTCGCGCGCGTGCTCACGCCCGAGCGCTACGCCAAGGTGCAGGAGAAATTCGAGCGCTACGGCAATCGCCTGATGTTCATCGCACGCTTCCTGCCGGGCATGCGCACCGCCGTGTTCATCACGGCTGGTTCCACCCATCGCGTGTCGTTCCTGCGCTTCTTCCTGCTCGATGGGCTGGCCGCGCTTATCAGCGTGCCGATCTGGGTTTATCTCGGCTACCTGGGCGCCGACAACCACGAGTGGCTGGCGATGTGGATCCACCGCGGCCAGAACGGCTTGTGGCTGGTGGGCGGCGCGGCCCTCATCGTGGCGTTGGTGCTGTGGTGGCGGCACAAGCGACGCGTGGCGTGCGAGTCGGGTTCGCGCTGAAGTCTCCAACGCTGGACTGATGCCAGCAGCCGCATGTGCTCAGGGCGACTTCGCCTCCGCCACATTGCCCGCATCCTGCCGATGCCACCAGCCGCCGCCCAGCGACTGGAACAGCGCGACCGTATCGGCATAACGCGCCGCCCTCGCCTGCACCAGGCTCAGCGCCGTCTGCTGCCAGGTGAGCTGTGCATTGAGCATGGCGCTTTCGCTGATATCGCCGAGCGCCAGCTGACGCCTGGCGATGTCGAGGCTGTGCGACGCCGCCTGTTCGGCGCGCTCGGCGGCGACCAGTGTGCGTGCGTCCGCATCGATCGCGTGCAAGCTGTCGGCGACGTTCTGCACGGCACCGAGCACCGTGCTGCGGTATTGCGCCGCCGCCTGTCGATACGTTGCCTCGGCACCGCGCTGCTTGTGCTTGAGCGCGCCGCCGTCGAACAGCGGCTGCGTCACCGTGGCGCCCACGGCCCAGAAGCCGCTGGCCGCGGTGAACAGTTGGCTGGTCCTCTCCGAGGCCGAGCCCAGCGAGGCATTGATCTGCACGTTGGGCAGACGATTGGCGATCGCCACGCCGACCTGCGCACTGGCCGCATGCAGCTGCTCTTCGGAGGCGCGCACATCGGGTCGCTGTTCGACCAGTTGGGCCGGCAGGCTCAGTGGCAGTTGCGTGGGCAGCTGCAGGCCGTCAAGGTCGAACTGCGCGTCGATGCGCTGGTCCGGGGTGCGTCCTGTCAACGTGGCCAGCAGATCGCGTTGTTGCGCAAGTTGCTTGTCCAGCGGCGGCAGGCTCGCGCGACTCTGCTCCAGCGTAGCGACCTGCGCGGCAATGGCCGCATCGGACACGTCGCCCAAAGCCTGCTGGCGCTGCAACGTGGCGAGAATCTTCTCCTGCTCGTCGATGATCTTGTGGGTCAGCTCGATCTGCGCACGCAGCGAAGCTTCCTGGATGGCCGTGTTCACCACATTGCTGGTCAGGCTCAGATAGGCCGCCTCCAACTGGAAGCGCTGCGCGTTGGCCTGGGCCGCCAGCGATTCGACCTGCCGGCGGTTGGCGCCCCAGATATCGAGCACATAGGACACGCTCACCTGCGCCGTGGTCAGCGTGTACAGGTCGGCATTCGATGCCACCCCGCTGGCGACGTCGTTGGCAACGTCCTGACGCGTGGGATTCGCGCTGGCGTTGACGGTGGGGAAATACGCCCCGCGCTGCGCATACACCGATTCCCACGCGGCCTGCAGCGAGGCGTGTGCCGCCTCGATATCGGCGTTGTGCTTGAGCGCGTCATCGATCAGGCCATTGAGCGACTCGGAGTGGAACAGCGTCCACCACTGTCCGGGAATATCCATCGAGGCGAGCACATGTTGCGACTCGCCGCCCGGCCCAGCCGTCGATGCCGTATCGCTGGCCATCGGCGTGGGCGAGTACGTCTGTGCCTGCGGCGCCGGTGGCCGCTTGTAGTCCGGGCCCACAGCGCAGCCGCTCAAGGCGAGGGCCACGGCAAGGGCGAGTGTGGTGTGCAGCGAATGACGACGTTTGGTCTGGATCATGATCACAGCTCCCGCGAGGGGTGCGGACGATGCTTGCGACGATGGCGCTCGATGCGGCGCTCGATGGCGAAGTAGAAGCCCGGAAGGATGAAAAGCGTCAACAGCGTGGCGATCGGCAGGCCGCCCACCACCACGGTGGCCAGACCGCGCTGCACATCGGTACCCACGCCCGTCGCCAGCGCGGCGGGCAGCATGCCGACGCTGGCCACGGTGGCCGTCATCAGCACGGGGCGAAAGCGTTCGGTCGCGCCTTCCAGTACCGCATCGCGCAGCCCGTGCCCGTGTTTACGCACGCGGTTGATGTTGGCGATCATGATGATGCCGTTCTGCACCGCCACGCCAAACAACGCGATGAAGCCGACGGCGGTGGCGATGTTCAAGGTCTCGCCGCGCAGGTGCAGCGAAATCAGTCCGCCCACGGTGGCCAGCGGCACCACCGCCAGCACCAGCACGGCCTGATGCAGTTTGCCGAACTCGGCAAACAGGAACACCAGCATGATGCCCATCACCAGCGCCATCACCACCACAAGCCGTGCCTGGGCACGCTTCTGGTTCTCGAACGTGCCGGCCCATTGGAGCTGGTAGTTCTGCTTGTCGAAATGCACCTTGGCGTCGATCTGCTGTTGCGCATCGGCCAGGTATTCCGACAGCGCGCGATCGCGGTTGTCCACGCGGATGGTCAGCTGGCGCTTGCCCTGCTCATGCGCGATGGTGCTCTCGCCGGTCTTGAAGCGGATATCCGCGACCTGCTTCAGTGGCACCTGTGCGCCGGTCGCGGAGCTCAATGGCAATTGGCCGATCGCTTCGAGGTTGTTCGCCGTCTCGTTCGATACACGCGTGGTCACGTTGTAGATGCGGTCGCCCACATAGACCTGCGTCACCGGCGTGCCGCCGATCGCCGTCTGGATCAGGTTGCTGATGTCGCCGATATTGATGCCGTAACGCGCCGCCGCATCGCGATCGGCCGTGATCGCCAGCTGCGGGATCGGCGGCTCCTGGAAGATCGACGCCTCTGCCGTGCCGCGCACGCCGTGCAAGACATCGACAATCTGGTTACCCACGCGGCGCAGCTCGGTGAAGTCGTCGCCATAGATGCGCAGCACCAGCGGACTGTGCGCGCCGCCGATCATGTCGTTCTCGCCGTCGACGATGGGCTGGCTGATGCCCACCGATACGCCCGGTATCTGCTGCATGCGGGCATTGAAGCGGCGCAGGAACTCCGCCTTGTCCTCGCCATGCGGCCAGGTATCGTACGGCTTGAGTCCGACGCCCGCCTCCACGTGCGACGGCGTCCACGGATCGGTGCCGCTATCGTTGCGACCCAACTGCGTGACCACGTACGACACTTCGGGAAACTCGCGGATCACGCGCCGCAGCTCGGCCGTCATCTCACTGGCCTTGTCCAGCGAGAGGCCCGAAGGCATCTGCACCTGAAGCCACAGCGAACCTTCATCGAGGTCAGGCAGGAATTCGCGACCGATGGTGGCGCCCAGCAGCAGCACGCCGACCAAGGCGATGCCGGCCACCGCGTAGACCACGGGCAACTTGCCGAGCAGTTTGCCCAGCCACGCCGTATAGCCCTTCTGCAGACGTTCCAGCGGTTTGTTGTGGAACAGCTTGCGCGGCTTGCGTAGCGCAAAGTACGCCAGGCCGGGTGTCAGGGTGACCGTGCACAGCAGCGCCGCCAGCAAGGCATAGCCCACGGTGAAGGCCATCGGCCGGAACAGCTTGCCCTCGGCATGCTCGAACGCAAACAGCGGCAGGTACGCCGTGATGATGATCAGCGTGGCGAAGAAGATCGAGCGGCCCACGTGCTTGGTCACCGTCATCACGTCATCTTCGGTGAGGATCGAATTCGGCTTCTCCTCGCGACGCCGCAGGATGGCCTCGGTCACCACGATGGTGCCGTCCACGATCACGCCGAAATCGATCGCACCCAGCGAGAACAGGTTCGCCGGCATATGCGTGAACTGCATCAGGATGAACACGGTGACCAGCGACATCGGAATCGCCACCGCCGCCACCATGGCCGAGCGCGGGCTGCCCAGGAACAGGATCAGCACGATGCACACCAGGCCGACGCCTTCAATCACGGTGTGCAGCACTTTTTCCTTGGTCGCGTTCACCAGGTCGTCGCGATCGATGTACGGCACGATGCGCACGTCCTGTGCCGCCAGCTGCTTGTTGAGGTCGGCAACGGTGGCGTGGATATTTTCCAGCACCCGCGACGGGTTTTCATACTTCAGCAGGTCGACGATGCCCTCGATGGTGTCCGGATTGCTGTCCTTGCCCAGGATGCCCTGACGCACCTGATGGCCGTATTGCAGCTTGCCCAGGTCACGCACCAGCACGGGGACGCCGTTGCTCTGGGTGACCACGATGTCGCCCAGTTCCTTCAGCGTGTGCACCATGCCGATGCCGCGGACGATGTACGACTGGTCGCCGCGCGTGATGCGTCCGCCACCGGCATTGGCGGTGTTGGAGGAGATCGCGCTGGTCACCTGGTTCACGCTCACGCCGTAGTGCAGCAGCTGCGCGGGATCGAGCTCCAGCTGGAACTCCTTGGTGAAGCCGCCGAAGATATCCACGTTGGCGACGCCGGGGATCTTCTGCAGCGCGGGAATCACCACCCAGCTCTGCAACTCCGACAGTTGCATCAGGTTCTTGCTGGTCGACTCCAGCGTGTAGCGGTAGATCTCGCCCGCCGGGCCGGACACGGGATCGAGACTGGGCGTGATGCCTGGCGGCAGGGTGGCCTGCGCGATGCGCTCCATTACGCGCTGGCGTTCCCAGTAGTCCTCGGCGCCGTCCTTGAACACCAGGGTGATCAGCGACAGGCCGAAGGTGCTGCTCGAGCGCATGGCGACCAAGCCCGGCGTACCGGCCAGCACGCGCTCCAATGGCGTGGTGATCTGCTGCTCAATCTCTTCGGCAGCCAGTCCCGGCACCTGCGTGGTGACCTGCGCGGTGACGTCGCTCAGTTCCGGATAGGCCTCGATGGCGAGCTGCGTCCACGAGTAGTAGCCGAAGCACAGCACGAGCACCGACACCACCAGGAAGATCACGCGCTTCTGGAAGCAGAAGTGGAAGATCGCGTTAATCATTGAGCAGAACTCCGCCCTTCACCACCACGCGGTCGCCAGCCTTGAGCCCCTGGACCACGCGCGCACCGGCCGTCTCGTCGTAGCTCAACACGACAGCGCGCCGCTCGAATGCCCACGGCGACACTTCCACGAACACGGTGGTGTTGTCGTTGTTCATCAGCAGCGCGGATTCGGGCACGAACACCTGCGCCGGTTGCGGCACGGCGATGCTGGCCTTGGCGAACATATTGGGTTTCAGACGTCCATCCGTATTGGCGAACACCGCGCGCACCATGTCGCGACGCGTATCCGCCTGCAGCACCTGGCTGACGAAGCCCACCTGACCGTGGAACACCTGATCGGGATAAGCCGATAGCGTCGCCTCGACAGCCTGCCCCTTGTTGATGCCGCCCACGTCCGCCTCCGGCACGTTTGCCGTGATCCACACCGAATCGAGATCGGCGATGGTCATCAGCGGCGTGGTGGTGTCATTGGCATAGGTGCCGGGTGCGGCGGACAGCGCCGTCACATAGCCGCTCACGGGTGCGGTGATACGGATGCTGCGCGAGGGGCCGGCCTGCCCGGCCACATTGATCGATTGCAGGCGCGTCTGCGCGCGCTCGAGTTCGGCCTGTGCCTGGCTGTAACCGCTTTGCGCGGATTCAAGATCCTTCACTGCATTGCCGCCGGCCTGTTGCACGCCGCGAGCGCGCTCAAGCCCTTTCTTCGCCAGCGTGAGTGCATCGGTGGCCTTGGCCACATCGGCATACGCTTGCGCCATATCGCCGGAATCGACGACCGCGAGCAACTGGTTGCGCGTCACGTGATCGCCCAGCCCGACCTTGAGCTCGGTGATGCGACCGGTAAGCGGCACCACCACATTGGCAGTGCGCGAGGGATCCGATTCCACCGTCGCAGGAAACACCATCGCATGGGGCGCGGCGCGCATCTCGACCGGCGCGATACCGAGCGCCTTGCGCAGCGGGGAGTCAGCGGGAACACGCAGCACGCCGTGGTCTTCCACGAACGGCGGCGAGGGCGCCTGATCATCGGCGCGATGGGAACACGCAGCCAGGGACAGACCGGCGAGAGCGATGAAGAACGAGGTGAGGCGTAGTGTCATGGGTCTTCCCCTTGCAGTACTTGGCATGCCTGCCCGTCACGGTCATCGACCATGAGGCAGCGTTTGCGAAGGGGATGGCGCGCGTCTCCTGAAGGAGACCGAGCGCATGACCCGCTCGCGGACTGGCCGTTGCCGGCCGCCGCGTGCGGGTGTCACTCCAAGGGGAGTGAACGCAGTAGCGGGGTCGACACGATCAGCAAGAATTTTCGATGTCAGTCGATGGGTCCGGGTCCAATGTGCCGCTGCTCCGTTACAAGTTGAGTACGTTATCCAACGAGGCTTACGTCAGGTCGTCGCGGGCTCGCGCACGAGGCGATCCTGCAGCAGTCCCGCGCGCTCCAAAGGCAAATAGGCGAGTGCTGCCAGGTGCGAGTGGATACGCTTGAGATCGCGCAGGATGCGCAGATAGACGTCTCCACCGCCGCCGCCATCGCGACGTTCGCGCAGTGCGCGGATATGGCGCTCCGACGCTTCGTTCTCCAGCTTCCACAGCACCTCCTTGCGCGCCATCAGCTGCTGCGCTGCGCGCACATCGCCGCGCAGGAACACAGTGAGGGCCAGCCGCAGGCTTTCCATGACCTGCGTATGCATCAGGGCCAGGTCCTGGATGTCTTCGGCCGAAAAATCCTGGCCGCGTTCGGCCTTCTTGGCGGCGAACTCCATCAGGTTGTTGGCGGTGATGTCGCCGATGTGCTCGATGTTGATCACGAAGGCGAGGATCTCCTGGCTGCGTTCGCCGTCTTCCTCGTTCAAGGCTTCGCCGTTGAGATCGGCGAGGTATTCGCGGATGGCCATGCCGAGTCGATCCAGCGAGGTGTCCATGCGACTGATCGCCGTGGCACGCGCGCGATCGTCCTTGCCGAACACTTCCACCAGGCCGGTGAGCATGCCTTCCACCATGTCGGCCATGCGCATCGATTCGCGCGCGGCATTGGCCAGCGCGACGTTCGCCGTTTCCAGCGCACCCTCGTCGAGGTATTGCGGCACGCCAGGATCGTTCGGCTTGGGCGGCTCGGGCAGCAGGCGCACCAGCAGGCGCGCCAGGCTTTCCACCGGCACGATGAAGAGCAGCGCGAGCGACAGATTGAACGCGGTATGGAAGTTCACCACGATGCGCGCCGGCGAGGCACCCAGCGGCGCAAGCCAGTGCGCCAGCAGCGGCAAGATCGGCAGGCACACGATGCAGCCGAACGCACGCACCATCAGGTTGCCCATCGGCAGGCGACGCGCGACCGGCGTGTGTGCCTCCATCAAGGCAGGAATGGTGCCGCCCAGATTCGCGCCAAGCACCAGCGCGAGTGCGCCGGAGGCATCGACCACGCCTGCATTGGCCAGGGAGACGATCAACAGCACCACGGCCACGCTCGAATGACAGGCCCAGGTGAGCAGTGCCGCCACCAGCATCGCGAGCACCGGCTCACTGGCCAGGCTCTGCAGGATGGCGCGCAGCACCTGCGCGTTCTCCACCGGCACCATCGCACCTACCAGCAAGTGCAGCGCCAGCAGCATCAGGCCAAGACCGATCGAAACGCGGCCGATGTTCTCGTAACTCACATCGTCGGTGCGGCGATGGATGGTGAAGCCGATCAGGATCAGCACCGGCGCCACCACGGCGATATCGAACGACATCACCTGCACGATCAGCGTGGTGCCGACGTTGGCGCCGAGCATCACGGCCAGACCCGGCGCGAGGCCGAGGAAGCCGCTCGCGGCAAACGAGGTGGCCATCAAGCCGGTGGCCGTACTGCTTTGCAGGATCGCGGTGACGCACACGCCGAAACCCAGCGCAGCGGGACGGTGGCCGAGGTAACGACCCATCCAGCGGCGCAAGGCGCTGCCGTAGCCACGCAGCACGCCGCTGGTGACCATATGCGTGCCCCACAGCAGCAGGGCGACGTAGCCGGCGATATCGAGCAGAGCGAAGGTGCCTTTCATGGCGTGACCTCCTGGGAGTAGATCGGACGCGTAGAGCATCCGTGGACTTCCTTGCGGGAGTCTTTGATGGAATGGATGGCGGTGGGGAGAGCGACGTCCATGGACGCTCTTCGAAAGCGCAACGCACGGTTCTTGCCGTCATTCCGGCGTAGGCCGGAATCCAGGTGCGATGACATGGGTTGACGCCCAAAGAGCCATCAGCTCTTTCGCGACGATCAAATCCATCGCTACTGGATTCCGGCCTACGCCGGAATGACGAGCGAAGGGAGGCGCGGCTGGCTTTCCCGCCGCGCCCTCACCTCACAACCAGCGCCCGTACCGCTTGATGTAAACCAGCTTCACCAGCTGCGTCAGCACGCAATAGGTCAGCACGGTCAGCGCGAGCCAGCCGAAGTAAATGCCCGGCAGCGGCACCATGCCCAGCTTGCCGCCGATCGCCGTGAACGGAATCAGCATGCCGATGATGATGATGGCCGTGGTCAGCGCCAGCACCGGTGCCGAGGCGATGCTCTGCAGGAACGGGATGCGGCGCGTGCGGATCATGTGCACGATCAGCGTCTGCGTGAGCAGGCTCTCGATAAACCAGCCCGACTGGAAGAACGACTGGTGCGCGGTCGAATTGGCGCCGAACAGATACCACAGCAGCAGGAAGGTGGTGATGTCGAAGATCGAGCTGACCGGTCCGATCCACACCATGAAGCGGCCGATATCGCTGGCGTCCCATTTGCGCGGCTTGCGCAGGTATTCGTCGTCCATGCGGTCGAACGGGATCGACAGCTGCGAGATGTCGTACAGCAGGTTCAACACCAGGATCTGCAACGGCAGCATCGGCAGGAACGGCAGGAACGCGCTCGCCACCAGCACCGAGAACATGTTGCCGAAGTTGGAGCTGGCGGTCATCTTGATGTACTTGATGATGTTGCCGAAGGTGATGCGACCTTCGATCACGCCTTCTTCCAGCACCATCAGGTTCTTTTCGAGCAAGATGATATCCGCCGATTCCTTGGCGATATCGGTGGCGGTATCCACCGAGATGCCCACGTCCGCTTCGCGCAGTGCCGGCGCATCATTGATGCCGTCGCCGAGGAAGCCCACGGTGTGACCCTGGCGCTGCAGCGACTTCACCACGCGCGCCTTCTGCAACGGCGACATCTTGGCGAACACGGTGGTGCGCTTGACCAGTTCGTCCAGCTCGTCGTCGTTCAACGGCTCGATATGCTTGCCCTGCGCGGAGTGCTCCACGTCCAGGCCCACTTCGCGGCAGATCTTGCGCGTCACCGCTTCGTTGTCGCCGGTGATCACCTTCACTTCGACGCCGTGGTGATGCAGCGCCGCGATGGCGGTGGCGGCGCTGTCCTTCGGCGGATCGAGGAAGGCCAGGCAGCCGACCGCGATCAGGTTGCTTTCGTCCGCCACGCCATAGGCGCGACCGGCCGGCGGCTGGCGCTTGATGGCGACGACCAGCACGCGCAGGCCGTCCTCGTTGAGGCCGCGCGTCATCGCCTTGATGTCGGCGCGCATGTCGTCCGTCATCGGCAGGATCTCATCGCCCGCCTTTGCCGACGCGCAGATCGACAGCATTTCCTCGACGGCGCCCTTGCACACCAGCAACTCGTTGCCGTCGCCGTTGCCCAGCACCACCGACATGCGGCGGCGCTGGAAGTCGAACGGGATCTCATCGACGATGCGGTAGTGCTGCGCGACCACTTCCAGGTCGCGATGGGTCAGCACCGCCTTGTCCATCAGGTTCTTCAGGCCGGTCTGGAAGCGGCTGTTGAGGTAACCGTATTCCAGCGCCTCGTCCGATTCCTCGCCGTAGAGATCGAGGTGGCGTTCCAGCACGATCTTGTCGAGAGTCAGCGTGCCGGTCTTGTCGGTGCACAGCACATCCATCGCACCGAAGTTCTGGATCGCATTGAGGCGCTTCACCACCACTTTGCGCTTGGACATCGCCAGGGCGCCCTTGGCGAGGTTCGCCGTGACGATCAGCGGCAGCATCTCGGGCGTCAGACCCACCGCCACCGACAGCGCGAACAGGAACGCTTCCCAGAAGCTGCCCTTGTCGTACCAGTTGATCGCCAGGACGATCGGCACCATCACCAGCATGAAGCGGATCAGCAGCCAGCTGACGCTGTTCACGCCGCGATCGAAGCTGGTCTGCACGCGCTCGCCCACGATGGTGCGCGCCAGCGAGCCCAGGTAGGTACGCGAACCGGTCGCAACGACCACCGCCGTCGCGCTGCCGCTCACCACGTTGGTGCCCATGTAGCAGACGGTGGGCAGGTCCAGCGGATTGTCGCCGTGCTGGCTGCCTTCCATTTCGTCGGCGCCATGCAGGTGCGCGGGCGCGGACTTCTCCACCGGCAACGATTCGCCGGTGAGGATGGCCTGGCTGATGAACAGGTCCTTCGCCGAGACCAGGCGCAGGTCGGCAGGCACCATGTCGCCCGCTGCGAGATGCACGATGTCGCCGGCGACCAGTTCGCTCACCGGCACTTCGATGCGTTCGCTGTGGCCGTCCGAGGCACGGCGCGTCACCGTGGCGGTGTTGCGCACCATCGCCTTGAGTTTTTCGGCGGCCTTCGACGAACGATATTCCTGGGTGAAGCTGAGCAGCACGCTGATGCCCACCATCACCGCGATGATGATGGGCCCGGTGAGGTCGGAGCTGTCCGTCGCCAGCTGCACGATGGCCAGCACCAGCAGCACGATGATGAACGGGTTCTTGAACGCCGTGAGCAGCTGCACCGACCAGTGCGGCGGCTTCTCATGCGACACCTCGTTGAGGCCGTCGCGATCCAGCCGCTCTGAGATCTGCTCTTCGTTCAGACCGGCGGCGCTGGTGTCGAGCGCGGCGTACAGCGCCTCGTTGTGGCGGAACGCTTCCTGCGCGACGG